>Ga0307988_1000171_pt1 | contig 50875 bp, 32 predicted proteins | sample EllFjometagen183_FD_203166 | JGI IMG/M metagenome (GOLD analysis project Ga0307988, IMG submission 203166) | Marine microbial communities from Ellis Fjord, Antarctic Ocean - #183 | ecosystem: Environmental > Aquatic > Marine > Unclassified | place: Southern Ocean | collected 2014-10-08 | reverse complement strand
ATATACTATTGTTTATAAAATTAATATTAAAACAGGACATTCTTCACAGTCTTTCCTCGTTTTAATGCAAGCTTGCATATGTGTCTATACAGCCTTTGATACTTTGTTCAGACTCGTAAGAAATTAGAAGGCAGGGGTACAATCTTTCAGAGGATATCATTCTAAAATGTATCTAGGTTGAAATAACTCTCCTACCTTCTCCCATTAAAAAACTAAAATACAGAATTAGTGATTAATGGCTCCTTTTCTTTAACTTTGCAAACATACGAGGTTGAAATAAATAGGCACGTACAATTAAAATGGTATTTGATTTCGGCCTTTCAGGTTTAAAAGCAACCTGAAAGGACTGGGGGTTTCTTCCTTAAGGGTTGATTTAAATAGATGTACTTGCTTAAACGGATACTATTTATCTATATATGATAATAACTAAAAAAACCTCCCAACTTTACAGCTGAGAGGTTTATGCACTTTGTTTAAGTCTGCGGCGACTTAAACTATAAGTTAATCATTACTTACACCTAATTCTTAGTAAATTCGTAAGTAAATATTGGTAAACTCATATCCATTTTAAATGTATAGTTACCAGGACCTTCAGGCATTGGTATGTCAGGACCTCCCTGAACAAGTACAAAACTTCCTTCATCAGCACCATAATTCAAATCCCAGCCATCATTAGCACGATATTTGAAACGTAATTCTGAGCCATCAGGAGGAGTTATTATGTCAACTGTTACCTCAAGAACATTATATGGAGCTGCAAGAGCAACCATGTTAGTATCTTCAGACCAGTCACCACCCAGAACACCAGAGCCGATAAGGCCCCAGCTTTGTTCTTCATACTCCCATGTTAACGCGTTGGTATCAACAGTAAAGTAATAACCTCCAGGACTAGGAAGCTCAAGATTTCCAGCACCAGCGTCAGTATCTAAAGACCCGGGTGTAGCACCTGCACCAAAATTAGGGCCGTCCCAATTTGGATTTCCCGTAAACTTAAAGTTACCATCAAATGCATCAACATCAGGGAAGTAAACAAATCCTTTAAAGACTCCGGCATCCTCAGTTTCCCAAAGTTGAGCAGCATCAGCTGGTGACCATCCCTGATATGCTCCTGGAACCCAAAGTGAAGCACCACCAACTTCAGCAGTGTATGGTGTTACAGTAAAAGAAGTTATTTCAGATAATGCATCAATTATATTTGAAACATCATTTGCATTAACATTTGCCTTAATTTGAAAACCTGCCATGATTATTGTATCTGATGGAAAATCACTACCTATTTCCTTAAGAATTACAGTATTTAATTCTGCATACGTAAAAGCTTTAGTAAGTTCCGGTTGAGTTAATATCTCAATAGGGTCACCCCATGCAGAACCACCAACAATATCTGTTCCCATAAATAGTTGTACAGTATAAAGCGGTTCTGGTAAATTAGCTAGATTATAAACAACTTCTGTCCATTCCAAAGTTGTTAATACCACATCGGCAGAGTCTTGCACCAATACAAAATGCGTAAAAGGAGCAGGAGAGTTTACCCATGTAGGAACAACAGTTGCTTTTGTGTCCAACACAGGTTCTTTATCATCTTTCTTACAACCCGTAAATACAACGGCTAGGGCAAGAAAGAACATTAATATATTTAGATTTTTTTTCATGTCTTTTCCTTTTTAAAATTAATAACCAGTGTTTTGATCTACGTTAGGGTTTGATTGTACTTCAGAATCAGGTATAGGATAAACATCATATATCGAGTTTGTTGACTGTCCTTGTTTTACATTACCTTTCCACTGCCATACATAAGTTGAGGCGCTAAATTTACTATAACGAATTAAATCAGTACGTCTGTGACATTCCCAACCAAGTTCGCGAGCTCTTTCATCTAGAATAAAATCTAAATCTAAACTTGAAACAGTAGGGGCATTAGCACGAGTCCTTAATAAATTAACATAATTAATAGCATCGCCTTCATTTCCACCGATACCACCTCTAAGGATAGCTTCAGCATAGATTAAGTATACATCTGCTAAACGGAACATTGGAAAATCAGTATCACAAAAATTACCATCGGAACCATTTATTGTATCTCCATTAATTATTGAATGATTAACAAATTTTGGATATGCATAACCATCAGCAAAAACATTAATATCTTCAATTGACATATTTTGACCATCTGTAAAGAAAGTAGCACGTTTATCGGTATCATCCTCAAATTTATTTACAAACTCAGGAGTAACTCGTGTACCACCCCAACCACCATTGTCACCAGGAATACCATAATCTGCTTTATCCATATCACCACCAACCGAGGCATTAATAATAAATGTAGTACCTCCATTTGTTTGTTCATGAATACCATCAAAGCGAATTGGGAAAATGATTTCCTGCATTGTAGAACCATCCTGATCATTATTTGCCCAGAATAATTGCTGCCATGTTGGAGCTAATGCATAAGAAGAAGCAATAATCATATTTGCATAAGTAATACACTCAGTATATTTAGGTTGACTAATATACACCTCAGCATTCAAATACAGTTTAGTAAGTAACGTCCAAGCAGCAGCTTTATCTGCACGGCCATATTGACCAGAAGTTGCCCATTCACGTGGCTCAACCATTGATTGTTCAATGTCTTTTAGTTCTGTTTCAATGTAAGTAAACATCTCTTCCTTAGTAACTCTTACAGGATAAAAATCAGGATTACCTATTGGATCATCCTCAGTAACTAGTATAGTACCTCCGAATAAATCCAGACCATGCCAGTATGATAAAGCTCTTAAGAAACGTGCTTCCAGTCGATATTGAGCAACTTTTGCTTTCCACTCTTCACTAACACCGCGATCGTTAAGTTTACCTTCAGATGTTTGACGTAAAAATTCATTCACTAATGTAACCTGATAAATAACTCTGGCATACATAGCAGCAACGAATACATCACTACTTCCCCATTGCTGATAATGAAAATCTTTAATTGTTTGATCTTCCCAAGCAATTACAGCTTCATCAGTTGATAATTCTTGAAGATACCAATATTGACGTAAATATGGACTAAAACCTCCATCGATACCGGCAATATCACCTTCTCCATCACCTTGATTACCACCAAAAGCATATCCACCATAAATTTTAGCTAAAAACTGAGTATATGCCTCAGGGTCTTCAAAAACAATCTCTGATGTAGTTTCATCAGGATCAATTGGCTCAGTATCCAGGTCTTTTATGCAAGCATTAAATGTGCTACCCAGAATTACTAATGCGATTATATATATTATTTTTTTCATGTACTTAATTATTTAAGATTAAAATTGAAGATTTACACCAAATCCCCAAACTCGTGATCGTGGATACAGGTTGTTATCGATACCATTGTATACTTCAGGATCTAAACCTTCGTAATTTGTAATAACAAATGCATTGTTACATGTAGCTGACAAACGAATATTAAGAGAATTTTTAAACAAATTCTCGAATGTATAGCTCAATGTAATATCATCCATACGGAAGAATGAAGCTTCCTGTACAAAATAATCAGAAAAATACTGAGGTATATTAAAGTTAATATCTGTTGTAGAACTTAATACATTACCTGCATATGGTCCTTCATCACGATAAAGTCTGTCGTAAGTAGCAAGTTCTGATTGTGCATTATTGTAAACATAGTTTCCAAAATTTGCGCGACCTGAGAAGTAAAATGCCCATTCCTTATAATTAAACGTATTTGTAATACCAAAAAATAGAGGAGCATTTGGATTTTCATGTACGTATTTATCACTACTATTAATAATTCCATCCTCATTACGGTCAACATACAATCCCTGGATAGCAGCTCCTGATTCATCATATACTTGTTCGTATACAAAAAATGAACTTGCTGATTCACCCACTGCATGAACTTGAATTTCATTACCAACACCACCAGAAATACCACCTGTTGACAGACTAGCTCCCTGATAAAGTTTTGTAATCTCATTCTGGTTATAAGTAGCATTTAAACCCAATTCCCAATACATATCTTCGTTTGAGATAATACGTCCGTTTACTGCAAATTCAACTCCTTTATTAACTAAGTCACCAATATTCTGATCTATTTTATTGGTAAAGTTTGTGCCAGCAGCAACAGGAGCATAAGTTAACAGATCTGTTGTTTCACGATAATAATACTCCAATGAACCATATAGGCGATCGTTGAAAAAACCATAATCGATACCAATATTTTGGGTTGTAGTAGTTTCCCATTTCAGATTTGGATTATAACCTTCTGGTCGTATTACATAATTATATGTATTTCCAAATGGATACATTGAATACTGGTTACCATATGCATAACGTCCTTGATATCCATAATAACCACCTATATCTTGCTGTCCAGTTTGTCCCCAACCTAAACGAAGCTTCAATTGCGAAATAACCTTAGAATCACGAAGAAAACCTTCTTCATTGATCTTCCATGCAATACCTACCGCAGGAAAAAGACCCCAGCGATTATCTTCTGAGAAACGTGATGAACCATCCTGACGTACTGTAGCTGTTAATAAATAACGATCCTTGAAGCTATAATTTAAACGACCAAAGAATGAGATTAAGTATAATTCTCCTCTGTTAATGCCCGTATCATTATTTAATGATTGCCCGGTTGAGTCCCCTGTTACAGGATCAATAATAATTGGAATATTATTATTATTCCACGTATTCTCATACCAGAAATGTTGCCATGAATAACCTGCCATTACATCAAATACACTATGTATGGAAGCTACTTCCTTTTTATAATTCAAGTAAAAGTCGAGTAAATCATTCGTATTGTCACTAGTGTAGGCATTATCTTCACCACCACCTCTAACATTATCATATGACCAAGCTGCTGTATTAGGAACATATACGCTACCATCATTTTTCGAGTGATCCATACCAAGGTTTAAATTAGCATGAAGATCGGGAAGAAAGTGTAGTTTATAGTCAACTTGAAAATTACCATAAAATCGATTTGCATTGGATTTATCTGTTCTCTGCTCAAGCATAGAAACAGGATTATTTGTAGCCATAGAGTTTAATGTTCCTCCATTTCCTAACCATGCAAAATAGCCATCCCATGAACCATCTTCACTTATAACTGGTTTAGTGGGATCCATTTGGATAGCAGATCCAATAGCACCTCTGTTTGCAAAGCGGTTTTTTATAAATGTACCATTTGCATTAATATTAAATTTCAAATGATCGTCCAAAAAAGTAGGATTTAAAGCTACACTCACTGTTGTACGTTGAAACTCTGAAGTTTTTAGTGTACCATCCTGATCAGTATAACCTAGTGACAATCTATATGGCATCCATTTTAAAGCACCTGTTGCACTTAATGCATGATCCATAGACAATGCACTTTGATAAATTTGATCTTGCCAATCGGTATTATAAATTGAATGTGAAGTAGTTGAGTCAGCACTATTAGCTGATACCTGATGCCCATCTGCATTATACCAAACACCCAGCATTTGAGTATAATCAGGATTCTTTTCAGTAAAAAGGCTCACAAATTCATCTGATGAAAGAACACCAAGAGGTTTTGGTTTTTCATAGAAAGAAAGTTTTCCTGAATATTCAAGTTTTAATGGCATATCTGCTCGACCTTTTTTGGTTGTAATTAATATTACACCGTTAGAAGCACGTGAGCCATAAATAGCAGTTGCAGAAGCATCTTTAAGAACAGTAAAGCTCTCAATATCGGCAGGATTAAGAGCATTTAAAGCACTACGTGATCCTGAACCACCTTCACTTGATGTAACCACTCCATCAATTACTATTAATGGATTATTATTGGCACTTAAAGATGAACCTCCACGAATACGAATGGTTGCTGCCTCACCAGGAGCACCACTATTTGAAGTTATCTGAACACCAGCAACTTTACCTGAAATCAAACCAATAGGATTAGTAATTGCACCTTTATTAAAGTCTTCTTGTGAAACAACGGCAACAGATCCTGTAGCATCCTTTTTCTTTACAGTACCATAACCAATAATCACAACTCCGTCGAGTGACTGAGCTGAAGATTTAAGTATTACATTTAAAGTAGTTCCAGGCTGTACTTTAAAATCTTGTGAAGCATATCCAACATAAGAGAATTCAAGAATTTGATCTGGATTAACTTCAATTGAGTAATTACCATCAATGTCGGTAACACTACCCGAAGTAGTACCTTTTACAACTATTGTTGCACCAGGAAGTGTACTCCCGTCAAGCGCGTCAGTTACAACACCCGTAACCATTCCACTTTGTGCCCAAACAGTTAAAGAACTACCCAGCAAAACCACTGCAAACAGCAGAAATCTTGTAAATAATTTTTTTACCATGATATTTAATTTAGTTATTGTGAATTTGATTTTAACTTTCATATCAGTATTGAAAATCAGGTCAAAAGTAATTATTATTTAACAATTTTTAAGGTTTGAGATTACAAATATTAACTTTGTGTTAAGATTTTTTAATTTCTATATTTTTTAATACGGCAAGTTAATACATTTTTTTGCAACTGTAACAGAAATATTAGACATTGTAAGTATTAGGAGTTGCCTTATGACAGGTTGTATATCAGCTTTGTATATCTTGATTTAGTATTATGATTTTCTAATCTAGCTTAAATAATTAAGAGTTATTCCTAAAATTTGCAATCGTTTGCAGTAAAGGTGTGTGTGTTTTTCAGAAAGAGTTAAAACTATGGTACTTTAAGTCCATTAGTGGTTTATTTATTACTAACAACATATTTTTCACCAACATTCGCACTCGATTGCACCAATATTTACACTAACACTCAATACTCTACCTGCTTGATTTTATGCTATTTTAACTAAATATACGAAGGTTTTGCAACTATTTCGGGTACTTTTGTATCATATAATTAAATAGGACAATATGAAAAAGATACTTACTAGTTTTTTGCTTTCAATATTCATTGTATCAACATCAATAGCGCAAATAACAGTTGAGCCAGTCTTACCCACCGAAGATGATCAAGTAGTTATTACGTTCTACTCAACACTTGGGAATGGAGTATTAGCTGGATATACTGGCGATATGTATGCACATACTGGTGTAATTACAAATAGTAGTTCATCGGGTTCGGACTGGAAGTATGTTAAAGCCGGTTGGACAGAAAACATACCCGAATGCAAGCTAACTATGGTTAGTAATGATGTGTGGGAGCTAACAATCGGACCTTCAATAAAGGAATATTATGATGTTCCTTCAAATGAGACAATTCTTCAATTGGCATTTGTTTTTCGTAGTGAAGACGGTTCACTTGTGGGTAAAACCGAAGATGGAGGTGATATTTTTTATGATGTGTTTGCTTCAGGACTTAATATCTCAATTTTAATTCCAGAAGAAAGCCCATATATTATAGAATTAAATGATGATATATTAGTTGAAGGAAATAGTACTGATGCTGATTCAACATTTATTTATGTAGACAATAATTTAATATTTGCAGATACAGGATCCACATTCTCAACTAACATTACAGCAACAACGATTGGAAAACATTGGATTGTGGCTACAGCCAAAACTGAGGATATAACAGTAAGTGATTCTGCCTATTATTATGTACGTCAAGATGCAATAGTTGAAGAGCTGCCGGAAGGAATTGTTGACGGTATTAATTATATTGATTCCGAAACAGTTGTGTTATGTTTAGTTGCACCTGAAAAAGAATTTATAATAGTAATTGGAGATTTTAACGATTGGGAGCTTTCCAGCGAGTACGAAATGAAAATAACTCCTGACGGCCAAAGGTACTGGGTTGAACTTGCTGGATTAGAACCAGGACAAGAATATGTGTTTCAGTATTTCATTGATGGTTCGATCAAAGTTGGTGATCCATATGCAGATAAAGTAAGTGATCCATGGCATGATAAGGATATTAGCAGTTCTACATACCCTAACTTAATTCAATATCCTGATGGAAAAACAACAGGAATTGCAACCGTGCTTCAAACAAATCAAGTGCCTTACGAGTGGCAAATTGCCAATTTTGATGTTCCGGATGTTACCGATTTAGTTGTTTATGAATTACTTGTTAGAGACTTTGTTGCCACACATGATTTTGAAACATTAATTGATACTCTTGATTACCTTGAAAGGCTTGGTGTAAATGCAATTGAGCTTATGCCAAATAGTGAATTTGAAGGAAATTCAAGTTGGGGTTATAATCCTAATTACTACTTTGCTCCTGATAAATACTATGGGCCAAAAGATACTTTTAAAGCTTTTGTTGATGAATGTCATGCAAGGGGAATGGCTGTTTTTATGGATTTAGTGCTTAATCATTCATATGGAACTAATGCGATGGCAATGATGTATTGGAATGGCGAGCTAAATCGTCCTGCTGCTAATAACCCTTGGTTTAATGAACAATCTAATTTTGAAAACACTGATGCTCAATGGGGAAACGATTTTAATCACGAAAGTATATACACTCAGCAATTAGTTGATAGTATAAACAGCTACTGGATTAACGAATACCATGTTGATGGTTTTAGATTTGATTTTACCAAAGGCTTTGGAAATAACATAAAAGGAAGTAGCGACCCATGGGGTAGCTTATATGATGCTGATAGGATTGCCTTGTTAAAGCGTATGGCTGATAAAATTTGGGAAGAAAAACCAGATGCAGCCGTAATATTTGAACATCTTTCAGAAAATAGCGAAGAAAAAGAGCTTGCAAACTATGGGATTCTTTTATGGGGTAACATTAACCATAATTACAATGAAGGAACCATGGGTTATAATGATGATGGTAAATCTGATTTTTCATGGATTTCGTATCAAAAACGAGGATGGAATCAGCCAAATGTAGTAGGATATATGGAAAGTCATGATGAAGAGCGCCTTATGTTTAAAAATTTGGAATATGGTGCATTAAATTCTGATTATAGCGTTAAAGAACTAGGTACAGCACTTAAACGCCAAGAGTTGGCTGCTAATTTCTTTTTTACAATCCCAGGGCCTAAAATGATTTGGCAATTTGGCGAAAGAGGTTATGATGTGTCCATTGAATTTAACGGACGAGTTGGTGAAAAACCTCCAAGATGGGAATATATGGATGATTACAGAAGAAGAAACTTGTATTATGTATATTCATCTCTTATTGATTTAAAAAAGAATGAAGATGCCTTTAGCACTACTAATTATACTCTCGATCTTTATAATGCATTGAAAAAGATTAAGCTAACTGCTGATGATATGTCGGTTGTTGTGCTTGGTAACTTTGATATTGTTGAAGGTGATATCAATCCTGATTTTCAATCAACAGGCACATGGTACAACTATTGGACTAGTGATTCAATTGTTGTAACAGATGTGAACGAAACAATTAATCTTAAAGCTGGTGAATATAGGCTTTATACAAGCAAAAGATTGACTAAGCCCGAATATGTTGGAATATCTGATGTTGAAAAAGCACAAAATACAAATGTACTTTATCCAAATCCTGTAATAAACAACCTTACAATTACTAATACTGAAGATATTAAACAAATAAATATTTACAATATGCTGGGTAAAATTGTTTACTCAGAATCGTACAACAACAATAAAGCAATTGTAATTAATACAAATTATTTAAATTCAGGTTACTATATTGCAAAGTTAGAAAGTAAGAATGGTTACTTAATTAGTAAAAAAATTATTAAGAAATAAGATACCAAATACATAGTAAAATTAGTGATATAAGAAGCCCATTCCAGTCTTGGTTTGGGCTTTTTTGTTACCTTTCGGGAAATTTTGAATTTCATGAATAATATCTTAATAATTAAAAATTCGGGAGAACCTGTAGATTTTGATTCTGACAAATTAAAACGATCACTAATACAATCAGGTGCAAGCCTAGTTGATGCCGAATATGTTACTAACTATATAAGTAATAATATTGTTGATGGCATGACAACTAGGAAAGTGTACAAAATTGCTTATAAATTATTGAAAAAACGATCAGCAAAAGTTGCTGGCAAATACCGACTTAAGAAAGCCATTTTTGACATGGGACCAACAGGGTATCCGTTTGAACACTTAGTAAGTGAGTTGATAAAACTAAAAGGCTTCACCACCGAAACAGGCATAACATTAAACGGACTATGTGTTAGTCATGAGGTTGATGTATTTGCTAAAAAATTAGGAACTACTGTTTTTACAGAATGTAAATTCCATAATGATGTTAGAAAAAAAAGCGATGTAAAAGTGTCCCTTTATGTAAATTCGCGCTTCCACGATTTAAAGAATAAGTATAAACAAGATGCCAATGATAGGCATATTTTTGAGGGTTGGTTAGTAACAAATACCCGATTTACTTTAGATGCAATTGAATATGGAAGTTGTGCTGGTTTAAAAATGATATCATGGGATTATCCTGCCAAAGGAAACTTGCGACAACTAATTGATTCATCAGGGTTTCATCCCATAACAACCATGCAGTCAATTACAAAAAAAGAGAAATCATTTTTATTGAAAAATGAAGTAATCCTGTGTAGACATATTAATAGCCAAACAAAGTTATTGAGAAAAATGGGAATGAATGATAAGAGGATTACAGAAATTATTAATGAGGCAAATCAGATATCAACTTAACAATTTTATAAATGTTTTTCCAATGAAGTTAAAAGTTGGTCAAGCATAATTGGTTTTGTAATAAAATCATTAGCCCCCAATTCATAGCAAGCAGCTTCTTCACCCGAGAGAACATAGGCAGTTTGAACGATTACTGAAATTCTTGTGTCAGTTTTCCTTATATTTTTTAATACTTCAAAACCACTTATCCCAGGTAAGTTAAGGTCAAGTAACACAACATCAATATCGTTATTATCATTCAACTTAACCAATGCTTCCTCTCCATCAATTGCCCAAAGCAGCTTCGCATTTGTACGACTTAGAGCAGCATTATAAAATCGATTACTCGTTTCGGTATCCTCTACAATAAGGATACTTTTTTCTGAAAAATCAAAATCGTTTAGAGTACTCATATCAATAAAAAATTTAGCCTAGTGTAAGAAATAAACTACTAAGATACTATTATTTTTGTTTATTTGGCTGCAAATGTATGCAGAAAATCATTTGAAATGCATAAAAATTATACATAAAATAATATACATAAAATAATATAAGCGCGATACAATTCTTATTTTAATAACCGTACATGACTATTTACCATAACATTACGCCTCAATTTACCATTTTCAGTTCTTAAAAAGTCTTTTAAAAAAATAATCTCTTTTGGTATTTCATACTTTGATAAATTTTGCTTAATAATTTCATGAATAAAATCACAATTATGACTAGCGTTTTCTTCAATAAAAAGAACTAGCTTTTGGCCTAAAACAGAATCTGGTATTCCTCCAACAAAAAAGTTATTTGATATATACTTTTTTATTTTAGCTTCAATAATTTCAGGATGTAATTTTATACCACCACTAATAATTACATTGTCAACCCTTCCAATCACCGAAAAAGAATTATCATCAAATTGTACGGCAATATCATTGGTAATCAAATTATTTACCCCAATTTCAGGAGCATTAATAATCAATTGCGAATTATTATTAACTCTAACTTTTATCCCGTGTAATGGGTAATAATTCCCAAACATAGATTTACTTAACAAACTACGTATTGCGATATGTGTTATAGTTTCGGTCATACCATAGGAATGCCATACGGATATTTCAGGTAAGTTTACTAATCTTTTTTCTAATTCATCAGAAATACCAGCACCACCTATTAATAGATTATTAACTTTTTTTAATTGTATCAATCCTTCCCCTGTTTTCAAAAGTTGATGAACCTGATTTGGCACCATTGCAGCAAAATCTACTTTTAGATATTTATTAAGAAAAGGGATAGAAGTAGGTTCAGAATATACTAAGTTAAGCTCACCAACAATTGATCTTACAATCATCATTTTTCCGGCAATATACTTAACCGGCAAACAAAGCCATACATTGTCTCCTTTCTTCAGGCTAAAAAAAGATATGGTTGCTTTTGCACTGGCAATCATGTGTACTTTTTTCAAGATAATGCTTTTTGGCTTACCTGTTGAACCAGATGTTGATACATTTATTGTGTCAGATTTTGAAAACCAATCCCGAATAAATAAGTAAATTTCTTTTTCCCAAAGCTCAACTGAAGGACTATTTATTTTTTGCTCACAAAGATATTGAAGTTGCTCAATTGTATAAAATTCACCTTGTATTTGGATATTTTTGGTGTATTTAAACATCACGTAAACTTAATAAATCCCAATCTACAAAAGTATCATAATACAAATTTGCATTTTTAATAATGAGTGGCGAAGTAATATTATTATGAAATAGTTGCCCAGTTCCTAGCCCCTGTGGCATACTACTATTCAATGTAAAAACCCACTGCGCAATGGTATTTAGTCCAATATTAGACTCCAAAGCAGAAGTCACCCACCACCCAATATTATAATTTTCAGCCTCTTCAATAAACATATTGCTTTGTTTCAAGCCACCAAGTAAACTAGGTTTTAATATTATATACTGAGGATTAATTATTTCCAACATTTGTTTAATATCTTGCCTATGGTAAATGCCAATTAACTCTTCATCAAGAGCAATGGGAATTGGCGAATTGCTACAGATATGGGCCATATTTTCCCATTGATGCTGCTTTATTGGCTGCTCAATGGAATGAATAAAAAACTCTGATAATCTTTTTAGCTTTTCAGGAGCATCATCAGGTGAAAATGCGCCATTTGCATCTAACCTTAACTCAATATCTTTATCAGAAAAATCGTTTCTAATTAAATGAAGCAACCTTAGCTCATCTTCAAAATTAATTGCACCTATTTTTACTTTTATACAATTATAACCTGAGTCAATTTTGTCAATAATGCGTTTTCTCATTGTAAAATAGTCGCCCATCCAAACTAAACCATTAATTGAAATAGCACCTTTACCTTTTGTAAAAGCAGAAGGGAACAATAATTTAGAACCTTCAACATATAAATCTCTAATTGCCATTTCCAAACCAAATCTAATGGAAGGAAACTCAAACAAGCCTTCTTCTAACCAGTATTGCCAGTTGTTTATATCTTTTTGTACTTGCTTAAGCTTTTCTTCAAAATCAGGGCGATCATCTATGCTCAATCCTTGCAGGATACTACATTCACCAATTCCATTAATTTTAGGATTATCTATTTCGCAAACAACAATAAACCACGAATTTTTTGATGTTAGAATACCTCGAGAGGTGCCTCCAGGCTGCTTAAAGTTAAATATCTTTTTTTTTATGTATGCTTTAAGCATGGTTATTTATTTGAAAAATAACTAAGCGGATACAATACCTTATCAAATACATAATATTGCATCAAAACAAAATCATCACCCTTATTAATTAAAGCATGAAATCTGTCACTATCATCTGGTATAAATTCAAAATAAGCTTCTTTCTTAACTTCTTCAGATAATGCTTTTTTAACAAACCCTTTAACTTTAGTGGTATCATTTTTATCATCAACAAGTGTAATCACGAAAAGTGGAGGTGAATTAATAACAGAATCCATAAATATGGGAGAAACAATATTGTTTAACCTTGATTCGTAACGAAGGTCGTTAAAAGATGTTAGAAAGTTTAATAATTTAAGAGTATCAAACCTTGTAATATTTCTTTCATCATAAAGTTTAATTAATTTATAGTTACCGTATGAGTCTATAACATCGACTTTAAAACTTTCTTCAGGCTCTTTTAAAAACTCAATTGAAACACTTGCTATATCAGTTAAATTTTGATTAAATACCTGATGACTTATCCAATCGTCAGATATTGGTGAGAATCGGGGCGACAAGAATCCCCTAAATCGTGGAATATGCGTTACATATGGCTCTGCAGCTCCATCCATTAGCATATACGTGCCCAAATTATCAGGTGTAACATCACCAACATAGTACACCTTCGCTAATTTTTCGTAAGGAAAAAACTTAAGTTTACCGAATATATTAATCCTATAAGCATTTTGATATATTTCAACTTTTATTCCGATACTTGATAAGCGTTTAACAACATTATCTCGAGCTGCAATTGGAACCGGAGATTTAACTTTAATTTGCTGCATAGTGCCAAGCAACATATCTACAAGTTTTGAATTTGTTTTGCTTTTTCCGTTTAACAACCAACCATTATTTGCTCTTTCGAGTAAAACTGAGTTAGAATTCATATCAGCAATAAATATTTTCGATACCGTAGAGGTGTCGCTAATGGCAAATCCCGAATCAGCCTCTCTTAATGTACCCTCATCATTTTGCATCAAAAACCAAATTGCTGCCGGGGCAAGTATTATTAATAGTATTAGTAGTTTTTTATTCTTCATCTATTTTGTATATTTTCTTTTTCTAAGCCAAACTAGCAGTATTCCAAGTACAAGCACCAATAACAAAGGAACAAATAAGTTAATCAATTGCCATTTTATACGGCTTTCACTTACTTTTGTTCTGTCTAACATTCTCAGCTTTGTTTCTCGCGATCTTAATGAAATCAAACTTGAACCATCAGTTAAATAATTCATGGCATTAAGTATAAACTCTTTATTACCAAATGTTTCACGAGTAAATTGGTCAAAGCCAAGTGGTAGAGGGTATCCTTGTGGAATATGAAATTGATTCTTAATAATATCACCATCACTAACAACTATCATACTTGTGGGAACACTTTTTTCTCTAAAACCAATTTCCTTATCAGTGATAATTGCTTGTGGCAATCTGTTTCTGAAATCCGATTGGAATTCGCCTTCAAGTAGTACTGCAATGGCTTGTGCAGGACCTGAATATTCAATTACATTTGGTTCTTCCTGAAGCATTCGTAAACTTATCATCGCAGGTATAGCTTCTGTTTTAGAATAATCGGAAGTTTTTAGCAATACTGTACTATTTATGTTTTTTACAGATGTTAGACTAATACTGCTTACAAATTGTGTTTTAATAGCATTTAGATTTTTTACAATTGGATGTTGCGATGTTGGAGTAATAATTGGGAAATAATACCACGGAAAAAAGTCGATTTGAGCTTGTCCACCAATTTGCCCAGTTCGTATTGGAATTGGAAGTGCATTTAAATCTAATACTAGATTGTTATTTAGACGAGCACCATAATTAAAAAGCTGTGTTTGAATATCAAGTTTTTTCTTAACAGCAACAGTGTTTTCTTGTTGTTGGATGCTATCCATACTTGCAAAAACAGGGTCGATTAACCAAAGTATTTTTCCGCCGTACATTATATATTGATCGATGATAAATTTATCTTTTTGAGAAAATATTGAATCAGGACTTGCTATTATTATAGCAGCATATGTTGGGTTAATTTCAAATATATTTTCAACTGAATCAACAAGAACCCTACTAACCAATGAATTTATTTTACCATTAATATTAATTCTATCAACAACATAATCCTTTTGTAATGCTATTGTAATATCATAAGTTTCTTGATCATTCAGTTCACCATGACCTTCAATAAAGGTAATTTTTGGTTTCACATTATTAATCAATCGCTTAATTGTGGTTGAAAATTTAAATTCAAGATTTTGAATTGAATTATTCAAAGCAGCTTCGGGTGGTAAGTTAAACTGTGCATCCAGTAGCTCAACAGGTAATTCGTTGTTTTTGTAACTAACTAAAGCACCTGGGAAAATAACCTGCTGCTCCATTCCTCCTTTTGTTTTTACTTGTAAGTTAGTGGGGTTAAGTCCCTGTTCCATTAGCAGCTGGTATGTATCGTTACGCTCTTTATCATTATCGCTGGACGACGGATTAATAAAATCGTATTCAATATTTTTATTGTAAGCTCTAAATTCATCTAGTAATTCTTTTGTTTCGCGTTTTAGCCTTTTAAATCCTGCCGGAAATTCGCCATCCAGAAACACTCTGAAATATACAATATCATCAACACTTGTTAGTAGTTCTTGAGTTGATTCAGACAGGGTATATCTTTTTTCGCTTGTAAGATCAATGCGGGTAAAAATATATGAGCTGATTATATTAACAATAATTATTAGTGAAATAACTATTAAAAGTTGAACCAAATAATGATTACGGATTTTATTTGTTGTAGTCTTCATAACAATTACCAGCTACGTTTTGATAATGAAAAATTTGTAAGAGATATGAATAAAGTAATAACACTTAAAAAATATATCACATCACGTGTATCAACTACACCTCTGCTTATTGAACTATAATGGGCACTTATTCCTAACGATCTTATAAAGATATCAATATTCCCAAACAAATCAAGCGAGTAAATAAATTCAAATCCTAAATATAAAAATGCGCTAAGTACTATTGCAATAATGAATGAAATTACCTGATTATCAGTTATTGACGACGCAAACACACCAATAGAGGCAAATGCAGCTCCTAAAAATATCAATCCAATGTATGAGCCCCAAATACTCCCAACATCAAGGTTACCAATTGGAAAACCAAGCTGGTATACCGAAAAGAAGTAAACTAATGTTGGAATAATTGCAATAATAACCAAAGTTACCGAAGCTAAATATTTGGCTAGTATAATTTGCAAATCAGATAAAGGGCGCGTTAAGAGAAGTTCAATTGTTCCGCTTTTTTTCTCTTCAGAAAATGATCGCATGGTAATTGCTGGTACTAAAAATAAAAATACAATTGGTGCTACTATAAAAAGCCCATCAAGGTTTGCGTATCCGTAATCTAAGATATTAAAGTCAGATGGAAAAAACCATAAAAATGAGCCGGTAGTTACAAGGAAAACAATTATTACGACGTATCCGGTGATGGAGTTTAAAAATGATCTTATTTCTTTTATATATAATGCCAGCATAATTATAAGTTGTAATAGCAGTTGCGAAAATACTACATTTTTTAGTGGGGTACTGTTTTAGGTTTTCAGGTTTCAGGTTTTCAGGTTCAGTTTTGAGATTTCAAGTTTTAGGTTTTAAAAAGCCTTATACAATTTACCTGGTAAGCTTTGTATTAAACCTTCAAATTCAAGCATTAGTAAGGCAGCAGAAACTTTAGAAGATGGTAAATTTGATTCAATTACTAACTTATCGATACTAATTTCTTTTGTCTTTTCAATTATGTTACATATCAACTTTTGTTCATCGGTAAGCTCAACAAACAAATTTCGCTGTTTTTTAACATCTACATTTACGTCATCCCACCCCATTATGTATGCAATATCTTTAGCCGATTCTGCCAGAGCTGCTCTATTTGATTTAATGAGCATGTTACATCCCATGGAGTACTCATCGTTTATTCGCCCGGGTACAGCAAACACATCACGATTATATGAGTTAGCAAGTCCTGCTGTAATTAATGCGCCACCTTTTTTTGCAGATTCAATAACCACAACTGCATCGCACATTCCTGCTACTATTCTATTCCGTTTGGGGAAGTTCTCTCTGTCAGGAACTGTGCCTGATTTAAATTCTGTAAGCAGACCTCCATTACTTAACATATTTGATGCCAGATTTCTATTTTGCGCAGGGTATATTCTATCCAACCCATGCCCTAACACACCAATTGTAGCCAAGCCATTATTTATTGCGGCTTTATGAGCATAGCTATCAATACCATATGCCAGACCGCTAATTATTAAAGCTTCTTTTGTTTTTAAGCCTTCAACAAAACGTTCGCAAATGGCTCTTCCTTCACTTGTTGCTTTACGCGTTCCAACAAATCCAATAACCCTTGGGGCATTTAAATTTGCATTACCTCTATAATATAATAGCAATGGACTATCCTCACAATTTAAAAGTCTTGCCGGATATTTTTTATCCGTAAAAAAAAGAGGTTGAATTTTATTTTTCTCAATAAATTTTATTTCCTCTTCAGCTTTATGCAATACTTTGCTGCTAAGTATGCTATTAACTGTGGCATTTCCAATACCAGATATTTTAAGCAAAGCATTTCTGTTTTCTTTAAAAACAGCATCAACGCCACCACAATAGGCAACTAATTTTTTGCCCACAACATCACCAATACCAGGTATTAAAGTTAATGCAATTTGATATTTAAGGAGTTCTGAAATCAAGTTTTAAAAGTAGATAAATTTAAGTTCGAAAACACAATATTACTGTGCTAAATTAAATCTCAAACTAAAACCACCACTGGTTGTGGCATTTGGCATTTGTGATGAAACATACGGATTACTACTTGTCCAATTAAAATAAAACTTAAGCTGAATACTCTGACTAAGCATATAATCACTAGCAAAATTCAAAGTAAATTGCTTGTTACCTGCTGAAATCTGATTATTAACTTCATCAATCCGTCTCAATGTTGTTTTGTTATCTCTAATACCAAAATCAAGTTTTAAGTTTAAATCACTAGTATAATTACTTTTTTTACCACTACCATCCATGGCACCAACTGTGAATTTTAGATTTTTTATACGATATCCCAAACCTACCACAAGTTCATTACCCACAACTTCGGTCAGCTGATTATTTACAAAGCTTAAATCAAGCTTGCGTGATTTTTTGTATTCGAATTTAGCACTAAGGCTGTTATGCATTGTTACATCAACTCCAATTAAGGGACTATATTGCTCCATAATAGATACAATGCCAACATTATAATGTGTAATATAATTATCAGAATTTTGAAATGTTTGATTAGCATTTTCAGGATCGAAATCAACATTTGTAGTCCATGATGATATGCTTAACATTGAACGATATCCGTGAGTAAGATTAACACTTCTGAACAGCTTTTCGATGGATTTAATTTTTGTAAGTCCATTAAAAGTAATTCTCCAGTTTGGTATTGGGAATGTAGGAAATGGACTGTCTATATTAACATTAGAGGTACTCTGTCCTGAATAAGATGATAAAAATGAGTAATACAATACTGTTTGTGAGCTTGATGTATATCCTTTCGGAAACATTTTCCCAGCAAGGCTATCATACACTTCCTCATGATCCCACGAATCATTTTCATTTGCCAATCTATACGCAATCTCTTGTCTGGAATCTAAAAAAGTAGCAAAGGTTTCTGAAATATTAGCCGTATCTGTTTTTGAGAATGATGTCTTAATCATGGAGTATGATATACTAAAGTTTCCACCTTCCATGGGCGTAAATTCTTCAAATATTGGATTATCAAAATCAGGCGAGGTATTTCTAAAATACGACGTATAATTACTAGCATAAATACGATCACCGTCTATATCAACTCTAATTGCCCCCAAAATATCAGCAGTTACTTTGTATGAAAGGGATTCGGTATTTTTTTTGACATAGGGATTATTTAAGATTGTATCAGGTGTTAACCATCCATTATTTGCTGCATCAAATTTAATATCTCTTTGATCTCCAAAAACAAAACCAAGCCCCGGTGAAGAAGTAGCCATATTAATACCCATTAAATCAGGCTCAAAAGCATAACCGGGCAACAGCATACCATAACCCGAGCTATAAGTAAGTGATGCCTTTTTAACCGAAAGTAGTGTTTTAATAACAGTTTCACCAATGATTTTAGCATAATTCACCTTTGGCTTTTCAATTGAATCGTTTACCGGAGGTTCGGGTGTTGTTCCTCGTCCTCGTGATGGCGGACGACTAGATTTTCTTGATACTTTAGTAAGGGTTTTAAAGTAAGGCACTTTATTATATAGCTTATTAAAATCAAGTTTACCATTTAACTGCTTCTGGTTTGAATTTTCAATTGCATTACCCATACGTTTTTGTATTGATATTGGGGATGCCGACCAAGTATACAATGCCTGATAACTCATAGCAACTGTTGTCCAATCTAAAATTGGTATCTTTTTTAACGGAACATTATATGTTGCTTTAAATGATTGATTGTACCGCTGCATCGTACCTCCACCATAAACATCGCGCCAAACTTCCTGCTTGTACTCTTCCCATTCCTGTGTATCCTTATCCGGATAAATAATGGGTTCCTTTATAAAAGCATTTGCACCAGCATTAAATTCAAATGATAATGAGCGTGAAAAATCATATTTAAAATCATAGCTTCTATTCCACGACCATTGCCTATCAATTGTTGGCTTAATTATAATATCACCAAGACTTTTATCCCTATAAAGCATTTTTCGTATGGATCTGTCCATATCAGTTCTAAAGCTAAGCGTTTTTGGCAACAGATAGAAATTAAAATCCTTAACAAGCTTCAAATGCTTATTTGAGAATAATTTTACTTTACTTAGAGGTTTATAGTTTTTGGGTTTAGGATTAAAATTATAACCCAAGCCTCCCCTATATTGATCCTGATCATCAAATTCAAAATCAATATCGCGATGATTGTTTTGTGAATATGCAAATGAAACGTCAAGGTTTTCAACATCGTAAATTCTAGGTTTTTTGGCAGAACCAACCCTATCTTTACGCACATTCATAAAATTAATATTTTGCCTTACTGTATGATCTACTACAAGGCGGCGAACTGAATCTTGTTGCGATTTTTTAACATAAGTATCAAGATCCTCATCAAGCAGAACATCAGGATCCAGAGGATTATAAAGAGGTGTGATTTTAGATAATGCATAATCATAATGAACAGGAATTCGAACACCAGCTTTGTCACCAAAAAACTTACCTAATTCCATATCCGTTGAAACCATATAGTTAGTTACATACTCCAAAGGTATCTGGCCAATTTTAGTTTCAAGACTTGCAAAACCAGCCGAACTATGTGAACCTGAAACTATTACCCTACCTAAATCAGCAAGATTTGTTTCTATTCTACCAGTTGCAGCCCAACCAGGTTTATCATTAAAATCAGTAAGCCTTAACTCATCAAACCAAATTATGGCACTTCTGGGGCTACCATCATCGTCAAGTCCCGAACGTTGTTTTGGATTACGAACGCCTAACATTATTCCCTTTACATCACTAATATTAGGGCTACCAAGAATGGTAACTTTGTTATTTCCAACATACTCAACATAAGGCTGATCTAGCTGTAAGTTTGTATTTGGATCACGTAAGGCAACATTTCTATTTTGCTTAACGCGCACAAGTTCCTGTAAATCAATATCAAAATTATTAATCTCAGGCCAAATTGAATCAGCAGCAGTTGCTATGGTATACCACTCTGTAAATTCAAGGGGAACCTCAAATTCATAGTAGTTATGCGTAAAATCGGCACCAATTCTGATAAAGGCAGTTAAATCTCCGTATTCAAGATCTTCCTCCTCTAATAATTTTTCGGCATGAACAAACATTTTCAGTCGTTTGTATTGCCTAAAATCAAAGTCTGTTGTTTTAAACACTCCCCTTGCATCACCATCAAATAATTCACTCACATTTAGCTCTAATGATTGCTCATTTTGAAGCACATAGCTTGTTGTTCCAAAATTTGATTCGCGCTCAATACCTGGAGGTATTACATATGGAACTGGTTCACGTTTTCCGTTTTCTTCAATATTAACGGTGGCAACAGTAAAATTTGTTTCATCACCATAATCACCAGAGGGATAGTCACCTGGATCCAATACAGGATGATTATATCTACGCCACTCACCTCTAACAAGTTCAAAGGTGGCAAAACGGGTAACAATTGGATGCTCAAAATCCTTCATGAACATCCTCATAAACCTAATTGATCTAAAATCACTAATACTACCTATAACCTTTTCAGGATCTCGAACAGGAATTTTAAACTGATACCAGTGTACACTAGTAACATCACCATTTGCCAGTTTAATATCTGTTGCCTCATATACATCGGTAATATAATTTTTACCAACTTCCATTTTTGTGGGGTCCAACTCTATTTTATACTGAAAATATCGCTCTGATTCACTTAGAGTATTATCACGATTAATATCTTCTACATTGGGATAATTTGTGGCAGCTGTGGGATAGGCTTCTACATTTTGATCATCGGTTGGTGAGTTACCTTCTGAATTATTATATTTCATATAACGCTCAGTAACACTTGAGTATTTAGCCTCACTGTCATAATCACTACCTCTAAAATAATGGTAATCATCACTAGATGGATCAGAATCAGCATCTTCAAAGGCTGGAGATGATGCTCCATATTTTGATCTAATAACATCAAGATATGTAGTATTATACCATGATTGCTCATCCTCCCATGTTAGTCCGTCGTAACCAACATCCTGATAAGCACGAGCACCACCAGTACTACTAAAAGCCTCAACTAAAGCCTGTAACGAAGGTATTCGACCCCAAATTGTAGTATCAACGTTTTCAACAGTTGAAGATGTAGGCAGTCCATTTTCATAACTCTTTCTGCCGTCCTTTAATATATCTTCTGAAATTTCACCTAGATTTATGAAAAGATTACCTTTATTAGGTTGATCATCTTCGGTAAAGGGATCCATCATCCAAAATTCAATATATTCAATATTAGATGCTTCAAAGTCAGAAGTTTCAATTTCACGCATCATTCCTCCCCAACGTGATTGAGGATTAATTAAGTTACCATCAGCGTCAATACCATCCGAATAAGTATTTTGTTCAACATCATAATTGTACGACCCTTTTTCCTCAGGAAAATATGCAAGGTTAAACATTGCAATATTGGTCTGTATGTTGTTAATTTGGTCGTCTTTATTTGGGAAAACTTCTTTTTGATAAACTTGTCTTACCGAGTTTTTGGAAATTTCATTTTTATCAACATTAGAAGGACGATAACCTCCTCTAACATCATAAAATAATGGGTCAATTATATACCATGCTAATTTTGCTCTATTTTTACCATATGCATATCTATTAATAGAATTAGGGTCAAATAACTGGGCTTCAGGAAACATATCAGGCTGACCTTGAGGCGTACTGGCCATAAACCACATGTTAATATTTTTCAAATCTATTGATGATGATGCTCCCTCAAAATCATCAATATAAGAAGTCCCTGTTTGCCCAATTGCTTTTGAATGCCCGGGAATAAATTGGGCAAACTCACCATCAACAATAATTTTTGATTCTGCTTTAGTTGAAATACCGGGAAGCTTATCAACCATCTTAGTCAACCACCTCGACTCAGTCCGGTAACTCATATCAATACCCCACATGGTATTTGATATTGGATCATCACCGTAGTTAATCTTCTGTGTAAGCGGACGTTCATGAAGATTTAACAAAGTACCTCCAATATGAAAATCTTTAGTTATTTCGTGATCAACACGTACTCCCATCATACGTTTTTGCTGAATGGCAAACATTGAATTACTTTCGAGTGACACGTTAATTGGTACACCGGAGTTCATTATACCATCATTAATAATCTTAACACGACCAAGTGTATAATCAACAGTATAATCAATATTTTCGGTTAAAGGAACACCACCTGCTGTAACTTTTACAGACCCTTGCGGAACATTTAATGCATTTAAGCTAATGTCAGATCCGCCGGAGGAACTGTACATACCTTCAAGTAAGAATCTATTTTTATCAGGGAACTGCTCAGCTCCAGATTTAGTCATTGTATACAAAGAATCGTAAGCATACATATTTGCATAATCAGGGTCATCCGGAAATATTGAATCACGAATGTAACTACCAAAAGGCTCAAGTTCAGTAAAAAATATCCTACCATTTGATGCTTGTATTGTACCTCCAGTTATAGTAGCTCCATCAATAAAATCAAACATACCATCGCCACCAGGTATTGGATTAAGTTGATTATTAAGATTATCAAGTCCGAAAAGATGAATTAATGGCACTCCTGTAACATCTTCAGGTCCTTCTGTAAAATAACCTGTTGGAACACCTTGTTTATTTCCTGAATAAAGGATATTAAACATAAAATTTTGTTTCTGCACCTGATATGCACCAACGGGGTAAACGTTTTTCATCATCAAATCCCACATTGGCATCTTGGTATTTAATGTATTACTTTTTAAAAGCTTAACCACAAGGTTATCTGGTGCAACTATTCCCTGATCCGAAAATTCACCCACCTGATAAACGCTATCACTACCTATTACTGTGTATTGAAATGCAATTGCAAGAACCTGATCGGAAGCTAGATATGTATTAAGTGATAAAAAGCCAAGTTTGTGATTTACTGAATATTCTGTCCTCCTTAATTTACGGGCATTTTCAAGCTTAACATAATCTTCACCAGCCACAAAATAACCTGATTTACCTACGCGTAACGGATCAGCTGAAAGATACTGCGTAACTGAGTTAATACTTCGTAACTGATTAGTATCCATACTACTCATCAAACTATTTGAATAATTTGAGGGCTTTGAGCCTCCAGGTAAAGCATATACATACGGACTATAAATATCATCTTGGTTTCCCTCGCCTAAATCGGTAAAAGCAACAATATTCCTATTTTCTTCGGTTGCTGCGCCAGTATTTGTTACCCAAACCTCAACCTTTGTAATATTTACATCTGATGCAATTATTGGAAGAGTACCTAATGCCGATGAATAGTGATCGCGTAATTGATGAGCAAAGAAGAAGTGCTTATTTTGCTCATAATCAAGCGCAGTCAATTGAAATCTTTGCGTTTGGGCTCCTCCCTCAACCGTTATATTTTTTGTTTCGCTTTGTTGTTGCGAAAAAATTGCCGTTACGTGTGTTTTACCAAATTGTAATTCGGTTTTAACGCCAAATAAGCTTTGGCTACCACTAATTAAAGTAGACCTAAGCGGAAGACTAACATTACCTGCTTCAATCAGTTTTATTATTTCATCTTCTTTACCTTCGTATTTAAGCTTTAGGGTATTCTCAAAATCAAAAGAAGATTCGGTATTATAATTTGCTTTAAATTCAATCTTGTCACCAATTTTTGCAACAACATTCATTTGGATTTTCATGTTGAAATCAAAATTGGTAGTTTTCCGTTGCCTAACATCAAGAGCTGGATCGTCTCTTTTAGTTGATAATATTCCAAAACTAACCTCTGCCGAACCTTGCGGGCGAATATCAATTGTGTTGCTACCAAAAATTCTATCGAAAGCCTCACCACCAACATATATTTTAGGAATTAGGCGCTCGCCCTCAGCAGTACCGGCAGTTTGGGTACGCTCGTTCCAATAACCAGCAACATCTCTATTAAGTTCGTAATTCTGAAACTCGTCAAAATCCATTTCGGTTGGAGTACGATATAAAAAATCGCCAATTTTATTTACAAATTCATATGTATTAGTTTCCGGATTGTATTGTATCTCGCGATCAATGTTTGAAGGCGGACTCATAAACAACGGACTTGAATTCTGTTTGTCAAGATATGGGTTTCCGGTAAAATCGCTGAAAGGGAATAATAAGTCAGCACCAGATGAATCAGCACTTGGAGGAACAATATTTTGCGCTATTGCCACAACAGGAAGCAGAAGCAACGATGCAAATAAACTTGCAATAAGACTTTTAGATAAAAAAAAATGTATAATATTCCTGTTCAAAGTATTCTTTTTTTCACTTAAATTTTAAAGATAAAAACCAATTATAGCATTTTCAAAGCCTCCTTAATTAATCCCTCTACATCAATAATATTTTCATCTTTAAGTACTCTATCAATTACTTTTTCGACACTGTTTTTATTAAACCCTAATATCAGTAACCCTGATAACGCTTCTTCTCTAATTGTATTGTGGCTTTCATTGATTTTTTCGAGTTCAATTCCTGATTTAATTAGTTTGTCTTTTAAATCTATGATAATACGCTGGGCTGTTTTACCTCCAATACCTTTAACACCTTGTAATATATTAGTTTTTGACTGAACAATTGCATCAAAAGTTTCTTCGGTAGTAAGCGATGAAAGTATTAATCGGGCTGTGTTGGAACCAACACCCGAAACTGAAATTAAATATGTAAATAATAAACGTTCGTTTTTATCTGCAAAACCATACAATATTTGTGCATCTTCACGAACAACAAAGTACGTATATATTTTCAGGCTCTCTTCTTCTTTTATTTTAGAATATGTTGTTAATGAGATATTTACCATATAGCCAACGCCGCCAACATCAATAACAATATACGTTGGGTTTTTCTCAACCAACTTGCCTACTAAATAATCGTACATACCACAATTTTAATTATGTTTCAAAGGTTAAATAAGTAACTGTAGAAACTTAACGCGCAAAAATACAATTTATTTAGGTGGAAATAAGATAAAATTTAGGCATAGCTAGCAAGGCTTTTTCTAACCCATTCAAGCTGAAAGTAGTTGTTAAGATTGCACCACTATTAACACGTATTACTGATATAGATTTGTTGCTTGAAATGCTCTAAGCCTGAGTCCACTCTGAAAAGTTAAAAAAAAGAATGCCACTAAGCCACGAAGCCACCAATAATCACAAAGAGCTTATTTCTAACACTTTGCCTTAGTGCATCTTTGTGTTTTAGTGCCTTTGTGGCAAATTGTGGCTTTTCGGAGTGGACTCAAGCCTACTTATTAACAATTTTTCAAAGTTATCATTTGTTAATATGTTAAAAACTGTTGGCTATATTGCTTAAATACCCTATTTTCGCTAAAAATTCCCCTGTTAATAAATAAAATAAAATTGTTAAAAACGTAACCTTTTTCCAAGTAAGTGGTAAAAGATGTTAGATTATGTTAAAAAGTGGTAAATAGTTAGTACTTTTGAAGCCATAATTCTGTTTTTGATAAATGATTGATTTACTAGGCACATACGAATGTAAAATGGATGCAAAAGGAAGGTTTATGTTCCCTGCTGCATTCAAATCACAATTGGGTGATGCCGTAAGTAATAGAATGGTTATCAAACGAAGCATATTTAAGAAATGTCTTGAGATTTTTCCCAAAGAAAATTGGGATTACGAATCGAGAAAAGTTAACAAACTAAATATGTTTAATAGAAGAAATGCAGAATTTGTAACTAAATATATGGCTGGTGTAGTTCCTCTTGAATTTGATGGAATTGGGAGATTACTTATTCCCAAGAATTTAATTTCATATGGAGAAATCACCAAACAAATAGTACTCACTGCAGGCGCAAACCGTATCGAAATCTGGGATAAAACAGCTTATGACAAAACTGTTGATTATGACTCAGATAATTTTGCCGACATGGCACAAGATATTATGGGCGCGCTTGAAAATGAATAAAAACTATGTATCACAATCCGGTTCTATTACAAAAAAGTGTAGAAGGACTAAACATAATATCAAGCGGAAATTATGTTGACGTTACCTTTGGTGGTGGTGGTCATTCAAAAGCCATACTGCAACAACTTATTGATGGTAAATTAATAGCATTTGATCAGGATGCTGATGCATTAAAAAACACTATTGATGATGAGCGCTTCGTACTGATAAATAATAATTTCCAATTTTTAAAAAACTTCCTCAGGCTTCATAAACTAGAGAAAGTTGATGGCATACTAGCCGATCTTGGTGTGTCATCTCATCAATTTGATGTACCCGAACGAGGGTTTTCAACCAGATTTGATGCACCCCTCGATATGCGTATGAATAATAGCCAGCCGGTTAAAGCCGCTGATATTGTAAACACATATTCAGAAGAAGAATTAAAAAGATTATTTAGAGATTATGGTGAAATTAAAAATAGTGGCTGCTTTTCGAGAGCAATTACTGAAGCTCGTGAATTAAAACCAATAAATACAACTTCCGAATTAATAGAATGTATACACAAATGCTATCCGCAACATAAAAAAAATAAATTTTTAGCTCAAGTATTTCAAGCACTACGAATTGAAGTAAACGACGAAATGCAAACATTAAAACTATTACTCGAACAGGCAAATGAATTACTTGCACCTGGAGGAAGATTAGTGGTTATTTCATACCACTCATTGGAAGACAGGCTTGTAAAGAACTTTATAAAATCAGGTAATTTTAAAGGGATAGTTGAAAAAGATTTTTATGGAAATCCAATTGTGAGCTTCAAACAAATTACACGAAAACCAATAATGCCAGACGAACTAGAGATTAAAAATAATAGTAGAGCCCGAAGTGCAAAACTTAGAATAGCAGAGAAAATATAATAATGTCGCCTAAATCAAATATAAAAATAGAGCCCAAAGTTGAGGCAGCAGTTAAGCAAAAACCCATCAAAAAAGATGGTCGTTTTGGCAAAACTGTTAAAGAAGTTCTTGGTGGTGATTTATTATCAACCGGCACATTCAAATTTCTAAAGTTTCTATTATTTATGACATTACTTGCATTTATATACATAGCAAATAATTACTATGCCGAAAATAACATACGGCAAATCAATAAATTACGAAAAGATATTAAGGAATTGCGTTACGAATACATAAATGTAAAGACAAAGCTATTACAAATTGAAAAACAATCACAAATTGCCAAAACACTCGAAAAAAAAGGAATTAAAAAAAACAACCAACCTGTTAAAATATTAGAAGTTAAATGACCGATATAAAGAAAGACATATTGTGGAGAGTTTACCTCATGTATTTCGGCATGCTTGTTTTTGGCATGGCTATTATTGGTAAAATAATTTACATCCAAGTTAAAGAAGGCGATGAGTTAAAATCAAAAGCACAAACGCAAGAGCTAAAAGTTTTTGATTTAGAAGCAAATCGTGGCAATATACTTGATAGTAGAGGTGATTTGCTTGCAACATCGGTTCCAATATTTGAAGTACGATTTGATGTTTCATCGCCTTACATAAGCAATAGCCTTTTCAGAAACAAAATAGATTCCATATCATATGGGCTATCAAAAATCCTAAATAAATCACAGTATAATCTAAAAAAATCAATTACCAAAGCTCGTACCAAAGGAAACAGATACTTCTTAATACAAAGAAATGTTACCTACGATCAATTAAAACAAATACGACAACTTCCAATATTTCGTAATGGCAAATATAGAGGCGGATTAATCACCATTCAAAAAACACGCAGAGCCAAGCCTTACAATGAGCTTGCTGCCCGAACAATAGGATACGTAAATGAAACAGAAAACCTTTTTGTAGGTTTGGAAGGTGCATATACAGATGTTCTTACAGGAAAAAATGGCAAACAAGTTATGCGCCGTATTAATCATGGTGATTGGATTCCAATTCATGATGAAAATGAGATCGAGCCACGTGATGGTTTAGACATAGTTTCAACAATTAACATTAATATCCAAGATGTTGCCGAACATGCACTACTAAGACAGTTATTGAATAATGAGGCATTTCAAGGTTGTGCCATTGTAATGGAAGTTGAAACCGGACATATTGTGGCAATTGCAAACCTGCGGTACGACAGTAGCGATACCAAATACAAAGAAACATACAACTATGCTATCGGCGAAAGCATTGAACCTGGTTCTACATTTAAACTAGCTTCAATACTTGCTGCCTTGGAAGACAATAAAGTAAAACTCACCGACAGCCTTTTTACCGGTGAAGGATATACAACGTATTATCGTAGGGCAATGCGCGATGTTCACAAAATTGGAAATGGTAGAATTACCGTTAGAGATGCTTTTGAACAATCATCAAATGTTGGAATTTCACGTTTGATTTTTGAATCGTACAAAGAACATCCCGAAGATTATATTAATAGGCTTTATACAATGTCGCTAAACAAAAAACTTGGTATAGAGCTCAAAGGAGAAGGAAGACCATATATAAAACATCCTTCAAAAAAGAAAACTTGGTACGGAACATCATTACCTTGGATGTCAATTGGTTATGAGTTAACAATAACACCGTTACAAACCCTTACTTACTATAACGCCATTGCAAACAATGGCAAAATGGTTAAACCAATGTTTATTTCCGAAATAAGAGAAGCAGGAACTGTTATTGAAAAATTCGACACCGAGGTTATAAATAGCAATATGGTTTCACAGACAACGGTTGACTCTGCAAAATCGCTACTCGAAGGCGTTGTTGAACGAGGAACTGCCAAACGTGCTTTTAAAAATAGCCCGTACAAAGTAGCCGGCAAAACCGGAACTGCCCAAATAGCAGTTGGTGGCAAGTACAATAAGAAAAACTACAATGCATCATTTGTTGGATATTTTCCTGCTGATAAACCTGCATACTCTGCAATAGTTGTAATTAACAACCCAAGTGCCGGTAAATATTATGGAGGAAGTGTTGCAGCTCCGGTATTTAAAGAAATAGCCGACAACCTCTACTCCACATCAATTACCATAGAAAATAATAATGGATCAACCATCGACAGCCTTATTTTTCCTATCCCAAATAAACCTGTTTGGGCAGATGATATAAAATCCATTTATGCATATCTGGAAATTGAGGACGACATTAATTTTCCGGTAACAGGTAGCTGGATTAAAGCAAATACTGATGAAAATGATTTGATATTTGACGAAATTGCTTTTAAACAGCATATAGTACCAAATGTGATTGGAATGAAGGCAAAAGATGCTATTTATCTATTGGAAAATAGCGGACTTCAAACCACGATAAAAGGGCGTGGAAAAGTAAAACATCAATCAATAAAAGCAGGAAAAACAATTAAAGAGAATCAGTCAATCATAATTCAATTAGCTACATATTAATATGATAACACTCCAAGACATATTATACCGTTCTGGCACAAAGGAAATTATTGGTTCTCTGAATAAAGAAATATCCTCTGTTGCTTTTGATTCGCGCAAAGTTATTGCAGGAGCTTTGTTTATTGCAATCAACGGCACTCAATCTGACGGTCATAACTTTATAGAAGTAGCAATTAATAAAGGTGCAGCAGCAATTGTTTGTAATAGTTTACCAACAGAAATACTACCTAATGTTACTTATGTTGTAGTGACAAATACCTCTGAAGCATTGGGCTACATTGCCTCAAATTTTTATGATAACCCATCTAAAAAGTTAAAAATTGTTGGAGTAACCGGAACAAATGGCAAAACCACCATTGTAACCCTATTATTTAATTTATTTATCGATTTGGGATACAAAACAGGCATGCTTTCCACAATTCAAAACAAAATTAACAATCATATACTTGAAACTACACATACAACACCTGATGCCTTAAAAATTAACGAATTACTAAGCCAAATGGTTGATGATGGGTGCGAATATGTGTTTATGGAAGTGAGCTCACATGCCATAGTACAACATAGGATTTCAGGTATTATGTACACAGGTGGTATTTTTACAAATATTTCTCACGATCATCTTGATTATCATAAAACTTTTAAGGAATATATTGTAGCTAAAAAACTTTTCTTCGACAATCTGCCATCCAATGCATTTGCCATCACAAATATCGACGACAAAAATGGCAATGTGATGTTGCAAAACACAAAAGCCAAAAAATTTACTTATGGTATTAAAAACATGGCGGCCTACAAAGGTAGAATTATTGAAGATGGTTTTGAAGGCATGATAATGAATATAGATGGCAGCGAAATGTATTCACTGTTGTCGGGTAAATTTAATGCATACAATATACTGGCTGTTTATTCTACGGCAATACTGCTTCAACAAAATAAAGATGAAACTCTCGTTTCCATCAGCAAATTAAAAGGCGCCGAAGGCAGATTTGATATCGTTAAGTCAGCAAGTGGAATAACAGCAATTATTGATTACGCACACACTCCTGATGCCCTTGAAAATGTAATATCAACAATAAATTCCATACGCACACACAACGAACAGTTAATTACAGTTGTTGGTGCTGGCGGCAATCGCGATAGTAGTAAGCGCCCAATAATGGCAAAAATTGCATCGCTATTAAGCAATAGGATTATTCTAACTTCTGATAACCCCAGAGACGAAGACCCCTTGCAGATACTAGCAGAAATGCGAGAAGGTATCGACCCGGCAAAAAAAAATATGTCGATGGTTATCCCCGACAGAAAAGAGGCAATTATTACAGCATACAATATTGCACGTACCGGCGATATGATATTAATTGCAGGTAAAGGACACGAAAAATATCAAGATATAAAAGGGACTAAATACCCCTTTGATGACAAAAAAATAATAGCAGAACTAATGAACATAAATCAATAATATGTTTTACTACTTATTCAAATATTTAGATGAAGCTTTCAATATGCCTGGCGCAGGGGTTTTCGAATACCTATCATTTAGAGCTGCGCTTGCAATAATAACATCACTAATAATCAGTTTGTTATTTGGCAAAAGGTGGATATCATATTTAAATCGCAGACAGGTTGGCGAAACAGTTCGTGATTTAGGATTAGAGGGGCAATTGGAAAAACAGGGAACTCCAACCATGGGTGGTTTAATAATACTAACTTCAATTTTAGTACCAGTACTTCTGTTTGCCAAGCTAAATAATATCTATATCATCCTTATGATTTTCACAACGTTATGGTTGGGAGGTCTTGGCTTTTTAGATGACTACATTAAAGTATTTAAGAAAGATAAAGAAGGGCTGGGCGGCAGATACAAGATTGCTGCTCAAGTTTTTCTAGGATTAGTTGTTGGATTGGTGATGTATTTCAATTCAGATATTGTGGTCCGCGAAAAGCTTAAACCCGATGCAGAGATTTACACAACAATTGAACAATCGGGTCCGGCAACAAAATTTGTATATGAAGTAATAAGATCAACAAAAACCACTATACCATTTGTAAAAAACAATGAATTAGACTACGCAAGTTTACTAAAATGGATGGGTGATGGTTACGAATCGTGGGCATTTTTAATTTTTATACCCATAGTAATATTTATTATAGTGGCTGTTTCCAATGGTGCAAATTTAACAGATGGCATGGATGGTTTGGCAACAGGCACATCAGCCATAATAGGATTAACACTTGGTTTGCTGGCTTGGGTTTCGGGTAACATAATTTTTGCCGATTATCTTAATATAATGTATCTGCCAAATGCTGGTGAGCTAACAATTTTTATAAGTGCTTTTGTAGGTGCAACCGTAGGATTTTTATGGTACAACACGTATCCGGCACAAGTATTTATGGGTGACACAGGTAGTTTAGCCCTTGGTGGGATAATTGCAGTATTTGCCATATTGATTCGTAAAGAGCTGCTAATTCCAATTTTGTGTGGAGTATTTTTAGCAGAAAGTATTTCAGTAATTATACAAGTTAGCTATTTCAAATACACTCGAAAAAAATATGGCAAAGGCATTAGAATTTTTAAAATGGCACCCCTTCACCATCATTATCAAAAACTTGGGTTTCCCGAACCAAAAATTGTACAACGTTTTTTAATTGTAGGGATATTTTTGGCAGTATTAACAATTATCACACTTAAACTAAGGTAATGACAATTAATTATGGATACTCACTATCAAATAGTTGTGCTTGGTGGAGGTGAAAGCGGAGTTGGCGCTGCTGTATTGGCTAAAAAAAATGGAATCTCAGTTTTTGTAAGCGACAATAACAAGATTCAACAAAAATATATTGACGTTCTTAAACATTCTGAAATTGATTTTGAAGACAATGGTCATTCTGAGCAATTGATATTATCAGCTGATGAAATAATTAAAAGTCCGGGTATACCAAATACGGTTGAGATTATTTTATCTGCTAAAAGCAGAAATATCCCAATAATATCTGAAATTGAATTTGCGGCAAGGCATACTTCAGCAAAATTAATATGTATAACCGGCAGCAATGGTAAAACAACCACAACTCTGCTGCTGTATCACATATTAAAAACCAGTGGGATTAACGTTGGCGTTGCCGGAAATATTGGAAAAAGCTTTGCCTTACAAGTTGCACAAAACAACTACGATGTTTATGTGCTTGAAATAAGCAGTTTCCAGTTAGATGACATGCATAAAGTAAGAGCAAATATTGCAATATTGCTTAACATAACACCCGACCATCTGGATCGTTACAACAATAATTTCAATAATTATGTTGATTCAAAGTTCCGAATAATTCAAAATCAAACAGCAGATGATGCCTTTATTTACTGTTTTGATGATTCTGTAATAACAGAAAAATTAAAACAAATAGAAGTGAAGGCACAACAATTTCCATTTAGCCTACTGCCAATATATTTTAAGCAAGGGGCATATTTAAAAAATGAAAAAATAATTATAGAATATAATAAAAAACAAGTACATATGACACTAGAACAATTAGCATTACAGGGCAAACACAACACATACAATTCGATGGCAGCAGGTGTTGCCGCACGTCTTATGGACATCAGAAAAGATACTCTAAAGCAATGTTTTTCCGATTTTCATAATATAGCACATCGTTTAGAATATGTTTCGAGTGTACACGGCATAAAATTCATCAACGACTCAAAAGCTACCAACATCAATTCAACATGGTATGCACTTGAGTACTACAACAAATCTATAGTTTGGATTGTTGGCGGCGTAGACAAAGGTAATGATTACAGCAAATTAGCAACCCTTGTTAAAAACAAAGTAAAAGCTATAGTTTGTCTTGGTATAAACAACCGTCCAATTCATAAAGCGTTTGGCGATCTTGTTGAAATAATTATTGACACACAATCATCAAGTGAGGCAGTAACTACAGCTTACAATATTGCCAAAAAAGGAGATACAGTACTCCTATCTCCAGCATGTTCAAGTTTCGACTTATTCAAAAACTATGAAGATCGTGGAAATCAATTTAAAACAGCTGTAAAGGAACTATAATAAATGGCTACGCTACTAAAAAATATCAAAGGCGATAAAGTTATATGGGCAGTGGTAATTCTATTGTCAATAATTTCATTTTTAACTGTTTATAGCTCAACCGGAACTTTAGCATATAAATATCAGGGCGGCAATACCCAATATTATATGTTTAAACATGGCTTGATATTAACTATGGGATTTGTGCTAATGTACGTAGCACATATTGTAAAATACACGTATTATTCACGAATTTTTCAAATAGCATTGTATATTGCGGTTCCACTACTATTTATCACCTTAGTTTTTGGAGTTGACCTTAACGAAGCAAGAAGAGTATTACCCTTGCCATTTGGTCTTACCTTTCAAACATCCGATCTTGCCAAAATCACATTAATAATATATTTAGCACGAATGCTAAGTAAAAAGCAAGACGAAATTCATAACTTTAGGTCAGCATTTGTGCCCCTTATGGCTCCTGTATTAATTGTTACCGGACTTATTTTTTGGGATAACTTATCAACCGCAGCATTACTATTTACCACAAGTTTGGTATTAATATTTATTGGAAGAGTAAAAATAACCTACATATTAGGCATGCTAGGTATTGGTTTAGTTTTTCTTATGTTAGGGTTAACATTGTTATACGCGTTACCTGATGGGCAACAAGGAAGACTTGGTACATGGAAAAACAGAGTTGTAAGTTTTGTTGATGGAGGCGAAGGCAATAACTATCAGGCGGAACAAGCTAAAATAGCAATTGCCACAGGAGGTATTGTAGGTAAAATGCCAGGAAATAGTACACAACGAAATTTTTTACCTCACCCCTACTCTGATTTTATTTATGCCATAATAGTTGAAGAATATGGTTTGATTGGAGGGGTACTAATAGTGCTTTTATATTTAATATTATTGTATAGGGCAGTTAAAATAATAACGAAAGCTCCAGGAACATTTGGGTCATTTCTAACCATTGGAGTTGCCTTTAGCTTAGTATTTCAGGCAATGATAAATATGGGAGTTGCAGTTGGATTATTACCGGTAACAGGGCAACCATTGCCATTGGTAAGTATGGGGGGGACATCAATTTGGTTTACCAGTCTTTCCATTGGAATTATTCTAAGCGTAAGTAAAGAAATAGATAAAAAAGAAGAAGGAACAGAAGATACAGATTTAAACTTGGAAATAGCAAATGCCTAAAAAAGTAAATATATTAATAAGTGGTGGCGGAACAGGTGGACACATTTTTCCTGCCATTGCAATTGCTAATACCTTAAAAGATAAGTTAGCTGATGTTAATATCCATTTTGTTGGTGCAATTGGGCGTATGGAAATGGATAAGGTTCCGTTGGCAGGATACCCAATAACCGGCTTGTGGATAAGTGGCCTTCAACGTAAGTTAACCACCAAAAATTTATTGTTTCCCATAAAAGTGATATCTAGCATTTTAAAAGCCAATAATATCATTAATAAATTCAAACCCGATATTGTTATTGGTACTGGCGGCTACGCAAGCGGGCCATTACTCTTTGTAGCATCTAAAAAAAACATTCCAACATTAATACATGAGCAAAATGCTTTCCCAGGAATTACCAATAAATTATTGGGGAAAAGCGTTAACAAAGTCTGTGTTTCATATCCCAATATGGAAAAGTACTTTCGTAAAGATAAAATTATATTAACCGGTAATCCAATACGTAAAGAAATACTAAAACTATCACCAACTAAGGAAGAAAGTCTTAATTTTTTTGGTTTATCTCAAAATAAAAAAACTTTATTAATAATTGGGGGTAGCCAGGGAGCAAAGCAAGTAAATATTGCAGTTGCGGAAAATTTGCAAGAAATATTAAACTTAAACCTTCAAATATTATGGCAAACAGGAAGTGGATCAAAACACATTGTTGAAGAAGCCGCAAAAAACAACAAAAATATTGTTGTAACCGAATTTATCCAAGAAATGGATAAGTCATATGTTGCATGTGACTTTATTATTTCGCGGGCAGGAGCAATTGCAATTGCTGAAATTGTTGCTGCAAAAAAACCAGCAATTTTTATTCCATTACCAAGTGCCGCCGAAGACCATCAAACTAAAAATGCAACAACGCTTGTTGATGGAAGCGCAGCTTTGCTTGTTAACGAAAAAAATGCAGTTAAAGAATTATCCAACACATTAAAAACACTTGTTAATGATGCTGACTTTCAAGAAATAATAATTAAAAATTTAAACAATTTTAGTCACCCTGATGCGGCAGGTACAATTGCAAACGAAATAATAAAACTAATTAAAACGTAATAATGAATAATCGTAATAAAATAATGTATTTTATTGGCATCGGCGGTATCGGCATGAGTGCACTTGCACGCTGGTACAAAAATCAAGGTGCAATTATACATGGTTACGATTTAGTTAGCAGCCCGTTAACAGATGAACTTTCAAATGAGGGGATGACTATTCATTTTACTGAAGACATAAATAAACTACCCAAAAATATTGATACTGTAGTTTACACACCCGCCATACCAATTGATAATATTGAACTTGATTACCTTAAAAACAAGAATATTACAATTATTAAACGGGCTGAACTTATTGGTCAATTATCAAAAACTCACAATACAATTGCCATTGCTGGCACACATGGTAAAACAAGCATTTCGGCGTTAATTGCACACTTACTTGTACATGCAAATATTAATGTAAGTGCCTTTGTAGGTGGAATATGCAGCAATTACAATTCTAATTTAATACTATCTAAATCAACTGATTACCTAATTATAGAGGCTGATGAATACGACAGATCACTGTTGCAAATTGAGCCAAATATTGCTGTTATCTCATCAATGGATGAAGATCATCTGGATATTTATCAGGATAAAAATGATATTAAGAATACCTTTATACGTTTTGCACAAAAACTACCTCAAGATGGAGTACTAATTCACAATTCAAAGTTAGCTCCTTTTGATAGTGCTCTGGGTAAGCATATTACCTATGGCACAAATTCCAATGCCACACTTCAAGCTTCAAATATTCGTATTAAAAATGCTAAATTTGTTATTGATATAGATACTAAAATAGGTAAAATTGAAGATTTAGAGATTCAAGTACCTGGAATTCACAATATTGAAAACACTCTTGCTGCCATTGCCATTGCCATTGAAGTTGGGTTATCACTATCTGAAATAGCATCAGGGATAACCACATTTAAGGGTGTTGCACGCCGAATGGATTATAAAGTAATTAGTGATAATTATATTTTCATAGATGACTATGCACATCATCCCGAAGAAATTAAAGCCACAATATCAGCTGTTAAACAATTGTATCCTGATAAGAAAATAACAGGAATATTTCAACCTCATTTATATAGCAGAACAAGAGATTTTCAGGATGAATTTGCAGTTGAACTAAGTCAATTAGATGAAATAATAATGATGGATATTTATCCGGCAAGAGAAAAACCTATTGCAGGAGTTACATCACAAATAATACTAAATAAGATAAGGAATAAAAACGCAATACAATTGACAAAAGAAGAAATCTTGGTACATTTAGCAAAAAACAAGCCGGAAGTACTATTAACAATGGGAGCTGGCGATATAGGTTTACTTGCAAAACAAATTGAAAGTCAATATAATAAAAAAACTCTCGCAGATTAAAGCAGATTAACACATAAATTAATTAGTATAAATGAAAAGGATCATTCAAATAACATTATTCACGTTAAGTGTAATTGGGTTAATAACATTAACCGGGTTTGTTATGATTAGCAATATGCATACAAATATTGCCAATGTTGAGATTAATATATTTCGGAATAATGAAAATGGCTTTATCAACAGTAATCAAATTCTTTCTTCAATAAATGATATTGACAGTATCAATAAAATACAAATAAGTAAAGTTAAAAATATTGACATTGAACAAGCCATCATGAGTAATCCATATGTTGATAAAGTGGATAGCTACGTAACAATAGTTGGTAACTTATTGGTAAATGTAAAAGAAAAACAGCCAATAATTAGAATATATGAAAGTGGTGGTCAAAGCTATTATTTAGATGAAAAAGGTGATATTTTCCCAATATGCCAGCAATATGCACCTCGCGTAATAATAGCAAACGGATATATTAAAGAAATAGTAGCTAACCCAGGAGGCAATATTACTGATTCGGTTTACAACAAATCAGTTTTTAAGGAATTATTTGAACTTACTAAACTTATCAATAAAAACAGTTTACTTAAAGCTCAAATAAATCAAATTTATGTAAATAGTAAAGGTAACTTCGACCTAGTACCCGAGTTAGGGAACCACCTAATACAGTTTGGGACAATGGAAGATGCAGAAACCAAAATAAGGAATCTGGATGCATATTACAAGAAATATCTTAAAACCAGCATCTGGGATAGTTATAAAACAATAAACCTTACGTATAAAAACCAAATAGTTTGCACTAAAAAATAATTATATGGAACAAGAAATTATCGTCGGACTCGACATCGGCACAACTAAAATAGCATGTATTGTAGGTAGCAAAAATGAATATGGAAAAATTGAAATTCTTGGTCACGGAAAAACTAAATCCATAGGTGTAAAACGAGGAGTAGTTGCCAATATTGAAAATACTGTGCAATCAATTCGCAAAGCTGTTAAAGAGGCAGAAGAAAAATCAGACGTTATCATTAAATACGTTAATGTAGGCATTGCAGGTCAGCATATTAAAAGTCATCAACATCGCGGAAATATAATCCGGGAAGATGATGACAAAGAGATAACCAAGGAAGAAATTGAACTTCTCACCCAAAATATGTATAAATTAAGCATGACTCCGGGAGAAGAGATTATTGATGTTATTGCGCAAGATTATATTATTGATAATGAGAGCGGAATTACAGAACCTGTTGGTATGCTTGGAAATACTCTGGAAGCTAATTTTCATATAATAATAGGACAAACCACATCTGCAAAAAATATCTACAAGTGTATTAAAAAGGCTGATTTAGAGATGGTTAATTTAATACTAGAGCCAATTGCATCTGCAGAAGCAGTTCTTAGCGAAGAAGAAAAAGAGGCAGGAGTTGTATTGGTAGATATTGGAGGTGGTACAACCGATATTGCAATTTTTCAGGATAGTATAATACGCCATTCAGCAGTTATTCCATTTGGTGGGGATGTTGTTACCGAAGATGTAAAAGAAGGTTGTAAAATAATGAAAAAACATGCCGAAGAACTGAAGGTAAAATTTGGCTCGGCTCTTGCTAGCGAAAATCGTGAAGATGAAGTTGTTGCTATTCCTGGACTTAGAGGCAGACCGCCAAAAGAAATAACTCTTCAAAATTTGGCATCAATTATTCAGGCTCGTATGGAGGAAATTGTTGAACAAATCTATTTTGAGATAAAAAATTCGGGTTTCGAGAAAAAACTAATTGCAGGCATTGTACTAACTGGCGGAGGCGCACAGCTAAAGCACATTGATCAACTTGCTGAGTTTACCACAGGTATGCCAACTCGCATTGGATATCCAAATGAGCATCTTGCAGTAGGAGTTGTTGACGAGATGGCAAGTCCAATGTTTGCAACAGGTATAGGATTGGTGATTGAAGGTATCTCACGTTTTGATTACGAAAAAGACAAAGAAAAAAGAACAAGTTTAAATGTAGAAATTGAGGAACTTACATCAGAAGGTGAAAAGCCAAAAAGAAAAAAAATTAGCACAGGAGAATCAGGACCAAATATATTTCTAAATAAGATTAAGGATTGGTTTGAGAATGATACTACAGAATAAGTAAAGTAGATAAATATTGATAATTACAATTCAAAAAGATTAACATTTGATTGTTAAGAACTAAATACAATTAAACAGCACACAACAAAGCAATAACATATTTTTAAACGTCCAAACAGCCATGACAGATATGATCACATTTTTACCAAAACAAAACCCCTCAATAATTAAGGTATTGGGAGTGGGCGGCGGAGGCTCCAATGCAGTAAACCATATGTTTAAGCAAGGAATTACTGGTGTCGATTTCGCAATATGTAATACCGATGTACAGGCTCTTGAGTCAAGTCCGGTGCCAATAAAGATAGAAATTGGCAACAAAAGTGGATTAGGAGCAGGTGCAAAACCTGAAGTTGGGAAAGCGGCAGCCGAAGAATCAATAGGTAAAATTAATGAATTGCTTAGCGATGAAACAACACAGATGTTATTTATTACTGCTGGCATGGGAGGTGGAACTGGTACTGGTGCAGCGCCAATAATTGCCAAGTTAGCACGCGAAATGGGCATACTAACTGTTGGAATTGTTACTCTGCCTTTTGGTTTTGAAGGAAGAAGAAGAAAGCAACAAGCCGAAAAAGGTATTGATGAATTAAAACAACATGTTGATGCATTATTAGTTATAAGCAACGACAAATTACGCGAACAGTTTGGTAATTTAGTTTTGGGCGAAGCGTTTGGTCAAGCCGATAATGTACTGGCAAATGCTGCAAAAGGAATTGCAGAACTAATAACCGTAACAGGGTATATTAATGTTGATTTTGAGGATGTTAGAACTGTACTGAAGGATAGTGGAAAAGCAATAATGGGTTCTGCAAAAGCTGAAGGCGAAGACAGAGCAGAAAGAGCTATTGAAGAAGCAATGAATTCGCCACTACTTAACGACAATGAAATAGCAGGAGCAACTGATATCCTACTATACATAACAACTGGTGCCGAAGATATTACAATGGATGAAATAACTGAGATAACAGATTATGTTCAAAAAGAAAGTGGCAGAGATGCCGATACAATTTGGGGTGTTGGAAAAGATGAATCACTTGGAAATAATATTGGTATTACAATAATTGCAACCGGTTTTGATAAAATTGTGGAAGAGCCTGCTCAGAAAAAAATAGTACACCCTCTTGATGGGAAGAAAAGTACTCCTTCTTCAATACCGCAAATAAATAAAACACCAAATGTTTCAAATATAACTGATGCAAAAAAGGTAATACCTGAAAATGCGTCCATCGACAAAATTGAGATTATTGAAATTAAAAAACCAAATCCTGAAACAATAGTATCTTTTAATACTACTAAAGAAGAACCTAAGATAGTTCATACGCTTAGCGAAGTTGACGAAAAACCTATTGAGAAGAAGGATACTCCTACCAACATAAAAAGCACAAGTCCCACATCATATATCAGGCACACTGAAAAAACACATCTTAGTTTGAGTCATACAGTTTCGTCAAGAATAAATGATTCGGAACCTGAAATTAAAAAGGAGGTTGCCAATGATGATGACATTAATAAAAATGCAGCGGAAAGAGTAAATAGACTTAAAGGGTTAAGTATTAATTTACGCTCGCACGAAAAAGTTGCTGCATATGAAAGTGAGCCTGCCTATGTAAGGAAACAAGTTCAATTGGACGAAACTGACTATTCAGCAGAATCATCGATTTCAAGATATACTTTGGGTGAGGATTCTAAAAATAATCCAGTTATAAAGTCTGACAACTCATTTTTACATGATAATGTAGACTAGAAATATCAAAATGTGCTGTTTAAAAAAAGCTTAATTGAAACTAGTTTCAATTAAGCTTTTTTTATGAAAAGTATTTATACCAACTAATTATTCTTAATTAGTAGCTTCTTAACAATGCGGCTTGTGCTGTTTTGTAAAACAACGTAATAAATACCTGATTGCATATTGCTAATTTCAAATGACTTTTCATGGCTTGCATTGAAATCAACTGCTAAAGACTCGGTAACTGTTTTGCCAAGCGCATTTACAATAGAGATATCAAAAACACTATTTTGTTTAGATGATACAGATACTGTAAATCGGCCATTATTAGGATTAGGGATTATACTTACATCAACCAATTCATCAAGAGAGTTGATTCCAACAGAATTGTAGACAATAATCATTACTGAGTCAGAGTCAAGTCCCTGGCCACAATCATTAACGCCTGCAACCTTTACCCATGCTTCACCATCAAATTCCATATTCCAATCAACAACACCAGCAGTTTCTGTTCCTGAAATATCTCCGGCATCAAGTGGATACAACGACCATATATATGAATAAGCATATTGTATATCTTCAGTGGAGTATTCACTTTGTGTAACCACATTAAGATCAACTGATTCAGGGCCAACAGGTACCGAACCTTCGGTAGGTACATTTACAAAAGTCAACATCATAGTGTCACTTGCAGATACATCATCAAAATCAATAATATTAAGACTTAGCAATACAACTCCGTCATTAATATCTGCGGTGGAAGGAGTATAAATTGGAGTTAATATTTCATTATCATCAAAACTTCCTGTACCTGAGGTCTCCCAGAAAAGAGTTGAATAATTGCTTGCTGTACCTGAACATTGTGCTAAATCATCTTCACATATTTCAGCATCAGGTCCTGCGTAAACACTGGTAAACATTATTGGTGGGAAAACAATGAAATCAACCCATGCACAATCTTCTCCTGAGCTTACCGAACCATCTTTTGAATACTCCCATTTAAAAATATTATTACCAACAGCTACATTAAAAATAGCTTCTGTCCAATCAACATCACCTGACCATGAACCTTGCTCATCACCATTTATATAAAACTTAAGATAATCAAAATTAACCTCAGAAGAAACCTTGTAATAAAAAGAAATTTCACCATCAGCCACAACAGCATAATCTAGCTCCATGGTTGTACTGCCATCATCAGTAATAACAGCTGATTTTGATGCAAAATTACCTTCGTATGCTTGGTCTCCATCAACAATAACCCAAGGGTATGCATTAAATTGCCAATCAAAATCTGAGAAATCACCAGTTTCAAAATCTTCTATTATTAACCCAACAGTTTCAAGTATTACATAAGATGCTACATAATTTCCAGCAGCATAATCCAAATTTATATCAACTAAAGAGCCAATTTGCGTGTCTTCTGCAGCTGTAACACTCATTGTAACCTCTTGCATTCCTTCGGCATCAATTATAGCTACTTCTACAACAGGTGTGTTTATTGTAAGATAAGCACTTGTTGTTGAAACAAGCATCTCACCACCAATTGTAGCAGCATGACCAATATTAAGAGTTTGGATTGTAATATCTACTGTTTCACCAGGATCAATTCTTCCGTTGCTATTTCCGCTTGCATCATCTATTGTATAAATGCCAAAATCAGGCACAGGAGCATAAATATCAAAGTTTATACTTGATTCCCATAATTCTTTTGCTGTTCCTACAATATCAACCTCAATACTTACCATGTACATATCAGGAGCATCATTGGCAATATCAAATGTATATGCATTTTCAATAACTATTGTTTCATTAGCAGCAATTGACCCAACGCTAATTGTGGCATCACTTGTTAAAGTACAGTAATCATCACTAAACATAATAGTTACAGTTACATCATCAGAAGGATCGGTACCCAAGTTTGAAAGAGTAATATCCATAATAACACTAGTTGCATAATCAACAGTTTGTGTTCCGTTGTCGAAAATAAAATCGCTAATAGCCAAGTATGGTCCTTCCAAAGCAGCTGCAGGTACTGTAACCACGTATGGAATGAATTGGGATTTAGTAACTACAATATTTACATCACCACTTTCTAGTATAGGATCCATCTCAACGGTTACAACGCCACTACTTTCAACATATCCTGTACCATAAATAACACCATCTTTTGTAATTGCAACATATGATCCGGGCTCAGCAGTAACTTCATATTCAGTTACTCCAATGGGTAGTATATCCATGTGCGATACTGTATTTACAGAACCTTGGGTATTATAAGGCATCATTGATGGATCACCTAATACGTTGTAAGCCTCCCAATAATAAGTTGATGAAGCATCATTTAACCATCCTTGTAAATTAACTTCACTAACAGCTAAATTTCCAACAAAAACAATTCCACTCAAACAGTAATAAGAATCACCCCAAGCACCATCATATGATCCCATGGTAGTTTCTTCGTAAGTTGGAACATAACCGTTACCATTATCATTGGTCATTGGATAAGCTCCAACCGACCAATACATATCTGATTTCCAGTATGATGAAGGGGATGAGCCAATATAACCAGCAGCACCTTTATTTTGTGCCCTAATCCATGCTTCACCAATGCATTCGTCATACCCAAAATCAGCAGCTAAACAACAGTTACCAATGGCAATTGGATACTCATTTGGATTATCAAAGTTATTAACGTCAGAAATAGATAAGCTAGGATCAGCCCATACTGTTTCACCACAGTGCGCAGTATAATTTATTAAACTAACTCTAATTCGTTCATCATCATAACAACCTGAGTATGGTGCATCTAAATAAACATTTAGATTATTATAATCGTGTTGGGCATTAAAATAATTATTTGTTCCATATGTAATTGTTGGCTGTCCGTAATTTGGGTTACCACTACCGTCAGCACCTGCAATTAACGTAATATCATCTAAATAAGCAGGATTATCAAACTCATACTTTTCGTAATACAGAATTTTATCCAGCTGAGCTTCTAATTGAGGAACAGTTTGAGCCGAAAGCCTACCATAATACATCTCAGGAAACATATCGCCATCAACTGATCCATAATAAAGGTCAGTTTTCTTTTCACTATCACCACCAGTAGCACTTGCTGCTACTTGCTGAACATCACCTACTAAAACTATAAAATCAGGAGCGTTACCATTAGCTAAACCAGTATTGTACTCATTATGTATCCATGTTTGGATATCATTTGCTGAAGTGCCAATTTCGTCAGTATATGCTACCGTTAACTGATATCCCATTAATGTTTTCCACTCTAAGAAAGGTTGTAAAGCATCTGTAAACATTGGATCTGCAACAATTAGCATATTAACCGGGAATGTTAGTAAGTCAGGGTGATCATCATAAACATTATCAACATTTAATAACTGACTGTAAGCAATATCAAAAACTGGAGAATATGTTGATTCAAAAGTTTGATTAGTTAATTCCCAATCAGCATTTTCGTAGGATAACGAAACTTCAATATCATTATAAATTATTAATTTGTTGGTTGAAGGGTTATAACGAACAGGCTCAACAACAACGCGTGCAATACGTACTCCACGCATTGTTCCTAGGATTTCAATTGTTGCAATATCATTTTCGTTAAAACTTTTAGATGAATAAACATCTTTATTAAACTGAAAGGGAACTTCAGATGGATCCAAACTTTTAGGAATGTCGTACTGCAGTGGCATTAATGCATTGCTTATTCCTTGTTTACCTAAGTCTATCACTGACTCCGAAAAGGAATTTACAGTTATATTAACTTCTGCACCAAAAGGGATAGCTATTAGTTTTTTTTGCGCAGGCAGTATTGGCTCTCCAATACGATTAGTACTATATGTATCACCCATAAGTATTTCGGTAAATGTACCATCTGGAGTTTTTACGTTAAAGTAACCAATGTCACCAAAATGAAATTGCAAATTCATATTGTGCTGGCTACTATTTAAAACCTGAGTATTTGTTTTTGTAGTTGATACAGGAATAATTGAATTATCAGCACTAACCTGAATGTTTAGCATCAATAATAAAACAATTAAGCAACTAAGAGTAAACTTTTTCATAAGATAATAGTATTTTAATTTTTAATTAAATAATAGTTTTTTAATACGGGCTCAAAAGTAAACATCTTTTAGCTTTATTTGATTATAAAAAGCTTAAACTAACTATATTGCGGCTTATTTATAAGGAATAAAAATATAGATTTAGATGCAACCATTTTCTAATTACTGATTACTTAACCCCATTAATTATTCTTTTTGTAAGATACATTACGGGGTAAATAGTAGCAACAATGCCAATTACAAGTACTGTTGCAAACACATAAACAAAATCAATAAATTGAATTTTTACAGGATATGCCGAAATTACAAAGGCACCATCACCACCACCAAGTTGTAGCAAACCATAGTTTTGTTGTAGGTATAATACCACAAAACCTATCAGCAACCCTAAAACACTTCCAACAATGGTAATTAGCATACCCTCAGTAATAAATATCGACCTTATAAGTTTTAAATCAGCTCCCATACTTGCTAGTATACCAATATCTCTATTTTTTTCTACGATAAGTATTGATAAAGAACCTATCATATTAAATGATGACAGAATGAGAATGAACAGTAAAATAAAAAAAATTGCAGTTTTCTCCGATCGTAGAATTTTAAAAAGAGACTCATTTTGCTGAAAATGATTTTTTACATAATAGTCATTTCCAACAATGGATCTAATTTCATGCTGAACTCTATCTCCATCCACTCCAGGTTGAAACCTTATCTCAATACTAGTAACTTCATCGGTATAATCAAGCAACTCTCTGGCAAAGCTTATTGGCACAAATACATATTTTTCATCAAATTCCTGTTGTATCGAAAAAACGCCCGTGGGATGAACAGCTTTACTATTAAATGCATTACTAAAATTAAATGATGACGCATTTCCACGCTTGGGAACAAATATAGATAATAAATTAGAAATATTTTGAGGATAAATATCTAAGGACCAAGCTACACCAGCACCAACAACCGCAAAACTAGAATTACCTTCTTTTAAAATAAATGCCCCATTAACTACCATGGTATCAATTCTAGAAAGGTCCACAAAACTTGCTGAAACACCCTTAATTCGTGCTATATATTGTTTATTACTATATTTAAGCAATGCATCCTCTTCCACTATCTCCGATATACCACGAACACCTTCCAGTTCAGATATTTTAGCATGCGGAAAAGTTTTATAATGTATGGTTTTTCCTTTAACTGGAGAAATCTGCAAATCAGCATCAAAAGTAAAATATAGTGACTTTATTACATCTTCAAAGCCATTAAAAACAGATAATACAACAATTAAAGCCATTGTACCAACCAAAAGCCCGACTACCGATATTATTGAAATAACATTTATAAGATTGTGTGATTTCTTAGAAATTAAATACCGTTTTGCTATGAAAAAAGGTAGATGCATATTGTTTTTAATTATTTGAATCAAGATTCAGGAATCAGGATACAGGATACAGGAATCAAAAATCAGGTGTAAAAGTATTATAAATATTGTTGAGTTCGCTCCGAAAAGGCACTATTAGCCACAAAGGTACTAAAACACAAAGATGCACTAAGAATAAAGTGTTAGAAATAAGCTCTTTGTGATTCTTGGCGACTTGGTGCCTTGGTGCCTTAGTGGCAATCTCTTTTTTATTACGTTTCGGAATAGATTCATTGTTATAGTATTCTAACTCTTGCATCTTGGCTCCTAACTCTTGTATCCTACTATTTAACTTCCAATTCATTATTTATCATTCTTGTATGATACTGCTGAACTATAGCTTTAACAGTAACTTCCAAACTATCAGCAATTGCAATTTCAGTGTTGATAAGGTTTTGTTTATGCTGTGGATCATTAGTATTATCATATAATGAAGTTCCATCACCTCCATCAAAAAGTAGGCTATATTTTCCTGATGTTATCTGATAAAGGCCATTAACATACTGCAAAGCAACACGGTGAGATGAATCACTAAGAATACTTGACCCAAATGCAATGACAGGTTTATCATAGTTTAAATAGTCGAGTATGGTTGGGAAAATATCTGTTTGCTGAACAGTTGCACTATAACTACCTATAAACAAACTATCTCCCGGACTAAAAAGTAAAACAGGAATAGCATATCGTCCAGAAGTATTTTTGTAATAGTCCATATAATAATCATTTAACTTCTCACCAGGTTGCTCAACCTCATCCTTTAAAGAAGGTATTACTGATTGAGCTGGATGATCAGCAACAATAATAAACAGTGTATTATTATACCAAGGCATATTTTTTGCTGTATTAAAAAACTGCTTTATAGCAAAATCGGCATACTTTACAACCTTATGAATTTTCATATCACCTTCAGGGAATTCGCCCTTATGTTCATCAGGAATACTATATGGATAATGAGAACTCAATGTAAACTCAAAAGCAAAAAATGGTTGTTTAAATGAATTTAACTTTTGTGCAAAATATTGCAAGAAGGGCTCATCATAAATTCCCCAGTAATCGTCATAATCAGCATCATTATCGTACTCAAAACGTCCATAATACTCATCAAAACCAGCATATCCGGCAAACCCATCAAAATTCATTGTCCCATTTGTTCCACCATGAAAAAATGCTGAATGATATCCCTTTTCTTTAAGCATCACAGGCAGACTATTAGTTTTATTTGTGCTATAAATTGAGGTAATAAATGGGTCGTCCATTAACGATGGAATTCCAATTACAATGGCAGGAATAGCGTCAATTGAACGCAATCCATTTGAAAAAGCATTTTCCAACACTAATGAATGCTGCATCAATGAGTCAAGGAAAGGAGTGTAACCTTTGTAGCCATTCATTGAGCCAACATATTCTTTAGAGAAACTTTCTAAAAGTAATACAACAATATTTTTATTAGTAAAACTATCTGGATAATTATCAAAATTATGTTCTGTTGGATATGCTTTTTCTGAGTACTCCTTTGAGAAATACTTTTTCGCAGTTAACTCATCATGACCAAAGGTAGTCATCATTGTAAAAACAGAGTTCAGCACCAAAGGCATTTGAGCAACTTTTACGTGTTTTGATGCATCGATAATTGCCACAGGTTTAAGTTGAATTCCGCCACGAGCTACTAACAACGTAAACCCAAGTAATACAAACATCATTACAACATTGTAAGAAAACAACAAAATTTTATTCTTTACTTTATCAATCTTTTCAATTTCAAAAACTCTACGAGTATTTAATTTAGGATAAACCATCCACGTAAGTGCTATAATTACCAGCCAAATTACTCCAATAAACCAATAGTCTTTAACAAATCCGGGTAGTAAAGTTGGAACATCGTCACTCAAGAAAATGAACTTAAAAATATCGGCAGTTGATCGTTTTTGTACAAAATGAAAAAAAACTGAATCAACAAGGTTTGCAATCAGAAGAATTCCATTAACAATTACAAAATACAAACGAAGAAATAATTGAACAGAACTACGTGCCGTAATCTTGCTAAAGGGTAGTACGTGGATAATAATAAACAGCAGATTAAAATACATTATTGACGAAAGATCGAATCTAATACCAATAATAAAGATTTTTATTAGCTCCCAAATTTCGATATTTGCGAATAATCCAAAGTTATAGATGTAAAAAAATAATCTTGCGAAAAAAAATAACACAACTGCAAGTAGCAATCGTTTTAACAGAAGTACAATATGATAATTGTAAAGGCGCATATTATTTCCATGCTTTTGCTACTAGCCCGGTACCGGTACTATGTTTCATTTTTACATCTAACCAATTTAATATCAGCACAAAAGGAAAAGTTACAAGGTAATAAAAAGGTAAAATAATAAAAAATATATAAGAAGCATTAAGTGTAATTATGGGATATTTCATACTAAGTTTCCAAGCTAATTTACCTGGCTTACCATATTCGTAATAAACTTCGGTGCGAGAAAAACCTGCATTTTTCATTTTATTAGAAATCTCTTCAACTCCATATCCATCACGTACATGTTCGTCAATAAATGAGTGATTGCCATCATGGTCGTGGTCATGATCGTGATCGTGATGAACATCAGAACCACCTTTGTCTGAAGGTGTAGAAACCAATAACATTCCTCCATCTACCAACGCCTTATGGAAATTATCAAAAACTAGCTCATCTTCTTCAATGTGTTCCATTACATCAACGCAAAGTACCATATTATACATATTGGTTTTGTTTAGTTTTGTTAAATCACCAAACTTAAATGTAGCATTATTTAATCCGATTTTCTTAAAAAAGCTATTACAATCGTCAACTTGCTCTTGCTTAACATCTAATCCTTCAACGTTCCATTTGTTGTTTCTTGAAGCCAAATAATAATCATACTGACCAAAGCCACTTCCTGCATCTAGTATACTTTGTTTACCAGATGTTGTTTTCTCCCATATTTTAATTTCTTTACGAATATGCCATGAGCGCAGTAGTAGCAAGTCGAGAAGTCGGTAAAAAAGCTTTCGCAGAAATGGCGAACGGTTAAAAACCACACCTAGTTTTCTTTTTATTGGATCGTATTGCATGGTAATGAGTAGATGAGTGAATGATTAAATGAGTGAATGATTAAATGATTAAATGAATGAATGATTAAATTAGTGAATTAGTGAATGAGTAAATGATTAAATGAGTGAATGAATGTTATTATTTATTAGCATAGGATGTGTTTTTGGCTTTTGTCATTATTCTGGTAATTTCATTTGCTTCAGTAAGAAGGCTTTTTAATTTACTTTTATTATTTGACAGATTTGCCTCTTCAATAATTTCTAACCAATATTCTGATTCATCAGCTT
>Ga0307988_1000170_pt1 | contig 50915 bp, 42 predicted proteins | sample EllFjometagen183_FD_203166 | JGI IMG/M metagenome (GOLD analysis project Ga0307988, IMG submission 203166) | Marine microbial communities from Ellis Fjord, Antarctic Ocean - #183 | ecosystem: Environmental > Aquatic > Marine > Unclassified | place: Southern Ocean | collected 2014-10-08 | reverse complement strand
ACCAAGATTTTCTTCTAGCTCCGTTGTCTATTAATCTCTGTGCTGTATCTTCTGCCCATGTTGGGTCATCTTCTGGTGGGATTGGAACATAGTAAGCAACTTCATAAACTGTATAGAGTGCTTTTGTAGGAAGTCCGCCGATGAAGCCTGGACCTGGGAATGTTTTAACAGCGCCAGCATCGTCAATGTAAGTATTTCTTACAACGGTATTTCCTTCGATAGTACAAGCAGCACCCTGCTGTCCTCTAACCATACCAACAGGTCCTAGTCGTCCAGACCAGAATCCGAAATCATCACCGAAGAATGAATTAACATACCAGTTGATAACTTCTTTAGGCTGTTCTGTAGTCTTCATCATAACTCTAGGAGCGCCGATGCCGATTCCGTAATGGTTAAGCTGCTCATCGATTGTGTGTGACAAAGCGCCTACACAGTACATGTATGACTCAGGAATAAGTTTTTGAACACGTCCTTCGAAAGAAAGTACCCATCCATCCCAGTAGAAAGTTCCGCCGTAAAGTCCGGATGAAACTCTTTCTCTCATACCTGATCCGCCGATACCAGCGAAACATTCAGGATCGAGAACGCCTTCTGAGAAACATTTTTTCAAGAATTCAAGACATTCAACCATTTCAGGTTTAATCATTGAATCTTCCCAAATGTTAGTATTGGGATTCCAGATAGGTTTAGCATCAGCGATATGATTCATCCTAGCATCAAATGCCTGGAAGATATCCTGCATGTTCCACATATTAGATGTTGTGAAACCAACAGTATCATTTTCGCCATTTCCATCAGGATCATCATAAGTGAATTTGTATGAAGCTTCATAGAATTCGTCAATTGTATAAGGTTTGCTAAGGCCAAATGTGTCTAACCAGTCGCCTCTGATTGAACGCGTGAACCAAGAAGCAGCTCCATCAGAACCTGTTGGAATTGCCCATACGTCAGCATCAATAGTGTTAATTTCTTTCCAGGATTCTGGAATTACAGTGTTCCATACTTCGTTGTCAGCAAGGAAATCTGATAATGGATAGATCAAATCTTCAGCTTTCCATTCCATAAGGTATGGGCCACCGAATAATTCAACAAGACCTATAAGGTCACCAGACATAGCAGAAAGCTGGATAACTTCCATGTAGTTGTTTCTAGCTGGATTAGTCATAGTGATTTTAACATCAAAATGATCGCCAACAATTTCTGGCCAAGCTTCCTTGTAGTCAAGGTACTGCATTGAGTCGCCGTAGAACTGACATTCAACCAGGTGAACTTTGTCAGGATCAGCAAGTACAACTTCAGGAGCTTCAGTTGCCGGAGCTTCAGTTGCCGGAGCATCTGTTGCTGGGGCTGCTGTTGGTGCTGCTGTAGGAGCTGGTGTTTCATCAGATGCTGTATCTCCGCAAGCGGTGAGCATTACTGAAAAAGAGAATACCAGAACTAACAACAAGCATAGTACTTTAGTTTTTTTCATTTTGTTTCCTCCATATTTATTTTATTTTTCAGCGTCTGTTTACACAAACGCGTAAAACCAAGTCAATAGGGTTTTCAGAACCCTTTTAGCCTTTAATTGAACCAATCATGAGTCCTTTTGCAAAGTATTTCTGCAAATAAGGATATACAAGAATGATTGGTACCATTGAAACGATCATCATCGCGGATGACAATCCTTCAACACTAAGGAAGTACTCTGTTGGATCAAGTCCCAGCTGCATAAGCATTTCCTCAAGGTTTTTCTCTGCATCACCACCAAGAATGATAAGTTCGCGGAGTTTAACAGGGAAAGTATATTTTCTAGCATCTCTAATATAAATAACTGCCATCATAAACGTATTCCAGTAGCCAACACCTGTAAACAGTGCAATCGCTGCAAGAACCGGTTTTGCTAAAGGAAGTATAATCTTGAAGAAAACTGTAAATTCCTGAGCTCCATCTATTCGCGCCGATTCCGAAAGTGATTTCGGTATTGACCAATAATAGTTCCTGATGAGTATCATATTCCAAGCATTTGCTGCGTTTGGAACAAACAGAACAGGCAGTGTGTCTATGAGGCCAAGTGATCTGATTAACAGGTATGTTGGAACAATCCCGCCACTGAAAATCATCGGTATAATAATCAGGAAGTAGATAAAGAATCTATTACCAGCCAGTTCACGTTTTGACAATGTATATGCTCCGAGGGAATTAATGACCATGGACAATGACGTACCGCTAATAGTAATGATAATTGAGTTGATGAATGGTCTGTAAACCGACTCATCTTTGACAACCATCCTGTAGAAAAGCAGTGAAGGTTCTACCGGTAATAGGTTAAGCTGAACTTCTCCAATCTGGGAGATGTCAAGTGATGTCTTTATAACGAACATAATCGGTATCAGCATCAGCATTGTAAATAGGAAAAACCCTATTATATTAAATACATTGAAAACTTTTTCGCCTATTGATCTTTGTAACATTTACTCCACCACCCTTACAGTATACTTCTGCCGTCTTCAGTGACATGTTTACTAAGGAAATTAGCCATGAAGAGGAGAAACATTGATATTAACATTTTAAACAATCCAATTGCTGTGGCTAGATAATACTTACCACGCGTTATACCAAGATTGTAAATGTATGTGCTTAAAATTTCTGCGGTACTTTCGATATATGCATTCTTAAGAACGAATATTGGTTCGAACAATCCATTAAGAACACGTGAGAAGGAAAGTACTACTAGAACAACTATTGTGTTTCTGATACCCGGAAGAGTGACATGCCATGTCTGTTTAAGACGCCCGGCGCCATCAATAACTGCTGCTTCATAAAGCTGCGGATCAACGCCTGCAAGTGCTGCAAGATAGATTATTGAGCTGTATCCCACGCCTTTCCATATCCTCATGAATGTAAACAGCCATGGGAATAATGCAGGTTTGGACAGGAAGTATATTGATTCCCCGCCAAAGAATTCTATAACCTGATTTACATAACCCCTTGTAGGTGAAAGCAATTGCATGAATATACCTGCAATAACAACCCATGTTACGAAATTAGGCAATGTACTTATTGTCTGTACAGTCTTTTTATACCATCTAACTCTTATTTCATTCAGCATTAAAGCAAATAGAATAGGAGCAGGTGTTATAAAAACGTAACTAAATGCAACAAACACCCAGTTGTTTCTGAACGCACGCCAGAAAAACGGTGTGTTGAATACATATTTGAAGTTTTCAAAACCAACCCAATATTTGAAACCAGAAATCGTGTATCTTTGAAATGCGAGCATAATTCCCGGCATAGGAACATACCTAAAAAGGTAATACAAAAACAACGGTGGCAGTATCATTAGATACAGCATGATATTGGTTTTGTTCAAGATTTTTTTTTCGTTTGATCTGTAAGCTCTATTGGAAGTGCTTGAGTCCATCTTATCACCAACCTTAATTTATATTTATCCCCAAAATAGAAAGGACTGTTAAAACCAACTAAAATTATATCATAGTGGGCGAAAAATAGTATATGGTTTATTTAACATTTCTTGTGTTTTTTTGACATATCGTCAATAAAACCACCCTATAAAACCCGCAATTATTACCTGTTAATATTTCCCGGTAATAATTACCCTCTTAAACAGGTAATATCCTGTACTTTTCTTTAGTAAAACAATTATATACGAATACGTAATAACCTAAATTTTTATTTCTGTCATAGCAAATTCAGCCAAAAGTTCGATACATGCATCAACATCTTTCATATCTACCATACCATTCGGACCATGCCCGTTTCTGGTCGGAATTGATATTCCCCCTGCACGTACTCCATGGTTTGATATATTCATTGCTCCGGCATCTGTTCCTCCTGAAGGAAGAATATCCATCTGGTATTTTATTTTATTCTTTTCACTTATATCCACCATAGTATTTATAACAGACTCGTCACAGATTACAGATCTATCCATTACCTTAATGGCAGCACCTTCTCCTAGCTTCATATTTCCGTCCTTTGATTCAGGTGTATCATATGAGCCGGTTATATCAACAGCAATGCCTATGTCAGGCTTTACAATTCTTGAAGCTATCGTAGCACCCCTTAAACCAAGTTCTTCCTGAGATGAAAAAACAAAATACATATCATGATAGGGTGTTTCAAGCTGCATAAGAGCTTTTATTCCGATATAGCATCCAATTCTATTATCCATTGCCTTTGAAGCTACCCGTCTATTTCTCAATTTGACGACATCGCCTGTATAACATGCAACATCACCGACTTTTACTTTCTTTTCAGCATCTTCTTTTGATTTAGCACCGATATCTACATACATATCAAGAACTCCGCCTTCAAGTTTACCGAGTCCTTTTGAAAATCCAACAATCCCCATTGTGCCGTTTCTAAATTGAATCCTATTCATAACTGTAGTGGCTACATTTATTCCGCCCACATTTCTGACTTTTATATACCCATCGCTGTCAATAAACATAACCATGAATCCTATTTCGTCTTTATGCATGGACACCATAACTTTTTTCTTTGTTGCACCTTTTCCCTTTTTATATACGATAAGATTGTCGATTCCGTCTGTGGTTATTTCATCGGCATAGTCTTTTACAAATTCAGTTATAACTTCATTAATTGCAGATTCTCTGCCACTGACTCCAAAAGTCTGGGTCAGTTTTCTAAGCATTCTCATGTCTTTCCCCCTAAACATAGTATATTGATTATAGCAATACTTTATTAGACTGTCCAATCATTTTATGTTTAAAATTTACAAAAATAAAAATCGTATTTTAAAACAAATCCCCCGCAACACTATTCCTTAACACTAGTTTTCCGGGAAATCCCAGGAAATTCCGCTTTGGTTATTCGACCATTTTATTAGTTTTATTACTTTCTGGTCAAGTAACCAAAGCAGACTTTCAGGTTAGATTTTAGAGAATGCTTGGTCAAAGTCTTCTATTAGGCTGTCAAGTGATTCAAGCCCTACAGAGATGCGAATCTGTCCCTGCATGATGCCTGTTCGGGCTGCTCTCTCTTCAGATATGCCCATTCCGGGACCATTCATAATGGTTTCAAAACCACCCCAGCTTGGCCCAATTTCAGGAAACTTAAGAGAATAATAGAATTTCTTTTTTTCTTCGATTCCCCCTTTTGGCACAAAACATAGAAGCCCGGGATAACCTTTTAAAAGTCTTTTACCGATTTCGTATTGCGGATGGCTCTGTAACGCCGGATATATCACTTTTTCAATCTTAGGGTGATTTTCTAAATACTGAGCAAATTTTATGCCATTTTCCATATGTTGTTTCATACGCAGTGTGAGGGTTCTCATTCCACGAAGTATCAACCATGCCTGATGAGGATCAACTATGGCACCTAATGTTCCCCTCTCCCAATGTCTCAACTCTTCAATTGTCTCTTTATCGGCCATAACTACACCAGCTACTATATCACTGTGTCCATTAATATATTTGCTGCATGAATGAACAACAATATCTGCACCAAATTCAAGAGGATTACAAAAAACCGGCGTTGCATAGGTATTGTCTACAATAACCTTTATTCCATGTTCTTTGGCATACGCGCATATTTTATCAAGTTCCGGTATAGTGAAAACGTTTGAAACTACTGTTTCCAAATATATAATATCAACTCCGCCTTCAACAACTCTAAGGAAATCCTCATAGCTGCCTCCGTCAAAATATTCTGTATGAACATTAAATTTAGGTTTTAAATAATTATTCAAAAAGTCTTCTACCGACAAATATACATTTTTTACTGCTGCAATCCGACTGCCGTTTTTAATATATCTCATAAGTGATGATGTTATTGCAGCCATTCCCGATGAAAACAAAAGTGCAGCTTCAGCTTTTTCTAGTTCTGCAAGCTTTCTTTCAACAGCCTCAGTTGTAGGATTATTGATACGAGTATAATTATATCCGCTGGCTCCGTTCTTACGCGAAAACAATGAAGTCTGGTATATAGGTACATTCACAGCTCCTAGGAATTCGCAGGATTCTTCTCCGCAGTGGATTATTATATCTTCAATGGGTTTGCCCTTGTAATCTTTCATGAAAGCCTCCTATTTTGCAGTAATTTCTATGCTTTTTTCTACGTTACTGAATCCGGTAAAATAAACTGTAAAGTCATTATTACTCTTAGGTACACTTCCCCTCATAGATGCTGCATATCTATGTTCTGCAAATCCGGGGCCAACAGTTATTTCATTTAAACCTAATGATGCTTTTACCTCGCCTGTGCCTACGATTATGCTATTACCTGCTTTTCCATCAACCATAAATCCAGGGCCATCAACAGCACATCCCCCTGTAAAACAGAATTCCAGTTTGAGAGGAACCCTATCGCAACCTTCAGTTTTAACATCCATCAGCACTGATTTATCATATATTTGAAAATCAATAGTAAATTTCAAACTTACTTCATTAACTGATTTTCTTGAGGCATGGTCCATATCTTCCCAGATATTTGTTTCAGGCGGTGTTTCAAAAGGCCATTTATACCGTCCTGAAGCCATGAACTCCATACTATAACCATTTTTTGTTTTAGTAATCTCATTTGCCTTGAACTGAGCGACTGCAAAGAATGATGCGCACATTCTGGTATAACATCTAAGACGACCAATCTGCACAAATAGAAAATTAGGTGATCCGCCAAGAAGAGTAACTCCAAAATCGCCTTTTCTTGCTCTTACTATATTAGATGATTTAAAGAAAACTTCAAATTCATCCCGAAGCTCTTCAACAACAGGCTCATATTCAGAAAGCCCCTCAACTGTCATATACAGCCATAGGTTTCCGGGGACTCCGGCAATACCTTTTTTTGCGCTTTCAAATATTAAATCGGCCATTTTGGCAAATCGTGGATTTTTCTTCAAATACGCTGCTTTTAAATATATATGATAATAGTTTGTCGGATAAAAAGATTTGCCCGGCATTCCTTCACCTTTATCAACTCTTACGGAATTCTGGGTGAATACAGACCCATCAGGTTCAAAATAGTGAAACATCATTTCAAGATTTTTTGCTGCATGTTCAGCAAGCTCAGGCTTATCTAACTCTTCTGCAAGAATCATTAAAGCATTATCGTTTACAGCATTGTATATTCCCGGTGACCGCTCAGTAAATTCACCATTTTCATCAATATCAATTCCTTCAGCAAGATACATAAGTGCCATATCTTTGAAGGATACGTCCTTTGTTACGTTGTAAGCAAGTGCAAGTCCTGCTGCTTCTACCCATCTGTGATTAGGGGTATGAAAACCTCCGTCACGAAGTCCCTCTCCTGCTTTTTGTATGAGGGTAAGTAACTTTTCTTTTACTGCAAGCTCTTTATTCGTTTTGGCATTTGCATCCATTATCTTGAAAACTCTGCCGATGTTATGCATCATAAACCCTGTGTCAGGTGCAGAATAGAAATTTGAGATAAGTAAATCAATGGTGCCGTCTTCTCTTTGAATATTCAAAGTGTATTCTATAGCTCTGTTCATGTATGTCAGAAGCTCATCATCTTTATAGTATGCTGAATTCTCGTTGTAATATGCAGGTGTATATGTAAGCATACAACCAATACTTGCTCCTGGTGTTACATAGCCCTCAACTTTATTGAGAACACCACCGTAATGGGGATGATCCATATCTGTAATTGTCACAGACATCAATCTTTCTACTGCTTTATCGCATGCCTTTACTATTTCTTTATAATGCTTTTTCATAAATATTCCCTTTACTTATTTTTTATTTAATTCTGCTGTTCCGCTCCAACAACGCCACTTATGGTCAATTTCTTTAAATTTCTCTACCATGAAATCCCTTGTTGTATATCGGGGAGTTTCATACAGACACTTACCATTGTAATATATCCCACAACTGTTAAACATACCGTATTCACAGGTTTCGTCATCAATTACAAATGCAAAATCAGCATCTGTTGTGATTTTACCGTATTCTATTTTCCCAGTTTCCCAATCATACGCAGGAGCTCTGTCCTCTTCATAAGGATGTATGCCGTATTTTAGATTCAATTTATATGTCAAATTAATTCTGCCGTCGTAAATTATTGATATAGCATCTTTTTCCTTGAAAACAGATTCAACCTGAAGTTTTCCGGTTAATGAAGCTGCATCTATCTTCCTTGAATGAGGAGTGAGAACAGTAATAAACAATTCTCTGTCTCCGGCTTTATATGAAGCTGATTTACATTCACTTACCATAGTTGCTTCACCGTGGTTTCTGCGTATGGCTTCTGCAGCAGTTTTTTGTGATCCTGAAACAAATTCTACTAAAAGTGAGAGATCTTTTTTATTTTCAAAAGGTGTTTTGTCCCTCTGGCCTCTGCATATTGTATCCACATATATTTCATAAGCATTGTCAGATATTTTGACAGCATTTTGCGTATGCCATAAATTGCCGGTTGTAATATCTTTGTCTTTTTTGGTTTCAAACCAATCAACAATTATGTATACATCATCTTCTTTTAACCAGGTAACACATCTGTCCCATGTAAGTTCTAGGGGAAGATAATGATTCCTTGTCCTTAGATAATCAATTTTATCAAAAGCCTGAAAATGAATTTTCTCTGTATCTACATGTTTATAATATCCATCATCATGAAGTGCGTTGAATAGCCCATCCGAAAGATCTTTTAACCCTTCTCTGAATACCAGTTTATTGTGATATAAATCCGCTCTGTATTTTCCATTAGGAAGCTTTTCTCTGTATCCGCTTTCGTGAAGTAAAATGTTGCCGTCCTTTTCAATATGAGCTATTGAATTTTCATCGCCGTGACCATGATGCATTTTTTCAGCCTTAACAGGAATCGATGTTCTTAGATACTGACGTGGAATATATCCATATTTCCCTTCGTCTCTGTAGTTATATAGCATATATGATTCATTCTCTCTGAATATTATCTTCTTACCAATAACTTCATCAAGAACCTCTTCTGTTTTAAACCCGATATCTGTAGGTTCTACATCATCAGAACTCCATTTATATGCATAAGCCATGTAATTACCAATACCAGCACTAACTGCATTCTTAGTTTTTCTCATTCCATATTCATATATTTTTTCTGCTGCAGCCTTCATTTTACCGCATTTATACATCGTAGCGCCTTTTTCAACGCATGCGACCCATATCTGCCAATCTGAATGAAACCATGCATCACCAAAACCGGGAATTTGGCCTTCAGGTGTTATTAAGTGGGTTATATAGTCAAAATAATATTTAGTCTGTGGCTTTGCATAGTATTCATCTTCAATGCCTCTCCACTTTGCATACATAATACATGCAAACAACCATAGGGGGATATAGTGAGAAGCATCTTCAAGAGACCATCGACCCATGCTTTCTTCTGCTAGATAATCCGCTAGTTTTACCCATTCACGGGTTTCTGCTGTATCTCCTACTACTGCTGCTGATTGAACTAACGCACAAGCTCTTAACATTGATCTGTTGTGAGCCCCCCATTCCGGACAAAAAATAAGAGGTGTTATTGACCTTATAACAGATTCTTTTACAACTTCTGTATCCTCATCAGAAAGTAACCCTGTGTCTTTTATATCAAGATATGAATTCATATATGCATGAAGCTGGAAGAGTGGTTCCATAAGAGGAACTCCTCTATGATATTCTTTTCGTTGAGCTCGAACTTCCTCGGGAAATATTTCAGCAAGCTTAATGGGAAGTAACAGACCATCTTTTACTTTTTCAGCATACTCTTTTTCTCCGGTGATGCTAAAAATAAGTCCTTCCATGTGGAGCTGACTTGATATATGCCCCGGCGATGTGTAACCAAACATAAAATCGGCATCAAAGCTTTCACGCCACCTATTTGTTGCTGCATCGTAATCTTCCCTACCCTTTACAATTGCTTTTTTTACATAATCCAGATACTGTTGCTTTTTCATAAGTCTACCTTCCTCTGTTTCTTTTACTAAACATATTTTTTATAAACATTCTTTCCTGCTCAAGGTTATTAGTTTTTTTAGCTTTAATCAGGTTATAAATATTTAATAATAATACAAGTGTTGCTGCTATTAAAAACATAAGCCGGAACTGCGGAAACTCCATGCCCACAATTCTAGAAGAATTATTATCTATTAGATTTTTAATTAAATTACCGATTGTCGGCGCAACCAATATTATTGTACCGACAGTAGCTGTATAGAAACCGTCATAAACTGATCGCCCTTCCTGAGGTATAACTGAATATTTTGTATTGAATATTCCGAGCATAAACGCCGGACCAATCATAGATGCATTAATCTGAAGTAGCGGCATTACAAAATAGTAGCTTCCTGTAGTCATACAGAACCAGAATAATGCCTGTAAAACATAAAGCCATAAAGCAACTCTAATAATAAACTGAGGGCCGTATTTATCTGTCAACTTACCCCACATAGGATACCAGATCATCTGTAGTATGGGGTTTATCATCCCCATTGCAGTTATGAATGTATATGGGATTTCAAGGTATCTTATTTGATATACCGATGCGAATGACATTGTCATATACCATGAGAAATAGAAGAAACCCAGCATTGCCATGAGTTTCATAAATTCTTTATTCTTAGTTGGTATTAAAATGAGATCCTTAAGTTTGATTTTTCCTTTTCCCAATATTTTAAATCCCGGATCATTAATTTTTGTAAATGAATATGTCTCAAGCCACATGAAAAACCATGCAATACTATATAATACGCAAAAAACCAGATACTTATTAATGAATGAATCTAAAAATCTACCTGCTATGATAGGAAATGTGGCGGAAACGACTAAGGCAAATATCTGCTTGGTGCTCATGAAACGTCCGCGTATTCTCGAATCTACGACATCAACAAACCAAGAATTTATGGTTATTCCCATAAAAGAATTAAGTGAATATCCAATAAATACAACCGGTAGCATTATAAATGGAGCTATATCCCAGCTAACAAATGCCGGTATCCATACAGCAGAAACTATAAAAGATTTGCCAATTATGTTAAGAATTACAATAAACTTTTTTCGGTTTTTGATTCTCTCAATTACTATTCCTGCAAATATAACTGTGATTCCGGAGATACTACCGATAAAAGGAATGTACCCCATAAGATAGTCAGGGGTACCCATTTCAATAAAAAGACCTGATAGGAAAACTCCACCTACTAAGGCGGCGAATGCTGTACCGAAAATTGCCTGTTTGATAAACCAATCCCTGTCAGGCTTTCCAGGTGCGGTGACCAATTGCATGTCATTTCTATAGAAGAGCATAAGGAACATCTTTCCAAAAGCTCTCTTCAATTTTTTCATAACAATATATCCGTCCCTTACAGGTTTCCCTGTTTCGGTGTCCTTGCCTTGTCGCACATTCTGCCTCTTTGTACAACAGTCCATATATTACCACTTTGATATAAACCTGTATACCCATTTTCGGCAATTTATCAATGTTATTTTAAAAATCTTAATTCACATCCTCAAAATTTAAAAAACAACACCCATTTAGCCTCCGAACAGTCGAAAATGAACAAATTTGTTCTGGATTAATCTGTTCATTTTCTGGATTTAAGGTATTCATCCATTGCATCTGCTGCAATTTTACCAGCTCCCATAGCCAGTATTACTGTTGCCGCTCCGGTCACAATATCTCCACCTGCATAGACGCCCGGAATACTGGTTTCCATAGTTTCTTCATTAACAATAATTCCACCCCATGAAGCTGTTTTTAGTTTTTTCGTTGTTTCTCTGATAAGAGGATTTGGTGTCTGTCCAATTGCAACGATAACTGTTTCCATATCCATCATATACTCAGAACCTTTAATTGGAACCGGACGTCGTCTGCCTGAATCATCGGGTTCGCCCAACTCCATTTTAATGCATTCAAGTTCCGTTACATTACCTTTATCATCGCCTTTTATAGATACAGGATTATTCAGCAACCTGAAAATTATTCCCTCTTCTTTTGCATGATGCACCTCTTCAAGTCGTGCCGGAAGCTCTTCTTCCCCTCGCCTGTAAATTATATATACATTTTCGGCTCCAAGGCGTTTTGCACTTCGGGCTGCATCCATTGCAACATTGCCTCCTCCTACAACTGCCACGTTTTTACCAATTTTCACAGGAGTATCATACTCGGGAAATTTGTATGCTTTCATCAGATTAATTCTGGTAAGAAATTCATTAGCACTATAAACACCGTTTAGGTTTTCTCCGGGAACCTTCATGAAACGGGGAAGCCCTGCACCAGTCCCTATAAAAACTGCATCGTGATTTTCAAGAAGTTCATCAATGGTAAGAATTTTTCCAATAACCATGTTAAGTTTTACTTCTACCCCCAGCTTTTCAAGAAGAGATATTTCTTTTTTAACTATATCTTTGGGAAGTCTGAACTCAGGAATTCCATATGTAAGCACACCACCGGGAGCATGAAAAGCTTCATAAACAGTAACATCATAACCTTTTCTTGCCATGTCCCCTGCACATGTTAAGCCGGCAGGACCTGCACCTACAACTCCAATTGTTTGTTTTACAGCTGTCTGCCCCGATAAAGCCTCAGCCCCATAATCAGCAACATTCTGCATATGCCAGTCAGCAGCGAATCTTTCCAAGCGTCCTATTCCAACTGCCTCACCTTTTATTGCTCTGATACAAAGTTCTTCGCATTGGGATTCTTGAGGACATACGCGTCCGCATACTGCAGGCAAAGAATTAGTTCCGGCAATTATCTGATATGCTTCTTCGAATTCACCGTCTTTTATTTTCATAATAAACCCGGGAATATCAACTTTTACAGGGCAACCCTTCATGCATGGTTTATGTTTGCAGTTGAGACATCTCTGGGCTTCTTTCATCGCAAGTTCTTTTGTGTAGCCAAGAGCAACTTCAAGGAAATTCTTGTTACGTACATTCGCCTGTTGTTCCGGCATTGGGTATTTGTCTTTACTCATGTCAGCCATTAAGGTATCCTCCAAGTTTACAGGAATGCTCTTCCTCTTCTTTATATCTTAAGCTTCTCATCATAGCCTCGTCAAAATCTACTAGATGTCCGTCAAAATCCGGGCCGTCAACACATGCAAATTTAGTTTCACCACCTACGGTAACTCTGCAGCCTCCGCACATTCCTGTACCATCAACCATTACTGAGTTCATACTGACTATTGTTTTAATTCCTGCTTCTCTGGTAATTCCCGCTACAAATTTCATCATTATGAGCGGTCCTATTGTTATAACTACATCATATGTTTTAGACTCAAGATTTTTCTTTAAAATATCAGTTACAAAGCCTTTTACTCCATTGGATCCATCATCTGTGGTTATATATAGGTTGTTGCTTATTTGTTCCATCTCTTCTTCAAGAATTATAAGGTCTTTGTTTCTAAAACCGGCAATTATATCAACCTCAGCTCCTAGATCGTGGAGTTCCTTGGCCTGAGGATATGCAATTGCAGTACCTAGGCCTCCTCCAATAACACAAGCTTTTTTATATCCTTCGAGTTCGCTGGCTTTTCCAAGAGGACCGACGAAATCAAGAATCGAATCTCCGACCTCCATACTTCCCAGGTGAAATGTTGTTTTTCCTACAAGCTGGAATATGATTTTAATAGTTCCATTCTCACGGTCATATCCTGCAATCGTAAGAGGAATACGTTCACCGACTTCATCAATTCTCAGTATTATAAATTGCCCCGCTTTAGCTTTTTTTGCTATTAGCGGAGCTTCTATATCCATCATATGGACACTTTCATTTAAAATTCTTTTAGTTACAATTTTGTACATTCAATTCTCCTCATTTCAGTCTTGTTCTGTTATAACTTCAGGTCCGTTTTTAGTTATAGCCAGTGTATGCTCATATTGCGCACAAAGCGAACCATCTGCAGTTCTTGCAGTCCATCCGTCTGCATCAATCATACATCCTGGCGCACCTGCATTTATCATAGGTTCAATGGTAAAAACCATTCCCTCTCTTATACGTGGTCCTTTTCCCTCAAGGCCAAAGTGCGGAACAATTAATCCATCATGCATTTCTCTTCCGATTCCATGACCTGTGTACTCTCTTACCACACTATATCCATTAATTTGGACATGCTTTTGGATAACATTCCCAATGTCTCCGATTCTATTTCCTTTAACCGATTTTTCAATACCCATATATAAACATTCTTTGGTAACCTTCATTAGATTTGCAGCTTTGGCAGAAACATCTCCAACAGCATAGCACCAGCAAGAATCAGCCATCCACCCATTTAAATTCACAACAAAATCCACTTTAAGGATATCGCCGTTAGCAATTATTTCATTTCCGGGAAAAGCATGGCATATTTCATCATTTAGAGATGTGCACGTTGCATATGGATATCCCATATATCCTATCTGCGCAGGAATTGCTTTGTGTGAAACAATAAATTCCCTTACAAAATCATCAATATTCGATGTTTTTAATCCGGGTTCAATAATATCTCTAAGCGCAACATGGCATGCGGTTACTATTTTGCCCGCTTCTCTTATTTTATTTATCTGTTTTTCGCTCAAAATACTGGTCATTAGTTCTCCAATTCTTCTTTAAGGAAATTGTAACATTATATAATATGTCCTTCAATCCAAATGTCTACAGATTGTCCATAAGATCATAAAATAATTTGTCATCAACCACAGGCAGACCCATAAATGCATTATCTTTGTTAGCACCGTGAAAATCACTTCCCCCGGTCATTATCATATTATTCTTCTTTGCAAATTCAATATATTTTTTGGTATCGGAATCTTTATGATCTGTGTGATAAGCCTCTATACCAGTCAGCCCCATCTCCATGAATTCCGCGATAGCTGTTTCAAATAAATCTTCATCATCAAGATATACCGGATGCGCAAGGACCGCCACGCCTTTGTTCTTAAGAATCTCTTTGATTACACTTGCCGGCGTAGTCTTTTCCCTTGGAACAAATATATCTTTTCTTAAAAGAATTTTATTAAATGTTTCATTTACATCTGCTGCATATCCTTTTTCTATAAGACACTTTGCCAGATGAGGACGTCCCGGAGTGCCTCCGTCAGCTTTTTTATACATTTCTTCAACTGTAACCTCATAGCCCGCTGCATTAAGATTACATATCATCAATTTGTTTCTTTCGTGACGCTTTTCGAGAATCCAGTCAAAATATTTTTTAATTCCCAGATAGTTTTCTTTGCTGAAGTAACCAAGAATATGTGTTTCTGTTTTTTTGTAATCTGTACCGAATTCTACTCCGGGCACCACTTCCACACCATATTTATCACCGGCAGTCAAACCTTCTGCCACGCCGTTTATTGTGTCGTGATCAGTAACAGCTATTGCTGTAAGATTTTTTTTGGCTGCAGTTTTAACAAGCTGACCAGGTGTCAGGCTACCATCTGATGCTGTTGTATGTAAATGAAGGTCTATCATTATTCACCTATATATGTCACTTTATATGGAACTGTACATCCTCCGTCATCGAATGTATATCTTCCCTTTTGGTATTTTACCACGAAATCAAATTCGCAGTCTCCGTTTTTATACTTAAACTCTGATTCCTGACCGCAATATATATTGATTTCAAGTTTTTCCTCAACAATTTCACTGGTAAATGCTTTATCCGGTCCATAAACTATTATCGCTCCTGCCGGCACATACATAGGCATGACAGCTAGTTCTGTATTTGTTTCAATCCAACCGGTTTCTTTCAGTTTTTCACCGGTATGATAGTCGTACCAAACACCTGCCGGTATATAAACCATCCTTTTTCCACCGCTGTTAAGAAGCGGCGCTATCATTATTGAATCTCCGAAATAATACTGATCATAAATATTATGCGTATTCCTGTCATCCTGGTGCATAAGTGCCATATGTCTTATAAAAGGCATCCCGTATAACACAGCCTGTGCTTCAGTACTGAATATATATGGGAGCATCCTGTATCTTAATTTTGCATATTTTCTGAATATTTCCAGTGCTTGTTCGCCAAAGGCCCATGGTTCACGGGGGTTATTGTTTCCTCCTCCGTGACATCGAGAATGTGATGAAAACAACCCCAGCTGAGCCCATCTGACATAAAGTTCAGCATCCGGAATTCCAATAAATCCACCTATATCATGGCTCCAATATGGCTGTCCTGACATCCCAAGAGATAGACCTGACCTCAAAGCTCCGGCTAGATTCTCAAAAGTAGAACGGGAGTCACCGCTCCACGGAACAGGATATCTCTGTCCGCCTGCATATGTAGAACGCGCCCATACAATACCTCTGCCATGAACTTCTTCTGCAGCTTCATACATAACTTTGTTATAGATAAGCGGGAACAAATTGTGCATTTCCCTGCCGTCCATATTTTTGTATACACCATCTACCGGCATTCCTTCTGCAATATCTGTTTTAACTACCTTTGCACCCATTCGAAGAACACGCTTTATTTTTTCAAGATACCAGTCAACCGCATCATTATTTGAAAAATCTATGAGAGAGTACTTTTCACCAAACCAGTCAAACAGATAAATATCACCCTCCTCTGTTTTAATGAAGTAATCCTTTTCGGTTCCTTCTTTAAAATTATCCAGTGAATTATGTACATATGGTAGCTGCCATATGGAAGTAGTAAACCCCTGTGAAGCTAAATCTGACATAAGTTTTTCAGGTTCAGGAAATCTAGTCTTTGAAAACTCCAGATCACATACCCAATCTTTTTCAAACCAATATGTATCCAAATGAAGAACATCACACGGTATGTCTTTCTCTCGCAATTCTGTAGCAATTCCTCTTACAATTTCTTCATTTTCGTAACTGTTGCGACTCATCCAAAGACCATAGCTCCACTTAGGTAGTTCAGGCGCAAAACCTGTTATTAAGCAGTATCTGTAAATAACATCTTTCATTGATGGCCCTGCAATAAGAAATACATCCATCAGGTGATCTTCCAAAAAAACATTTGAGAAATCAAAATTAGTTGCTCCTATGTCAAAATCCATCAGATAAGCAGAATTTATATATACTCCGTATCCTTCTGAACTCATATAGAAAGGTACATTCTTATATGTACGCGCACCTTCATTGCCTGCACAGTCCTGGTGTATTGACTCAAGTTTCTGGCCCCTGCGGTCTATTCCGATAAATTTTTCGCCCAGGCCATATATTTTTTCATTGAGTTTCAATTTAGTTGTAAATGTTGTGAACTCTGCTCCAACTCCAAATGGAAAGAAATCTTTTAATGAGGCAAAGCCTCCAGCACCTGAATTATTAGGATGCGCAGAATCAATCCCCGGAAGCTGAGTAAGAATATTACTGTTATTATCTGAAAAAATAATATTTAAAGGTGCTTTTTGAATGGTCAGCCCAGCATTTTTCAATTGGATTGAAATTTGATTATCGGTTTCACTGATTACAGGAATAGTACCTGCGGGAATTTCAGGAGCCATCAGTGTTTCGTTTTTTACATCACCGTCTTTTGAATATCTTATTCTAAAGGCAAAGTCACCTACTGTATTTATAATAATTTTGAAATCCCCAGCAGAACCATTATCTGTAAATCTCGGGAAAATATATCCGAATGATTCCTGCAGCTTTGTTCCAAAAGTACTGCTCTTCATATTAAGTACTATTTCTGTATCTTCAATGCTCCAGTCAGTTACACTTCGTGGAAACATGAATTTTGCATCATCTTCCAAAGCTATTTTCTGTGTGTGGCCTACCCTGTTCTCCATTGCTAATCCCCCTAAAATTGAATATACACATAATACCATCAAATTGCTCTGTAAATTTACAGAATTTATTCTATTTCAGTAAAATTTGTCTGATATAATTTACCAAAACTAAACTATTCGCGAAAAAAGTTTCTCCACAGATTTTTTTGGCTTTTACACAGACTTATCCACATATAAGACACCTATTTTACAGGTGTTTAATAACTTCTTAACAAACAGTTAACAAAAATCAATAAGTTATCCACAGGGATATCCCCATATTTTATACATTATTACCAATTTTCAAAGACGGAATAGCATTTAAAGAGAAATCGTCCCTTTCTCCCTTAATAAGATGGAAATATGCGGCAGACCCAATCATTGCAGCATTATCTGTACAAAGGGCTATTGGCGGAAAATGTACTAAAAAACCATTTTGTTCGACCGCCCTGGTTAATTCATCCCTAAGACCGGTATTTGCAGCAACACCTCCGGCAACCACTATGGTTTTAAACCCTGTCGCTTTTGCAGCTTCTATCGTATTATCCGTAAGGGTTTTTGCCACAGTGTATTGGAAAGATGCACTTATATTTTCAATGTCCGGAACCAACCCTTTTTGCTTTATATTGTTTATTGTATTTAGAACTGATGTTTTCAATCCACTGAAACTAAAATCATAGGGATTATCTTTAAATTTAGTACGTGGGAATTTATACTTCAGTGGATCACCTGACTTTGCAATTGCATCGACCTTAGGCCCCCCCGGATATCCAAGCCCCATCGCACGGGCAACTTTATCAAATGCTTCTCCTGATGCATCATCACGGGTTCTTCCAAGAACTTCAATATCTGTATAATCATTTACTTTTAAAATGTGAGAATGTCCACCTGATACTAAAAGGCAAAGAAACGGCGGTTTCAAATCAGGGTTAACAAGGTAATTTGCCGCTATATGTCCCTCTAAATGATTAACACCTATAAGAGGTTTTTCCCCGGCCATAGCAATTCCTTTTGCAAGAGATATACCTGCTAAAAGTGCACCCACCAGCCCAGGACCCTTTGTAACTGCAACAGCATCAATATCTTTGATGCTGATATCAGCCGCAACAAGCGCCTGCTCAACAACAGGAACCATATATTCCATATGCTTTCTTGAAGCTATTTCAGGTACGACCCCTCCGTATTTCTCAAATAGCTCTGCTTGTGATGCTACAATGTTGGATATTATTTGTCTTCCGTCTTTTATTATGGCACATGCTGTTTCATCACAACTGGTTTCTATGGCTAGTACAATCATTTTTACTCCTAAAATAACTTATCAAAAAACTTCCCTATAAACAGCTGGTCAACCAGCACTAAAATCCCAATTGCAAATGCATAAAATGCAAACCATTTAAGGTTGCCTTTCATAACAGTTCTTATAAACAACTTAATAGCAAAGTAGCCTGATATTCCTGCTGCAATCATGCCTATTGCTATAGGCAGCCATTCAACACTCGCAGATCCATCGGATATCATCTGGTATGTTTCTAAAATAAAACCACCCAGTATTACGGGAATCGACATGAGAAATGCAAATTTAACAGCCAGATCTTTTTTCATTTTGAGTGACAGATTTGCTGTTATTGTCATTCCTGAACGTGAAATTCCCGGTACTATTGCAATTGCTTGTGCAATACCCGCAATCAATGCATCATGCCATTTGAGGTCATCTAAACTCCGATTGCCGGATTTTAATTTAGTTGTTACTAAAAGTACAGCTCCGGTTATAAGGAGTCCAATTCCAACAGTTGCTCCCGATGCAGTTACACTATCAAACAGATCATTTAGCAACAATCCTGCAAATACTGCCGGCACTGTTGCTATAGCAAGTATTCCGGTCATTTTACATATTGGTTTTTTGATTAATTTTAAGACTTCTTCCCAAAGAGCGATACATACTGCAACCAAAGTAGCCAGGTGTACAGCAACATTGAAAAACACGACTCCACCTTCAATAGCAAATAACTTTTGTGCTAGCACCAGATGTCCTGAGCTACTCACCGGTAGGAACTCTGTAAGTCCCTGTACTATTCCTAATATTAATGCCTCAAGTATTGTCATAATTCCCCCGTTGTTGTTTTATAAGAAAATTATATTGTATGACACAACTTAATACAACTGATAAACTCCAATTTAAAAACGATATTTAGACAAAGAGATATTATGCAACTATGAACAGCAGGAATCTGTACAGACAGCATCTGTGGTTTTCATGGGAATTAAAACTGTAGAATATCCTGCTTTTTCGATAATAATAGTAATTTCATCTGGGCTAATATCTCCGGAAACTATTGCTACCTCTGAGGTGAATGATACTTCTGCGCTAACAATACGTTTATCTGTAATTAGCTTTTCCTGCAAACCTGAAGCACAACCATCACAATCCATACCATCAACTTCGAATGTATAAGCTATTCCATCAGAACTATCCTTTTTCCCTTTTGATATGATTTTTGCTTTGATTTTTTTAAATATCGTATAAAAAACAAGAAGAAAAAATACACCGGCAATAACTATTTGAATTATATCCCATGCTCCTGTCACCCCATAATTCTGGATTTCATCATATGCCGGGAAGTTTAAAACCGGTACAAGTACGTCTAGTAGAAAACCAAATGCCAATGCAGTTATTATAGCTCCGACAACATATAGTACTGTTGTTCTTTTACCAAGTTTTCTTGATATTATTGCAAGGCTTGCTACATTGGTGAATGGCCCCATGAATAAGAAAACAAACGCAGCTCCCGGACTCACTCCTTTTGCCATCAATGATAATGCTATAGGAATAGATGATGTGGAACAAATATACATAGGTAGTCCGATTACTATCATTACAAGCATTGCCCAGATTCCACTGTTTATGCCAAGTTCAACAAGAAGAGTGTCAGGTATTAAAACAGATATCAGGGCAGCTACAAGCAATCCTACTATAAAATGAATACTGATATCAGATAGAAATGTACCAAAAGCATATGCAACTGATTTTCTAACCTTTTCCTTAAACGTCAATGTTATTTCAGCAACACCGTCATCGCTATCTTCATCTACTTTATTACTGATAGTTCCTGCAATTTCTGTGTTTTCAACTGTAGTAGTTTCTGTATGATCCTCAATGGTGTTTTGAGTATTTTCAATAATTAGTGTTTCTTCGTGATCCTTCTTACCAAAAATTTTGACAAAAACGCCTCCTAGTATTCCTGATATAAAGGCGGCAAGCGGTCTATACCATGCAAAAGTAGCCCCCATCAAACCATAAGTAGCAATAATCGAGTCTACACCAGTCTGTGGTGTTGATATTAAAAATGAAACAGCAGTAGAATCCGAAGCCCCTTTTTCTTTTAAATATAATCCTGTTGGCACAACTCCGCATGAACACAATGGCAGCGGCACCCCAAGTAGACTGGCTTTAATAATCGACCAAAGGTTGTCTTTCCCAAGGTGATTAGCAATAAATTCCTTTTTCAGGAAAATATTCATAATGCCTACCAGCAGCAAGCCTATCATCATATAAAAGCCCATACTGATTCCAAGATTCAATAAAGCTGAAAAATATTCACGTACCATACTACATCCTCATAATACTTTCTTTATTAAAATTTACCCTATTGAATAACAAGTACACACCTTTTCACAATATCAACAAAACATCACAAAACCCTTATACCTCTCGGAAATTATGGTCGGGGGACTTGACCGCTTAGTGCGAAATCTTATATTGCGGTCAAGTAACCCGACCATAATTTCTGATTTATTCAAATTGCTATTGTTTTTCAAGTGTATGAAATTAAAAAGCAACCGGATATAAATTATCCGATTGCAAATATATTAGTTTAAGTTTTTGTATACTCCCAAATGGTAATATCCATTCGTTTGAAACTTGATGTATGGAATTATCATTTAGGTCACCTTCAACGTTTCTCGCCCTATGTCTTGTGTGCTGCGGTACGTTGACTAAGTTCCTCACTTCGTTGTGGTACGTTGCCCATCCTGCTAAGCTTTCTTTTTTTTCTTTTCGTACAAAACCTTCGGCTTTGATCCATTAGCTATGGTAGCTTCGTCAACTACGCATTTAATCGCATCATTTTCTGATGGTATTTCATACATAGTTTCCATCATTGCCTTTTCTAAAATTGAACGCAATCCACGGGCTCCGGTTTTTCTGCTAAGCGCTTTTGCTGCTACTGCTCGAAGAGCTTTCTTAGTGAACTCAATTTCACAACCATCCATTTCGAACAGTTTTTGATACTGTTTCACCAAAGAATTCTTCGGTTCTGTAAGAATAGTGACAAGAGTATCTTCTGAAAGCTGATGTACTGATACTATAACGGGAATCCTTCCGATAAGCTCAGGAATGAGTCCGTATTTAAGCAGATCCTCAGGCTCAACAAATTGGAACATTTCAACTGCTTCGACACTGTTACTTGCAGAAATTTCTGCTCCGAATCCAATAGCTCGTGTACCACGTCTGTTTTGAATAATTTCTTCAATCCCTGAAAATGCACCACCGCATATGAAAAGTATATTGGTTGTGTCAATCTGAATATACTCCTGCTGAGGATGCTTTCTTCCGCCCTGAGGAGGAACACTTGCTACTGTACCTTCAAGAATTTTCAATAAAGCCTGCTGAACACCTTCTCCGCTGACATCCCTTGTAATGGAAGGATTTTCGCTACGACGCGATATTTTATCAATCTCATCAATATAGATAATACCTTTCTGGGCTTTCTCTATATCATAGTCAGCTGCCTGTATCAGTCTTAAGAGAATATTCTCAACATCTTCACCTACATAACCTGCTTCTGTGAGTGTTGTTGCATCAGCTATAGCAAATGGAACATTTAAAATACGAGCCAGTGTCTGTGCAATATATGTTTTACCTGTTCCTGTTGGTCCAAGTACCAAAATATTACTCTTTTGAATTTCTATTTCATCCTTGTCTTTTGGATTCTGTTTCATAATCCTTTTATAATGATTGTAAACTGCAACAGAAACTGCTTTTTTTGCTTCTTCCTGTCCGATTACATATTCATCAAGTCTGCTTTTTATTTCTGCAGGGACAGGTAGAACTGCCTCTGGATCATCCAGCATTTCATCAATCCCGGAAAAATCATCATCCATAATTTCGTTGCACAAATCAATACATTCGTTGCAAATATAAACCCCGGGACCGGCTATAATCCGATCAACCTGTTTCTGGCTTTTACCGCAAAAAGAACATTTTGTGATTTTTTCCTCTGTGATATCTTTTGGCATCAAATTCTCCTTAAAAGTATCCGGACGTCATAAAGACTCCCGGGTAATAATTATTTTTTCATTACCTTATCAATAAGGCCATATTCCTGAGCATCATCAGCGCTCATGAAATAGTCTCTTTCAACATCCTGCTGGATTTTTTCCAGAGGCTGCCCGGTGTTATCACTAAGGGCTTGGTTGAGATTGTCTTTAATTTTTAATAACCACTCTGTGTGGATTTTTATGTCAGTTGCCTGACCCTGGACTCCGCCAAGTGGTTGATGTATTAATATCTGGCTATTTGGAAGCGCAAAACGTTTCCCCTTTGTACCTGCTGTGAGCAGAAAAGCTCCCATGCTGGCTGCCAGCCCTACACACATTGTAGAAACATCACATTTAACGTATCGCATAGTATCATAGATTGCTAATCCCGCTGTAACTGATCCTCCGGGACTATTAATGTATAACTTTATATCTTTTTCCGGATCTTCATGTTCAAGATAAAGCAGCTGCGCTATCACTAGACTTGCTGTCGCATCATTTACCTGTTCTCCGAGAAATATGATTCTATCTTTTAATAAACGAGAAAAGATGTCATAAGACCGTTCTCCTCTGTTTGTTTGTTCAACTACCATTGGTACCAAACTCATATCAATTCCTCCTTTTTGTTAATTATACTCTGTTTGCTATTTCGTTTCATCTTTTTTAGCTGCAGGTTTTGTTTCTTTCTTTGCTGTTTCTTTTTTTGCTGTTTCTTTTTTTACAGCTTTGGTTATTACGGCATTATCATATATAAAATCGATAGTCTTTTCATAGACAATACCGTCTTTCATATAAGAATTATATTCGTCATTAAGATTCTTTTTATACTCTTCAACTTTCATTCCGTAATTTTTTGCAGCTTCTTCAATTTTCACTTCAAGCTCTTCATCAGATGCTTCAATTTTTTCCAGTTCGGAAATTTTCTCTACTACTATCTGTGATTTAACCTGATTTGTAGATGTTTCCCTGTACTGCTCTTTTAGACCATCCATCTGCATACCGATCATTCCTAGATACTGTTCAAGCTCCATTCCCTGATAACGGATTCTGTTTTCGAAATCTTTGATATTTCCTTCAACCCGTCTGTCCACCATAGCCTCGGGAATATCTACCTCAGCATTTTCCATTGCTGCTCCAAGAGCGCCGCCTTTCATTTTATCATCTGATTCTTTTTTACGAGTTTCGCGAATATTTTTCTTCAGATCTTCTTTATATTCAGCAAGTGTATCAAATTCAGAAACATCTTTGGCAAACTCATCATCAACCTCAGGAATCTCAGTTTCTTTTATTTCGTTTAACTTAACTTTAAAAATAGCAGATTTTCCCTTTAGTTCTTCTGACTGATAATCTTCAGGGAAGTTGACATTTACATCAAATTCTTCACCTGTTGATTTTCCAATAATCTGTTCTTCAAAACCCGGTATAAACTGGCCTGAACCAATTTTAAGCTCATGGTTTTCACCTTTACCGCCTTCAAAAGGAACTTCATCAACAAATCCTTCGAAATCGATTATAGTTGTATCACCATCTTTAACAGGTCTGTCTTCAACTGTAATTGTTCTTGAATTCTTTTTAGCTTCTTCTTCAAGGGCTTCGGTTACATCTTTAGCAGTTACTCTGACATCGATTTTTTCAACTGAAACACCTTTATATTTCCCAAGTTTTACTTCAGGCTTAACATCGACATCAACAGTTATAACAAGTCCTGTTTCAAGACCTATATCTTTAACATCTATAGAGGGCTTATCAACCGGGTATATTCCTGTTTCATCAATAGCTTTATCATAATGCTCAGGGAAAAGTATATTAATAGCTTCTTCAAAGAAAACGCCCTGGCCGTACTGTCTTTCTATCATGTACTGCGGAGCTTTGCCTTTTCTAAAACCCTGAAGCTGATAACGTCCTTTTGTCTTGTTATACGCTCTTGAAACCCCATCTTTGAAATCCTCAGGGGATATTTCTATTTCCAGGTTTACCTTATAACCTTCTTTACTGATAACTTTTGCGCTCATGTATTTAAATCCTCCGTTTTCTGCATAAAAATTAAGCCCGCTTTTCTGCGCGGCTGCAATATTATATCACATCTTTATAGTTTTTTACATAACATAATAAGCGTATACTCCTGAGTTTGACACTTTTAAAAACACAAACCCAGCTATACCCTTGTATTTTCAGTGTATATCTGGGTTTTACTCCCGTTACTTTATGTTGTGAACTATTTCTTTTTTCCAGTTTCTCAATGTTTCAATTCTTATATTTTCATAATCTAATGGAACATTAAACTTCTTTGCTATCGCCTTATTAACTTCATCTTGATAACTAAGTGAATATATACCGTTTGTTATTTTTCTACAAGTTGCATTTTTTAGTGAGCTTTGTATACGCTTTACTGAGAATTTATAATCTAGTTTCATTTCTAATATACGACTGATTAAAAGTGCTAGAAAACATACTAAAAAATGTCCTTCTACGTGATCTGGTGTTTTCACATAAACAGGTCTTCCTTCTAAATCGCTTTTTAAAACTCTAAAGCTTTCCTCTATTTTCCACAAGCCACGATATTTTTTGATTATATCTTCATCACCAAGTTCGAGTTCACTGGTTACTATTGTATAGTAACCATCAAGGCTTACATCTCTATTGTATTTTTCTTCATCAAATGCTACAAAAGGCTCTATTTCTTCTATTTCTCCTGTTTCTTTATCTATATTTTGCAGCTTCAAATATTTTTTAATTCCATGATTATTTGATGCCTTTAACTTTGCTGGTGATTCTAAATAAGCGGTGATTCTTTCTTCTAGTTTTTCTCTTTTGTATTTTTCTCTTTCATCAAAATTTTTTGACCAGAAACAAACTACTTTTTCTTTTAAAATAACTTTCTCACCATTTTCATCTTTTGTTTCTCTATCTCTAAGAAATGACTTTATTTTAAATGTTCCTTTTCCATTACATGAATAACCTTCTTCGGATAACACCTCATCTATAAATGATTTAGACATACCTCTTATCTTTTGAGAAACGATATATCCATCATTTTTAGATTTTAAATAAGCTAGATTCTTCCCGCTATTTAAACCCTTGTCAGCTGTTAGTATAACCTTTCCGAAGTTATATTGTTTTCTCATATTTTCAATAAATGGAATCAAAGTACTGCTATCATGGGTATTACCAGGAAAAAGATCATAAGCAATTGGTAAGCCATTAGAATCTATTAAAAGACCCATCTGAACAATTGGTGTCCTTTTTTTATCTTTTGACAGCCCTTTTTTCTTCAACTCATCTTCGACTTCTGTTTCGAAATAATAATTGGTAACATCATAAAAAACAAGCGTTGCATCTCTTCCAAAAGTATCTGAAACTCTATTGTTTAAATGATTTTGCAAATCTATTTTCATCTCTGAAAGATTTGATAGTGATTTATATACTGACTTTAAAGCTACATTGAAATCTTCAAAATATGCATCTTGATTTTCTACAGTTGCTTTTTTGCTCATAGGATTTAATATTCTAGAAAAAGTCAACAATCTCAATATTTCATCAAGGTTATATTTAAACTTTGTTTCAAAATTATAATTTTCAATAAAGTCTGTTATACCAAGAATTTTGTAAATACGAGCTAAGAAGAAGTAGCCATAATTTTTATCTTTAGAAGATTCAGTATTGCGTTCTAAAAGATTGAGGGTAATTTTCACTTTGTTTTTTGGAATGTTTTTAGCTTCTGCTCTGAGTTTTTCTAAAACATTAGGATCTTCAGCTTCTAAATCTTCTAAATCACCATAAGATTTGATAATACGTTGTTTTGACTTTCCTTTTTCATCTCTATAGCCTTCAACTAAATATACTTTTGTAAACTTGGCAGTGTTTCCTTTACTTAATCTAATATACATAAAAAGTCCTCCTACCTAACTATACCACAAATCACGTCACCTCACAACATAAATATTTAAAAATATATATAAAAAAATGCCTAATACTCAACGTTTAGGCATTTTTTTATGTTTTAAAGTGTCAACCTCAAGTTATATCACATCTTTATAGTTTTTTACATAACATAATAAGCGTATACTTAAGCATACTGCATTTTACCCCCAAATTCTATTTTAAATCGCAATTGGACTGAATCCAACCTGGTCTGCAGATGCGTTCAGGTATTCTATTCCATCTTTGATATATCTCTTTGGTTCTTCAGAAAATCCGTGTTTATGGCCATAAATGCATTTATTTACTCCATATTTATTGAGAATATCCAGAAATTCAGGATTTTCATCAGCCGGATAGTGAAAAACTGCAACAATTTCTTTTGCATTTTTATCAGCACTGTCAAGTGACAGTTTCAATCTAGTAATCTCTCTATTTATAATTTTTTCATCTTTTTCTTCTTTAAAGTCCCATCCCTTTGTGCCGCAAAAGCAGGTGCCCTCATAGGTGTAACTGTTATTATGGAGAAATTCTATGTTAATGACTCCAATACTATCAAGATAGTTCTTCATTTTAGTTACAGTCTCCCACCAATAATCATGGTTACCCTTCAGCATTATTTTTTTACCCGGCAAATTGTTTAGAAATTTGAAATCTTCTTCCGTCTGAGCAAGATAGGTCGCCCAGGAAAAATCACCTGGCATTATCACTAAATCATCATGCCCAACAACAGCGGTCCAATTCTCCCTGATTTTCTCTGCATGATTATCCCAGTGCTCGCCAAATATATTCATTGGTTTTTCAACCTGATGTGATAGATGTAAATCTCCTATTGTATAGAGTTTCATGCTTTTACCTTTCCGTGAAAATGTGCATAAATATCATTTGCTGTATTCCTGCTTATACCTTTAACCATTTCAAGCTGAGATATACCTGCTGCCCTTATCTCCCTAATGGAGCCAAAATGTTTCAATAAATCTTCTTTCCTTTTTTCTCCAATACCAGGAATACTATCAAGCTCTGAATCAAAATACCTCTTAGCTCTCTTTTTTCTATTATACTCTATTGCAAACCTATGAGCTTCATTTTGTATTGAAGCAATAAATCTGAACAAACTGCTGTCTGTTCTAAGTCCAAATTCTTTTTGATCGTATATCAATCCCCGAGTTATGTGCCTATCATCCTTAACCATACCACAAACAGGTATATCACAATCTATAAATTCCAGCGTTGCTAACACAGCATTAACTTGGTTATATCCACCATCAATCATTAATAAATCCGGAGTCTTTCCGAATTTTTCATCATTTATTCTAGCCATCCTTCGCCCGACTACTTCTGCCATTGCTTTAAGGTCATCATGGGCAGCATTGTTATTAACGCTGAATTTCCTGTACATACTTTTTTTAGGTTTTCCATCAACAAAAACAACCATTGATCCAACTGTATCTTTTCCTGCAAGATTTGATATGTCAAAACCCTCTATCCGCTGCGGGAATTCTTCAAGACGCAATAACTTGGCAAGATCCATCAGATTTGTTTTATCAGCATTTTTTCTTTCTATAAACGCCGACAGTACATGTCTGGCATTATCATAAGCCATTTCAGCAAGCTTTTTCTTATCTCCCCTTATCGGAACATGAATAGATACCTTTTTATTTCTTAAGCCGGATAACCATTCTGAGAGCCATTCACTGTTTTCTACACCGTCACGAACTAATAATATATCCGGGATGATATTTCCAAGCGCATAATATTGTCTTATAAAATCTTTAAGCAATTCTTTTTCAGAAACTCCCTCATGTGAATCTATTTCAAATTGGTGCCTGTCAATGACAGCCCCTTCATTAATATTAAGAATGTATATAGCAGCCAAGCCGCCGCTTGCTGAACAGGCAATAACATCGCTTCTTTTCATACCCGGATTTATCATATATATGTCTGAGGCTTTTCGCAAAGTATTTATTTTGTCTCTGAATACCGCTGCTTGTTCGTACTTCTGCATTGAACTTGCTTCTGTCATCTTAAGTTTCATATCTTCAATAATACCCGGTGCTTTTCCTTCAAGGAACTTTACCAGACCATCCACTTGCTCTAGATATTGCTCTTTTGTACATAAATTCGCACATGGACCGAGGCATCTTTTTATCTGATAATTCAGACACGGACGCTTATCTTTTCCCATTACCTTTTTCTTACAGGTACGTATAGGAAAATTCTGCTGAAGTATATTAATAGCTTTTTTTGCTGAAACTCTTTCGGGATACGGGCCAAAATATCTGGCTCCGTCATTTTCAAATTTCCGTGTGATACTGATTCGCGGATATTCCTCTTTAACTGTAACTTTGATATATGGGTAGGTTTTATCATCTTTTAACATGATGTTGTAATGCGGCATGTGACTTTTTATAAGATTGCATTCAATTATGAAAGCTTCTCTCTCGTCATTTGCAACAATGTACTCAAAACTCTTTATTAATGAAACCATACGTTCTGTACGTACCGGTTTATTCCCTTTTTGGAAATATGATTTAACTCGATTTTGTAAGTTAACCGCTTTTCCTACGTAAATAATCCTACCCTGCTTATCTTTCATAAGATAGACGCCGGGCTTACCGGGCAACTTACGTAGCTCATCCTCGATATTGAATTGTAATCCTTCAACAGTCATATATAACTATACCCTTTTTGCAAAACCAGCCTTGGAAATTTTGTAGATTTATAGAGTTGTATTCATAATAATAGCGTCTTCCTGGTTGTCCGTATAATATCTTTTTCGACGATTCACTTTTATGAAACCGGCCTTTTCATACATTTCAATTGCGTTTTCGTTGGATTCTCTGACTTCCAATGTCATAGTTTTTACATTGAGTACTCGTGCTGAATCACATAAAATTTTGAGCATCTCTTTGCCAATACCCCGTCTTCTATAACCCTCTTTTACAGCTATATTAGTAACATGCGACTCCTCGAGTACATACCAGAGTCCTGCGTAAGAAACAACTTCAGCTCCGCACAAACCAACAATATACACAGCGATTTCGTGTTCACAAACATCCTGTGCCAAGCTCTCATATGACCATGGAACAGGGAAAACAGCTTCTTCAATTTCATGCATTTGGTCCACATGGCTTGAATCTGCAACTTTAAAAAGTATTTTACATTCAGCTTTTCCCATGGAACCTCTCCGCCTGAGATACTCTTAAGTAAAAAGGTACCGCTTCTGATGGACTGACAATATCTCCAAAACCTGCTGCTGCCAATCTACCCAAAACCCCCGCTGATGGAAATAGTTTATCCAGGTCTGGTTCTGTGCAGTCAATGTTATTATCTCTAAAGAATTCATAATGTTTGATTGATGCATCACCGCAGAACTTAACTTTTTCATAGTTTTTTAAAATACCAGCAAGTTCCTCAATTTTTATCCCTATATAATCTGTAACAGGTCTATAAAAACCATTATTCCATTTATATACGGCTGTATAGACTTGATTATTTCGAGCATCAGTTACCGGACAGATAGTATCACCTTCAATACAATAGTAATTTGCAAGAACATCCGGCGTTTTTATAACGGCAATTTGTTTATTAAGTGAGTAAGCCATGCCCTTAATTGCTGCCATACCGATCCTTAGCCCTGTGAATGAGCCGGGTCCACTAGAAACAGCAAACAAGTCTATATCTTTGATGCTAATACCAATATCTTTCAAAAAAGTATCAATCATCGGCATTAATGTTTCAGAGTGTTTTCGTTTATCTACAGCAGACCTGTGTTCCTGTATACAATCATCGCTATATATTGCACAGGATGCCTGTTCACATGAAGTATCAATTCCAAGGATTATCATTTGAAACTCCTTATAAATTCATCAATAATTTCAGGAGAAGCTTCAAGAATTATAATTCTTTTTTCTTCAGAATCTCCTCTTAACATATCTACTCTCACAGAATATTCTCCGATAACATCTGCAATCAGATTCGACCATTCAATTACCGTTAAATCTGCTGATTCCACCATCTCATCAAAACCAATATCATAAAGCATTTCAGGATCAGTCATCCTATAGGCATCCATATGATTAAATATAATATTTTCTGTTTCATACGTATTGATTATGTTGAAAGTAGGACTAGTAATGTATTCATTTATACCCAGCCCCTTGGCTATGCCCCTTGCAAGTACAGTTTTACCGGCTCCAAGGTCTCCCTCAACGCATATTATCCCTCTTACTGTTTTAGCAAGAGCTGCACCGGTTGATTCAGTCTGGCTTTCACCAGTGGAACAAAAAATATACTTTTTAGTTTTCATACACAATTCTGCCATTGATAACTGTAGTTTTGCAATGAGTCATCACTTCAAGAGGATTACCGTCAAATATTGCAAGATCGGCATCTTTTCCTTTTTCCAGGCTACCTACTCTATCATCAATTTCACAGACTTCTGCTGCATAAATGGTTATTGCTTTTAAAGCTTCCAACATATCCATTCCTTCTTTTACTGCAACTCCTGCACACAGGGGAAGGTATTGGATAGGAATAACATGATGATCTGTCATAATAGCTGTTTTAACTCCGGCTTTTTGTAGTAGTCCGGGATTTTTTATTGTACTATTTGTTAATTCATATTTTGATCTAAATGACAGAAGCGGACCTACAATCACAGATATATTTTCTTCTTTAAGTTTATCCTTTATTATATATCCTTCGGTACAGTGTTCAATTGTAAAATTCAGACCAAACTCTTTTCCTATGCGTATGGCAGTTAAAATATCATCTTCTCGGTGGGCATGTATTTTAACCAGAAGTCCGTCAAATACCATTGCCAATGCTTCTTTTTTGAAATCGACTTTATTTTTATCTTCTTCAGGTCGCTCTTTGTATGCCTTTGCTTCCATTAGCGCCTGACGAAGAACAGCAGCTGTAGCCATTCTGGTTGAAGGTGACTTTTTCTGCCCACTATAAACTCGTTTAGGATTTTCTCCAAAAGCCATTTTCATAGCCACAGGTTCCTTAAGAAGCATTTCTTCAATACTGTTTCCAAAAGTTTTCAATGCACAGAACTGACCACCGATTACATTTGCACTTCCGGGGCCTGTAACAACAGTTGTAATCCCTGCTTCTCTAGCATCACCAAAAGACCTGTCTTTATAGTAGATACCATCAATTGCACGCATATGAGGAGTTACAGGGTCTGTCATTTCATTTCCGTCAGAACCTTCGAATCCGATTCCATTTTCCCACATTCCAACATGACAATGGGCATCAACCATACCAGGCATTATATAACCGCCATCGGCATCAATTACTTTATCGCATTTCAACTCAATCTCTTTAGTCAGTTCTGTTGTTTTACCGACTTTCTTTATCTTGTCGTCTTCAATCAGTACAAACCCACTGAAGTCGTTTTTCTTTTTCATTGTAAAAATTCTTCCGTTTTTAAGTAAAAGCATTATTTTCCTCCAAAGTACTATTTATATATATTCTAACACTTATATACATTCCCCTGAAACCTATATTTTTAAAAAACCTCTAAAATGACTTGTGAAAAAAAGACGCTGTGTGAACAACGTCTTTGTGGTTTCATAAAAGATTTTATCTTTTTGAGAACTGAGGTGCTTTCCTTGCCTTTTTGAGCCCGTATTTTTTTCTTTCTTTCATTCTTGGGTCTCTGGTAAGGAATCCGGCTTTTTTAAGCTCGGGTCTCATATCCGGATCAGCTAAAAGCAATGCCCTTGAGATACCATGTCTTATAGCACCTGCCTGGCCTGTGAATCCGCCGCCGTTTACGTTTACGAGGACATCGAATTTACCATCTGTCTTCGTAAGTACGAGAGGCTGTCTGCATATGAACTTCAATGTTGCAAGGCCGAAATATTCATCTATTCCTCTTTTATTAATTGTTATCTGACCATTACCCGGTACAAGCCTGACCCTTGCTACTGATTTCTTTCTTCTTCCGGTTCCGTAATACTGTACGCTATTTGCCATTATCATATCCTCCCTTCACTAAGTTTTAATTTCAAGTACTTCGGGTTTCTGAGCGTCATGACTATGCTCGGAACCTGTATAGACTTTTAATTTTTTAATCATCTGTCTTCCAAGACTGTTCTTGGGCAACATTCCTTTTACTGCATGGGTAATAATTCTATCCGGATGTTTCTGCAACATGTCTCTGTATGAGATTTCCTTAAGGTTTCCAACCCATCCTGTATGATGTCTGTATACCTTCTGGGATGCTTTATTTCCAGTTACTTTTATTTTCCCACAGTTGAGAACAATTACATAATCTCCGCAATCTACATGTGGTGTATATGTCGGTTTATGTTTTCCCTTGAGAATCTGTGCCACTTCACTGGCGAATCTTCCAAGGGTTTGTCCTTCAGCATCAACTATAAACCATTTTCTCTCGATTGTTTCACTATTGGCCATTACTGTTTTCATTACTGAAAGCTCCTTTCACTATATAAATAAAAATTATTTGCTTCTAATCAGCATTGCCTATTCTAATACACGCTAATTCACATGTCAAGCATTTCCCTCTATTAATTTGATATGTGATATTATTGCTCCATTTTTCGCTGTTTTTCGCCATTTTTCTCGTTCATACTCACTTGTCATTTCACTTTAATGACTTTCCCAGCATCAGCTGGGAAAGTCATTGCGGGCTGACAACATTACTCAATCGCAGCATATGACGACAGCAGTTTATATTGCCCAATATACGGTAAACTGTGACAGTCAGATGCGACATACAAAGTAAAGGGCGATATAAAAGGTTGTCCCGCTTTTTTCTCATACCAAGGAAAGTCATTGCGGGCTGACAACATTACTCAATCGCAGCATATGACGACAGCAGTTTATATTGCCCAATATACGGTAAACTGTGACAGTCAGATGCGACATACAAAGTAAAGGGCGATTATAAAAACGCCATATAGCTGTTTCCTATATTGGCGTTTTGTTTTAAAATTTTCATACGATGGAGGAAAATTAAACCCTCAGCAACTTACATCATCTACATTCATTCCATAAACAGGAACAAACTTCTTCATAAAATGACGCACTTCGGGAAGATCATATTTATCTATGGCTTTTTTCAATGTTTTCTGGGCAGTGCTGAAATCATCATTTCCGGCGCGCTCTTCTTCAAGACACTTTATGTAAGCGGAAATTTTATCAGCAGCTTTAACAATCTGTTTCTCTTGTTCATCAGCTATGTAAAAATAATGAACATATTCTTTTTCTAGTTCTTCAGGCAACATACACAGTATTCTTTTAACGGCCTGTGCTTCAAGCTCTTTATAGGCTTTTCTTATTTCTGGATTACCGTATTTTACCGGTGTCGGCATATCACCTGTTATTGCCTCATTTGCATCATGAAACATTGCACTCATCGCTATTTCATCAGCGTTATAATTTTTTCCATAATAACAATTTCCTATTGTCGCAAGCCCATGTGCAATCACTGCAACGTCGAAACTGTGTTCTTTAAGATTCTCATAGTTGGTGTTACGCATGAGTCCCCATCTTGTTATGTATTTCATACGGTGTACGAAAGCAAAGAAACCATTCTCACTCATAATCCGTCTCCCTTTGTAAATATTTGTTTAAAGCTATATAATTATTATAACAAAAAACATGCCGCGGGGGGTATTGATATGAATGGAAGTTTCAAAGGGCACGCAATGGTTCCGGGAAACCCTAAATATGAATCATCTATAGTTCGGTACGGAGAATTATCTCAAAAACCTGATGATGTCAGAACTCCATTTGAGCGGGATTACACTAGAATACTCCATTCTCGTGCTTATAGTAGACTTAAACATAAAACACAGGTTTTCTTTGCCACACAAAATGATCATATTTGCACCAGAATCGAGCATGTTAATCATGTATCATCGATTTCTGTAACCATTAGCAAGCATCTTGGACTTAATGAAGAACTAGCGCTTGCTATTGCAACCGGCCACGACCTGGGACATGCTCCTTTTGGTCATTCGGGCGAAAAATATATTAATCAAATAATTTCTAGTCATATAGACAGAGATTTTGGGCATGAAAAAAACAGTCTAAGATTCATTGATAAATATGAAACATTGCAAAACTCAAAGGGTTTTGAACAAAATCTTAACCTCACATATGCTGTACGTGATGGTATTATCAGCCACTGCGGCGAAGTTGAAGATGAGTATCTTTTTCCAAGAGACGAAATTCTTCTTCTTGAGAGTATAGAAAAACCCAATGAAAATTCTCCATATACCTGGGAAGGCTGTGTAGTAAAAATCGCTGATAATATTGCATATGTTGGTCGTGATATTGAAGATGCTCTAAGATTAAATATCCTTGATGGAGCCCATGAGAATATTCTAAAAGACATATTGAAGGATTATGTAAATATTGATATTAAAAAGACTAATAATACTTCTTTAATATATCACCTTGTCACCAATCTATGTAATCAGAGTTCCCCAGAAGAAGGAATGCACTATTCTGAAGATCATTTAAAACTACTAAGGGAAATCAAAGACTTCAACTATAAATATATATATGGGAACGAACGACTGATTGTATTCCATGACTATGCACGTCTGATACTTGAATCCATTTTCAATATGGTATTGAATTTTTATCAGGGTCAGGACACAATTGAATATATTAAGAGTCATTACCTGCCGATTTACCCGGAGTTAAGTTCTACATTTATTAATAAACTTGAAAAATACTCAGACTTGGGTGGACGCACTGAAAGGGATCCCAGATTCAAAAACAAAGTGATTTATCAGCTTGATAACCGCTATGATTTTATAGTTGCAATAATCGACTATCTGTCATCAATGACAGATCATTTCGCAATTAAGATTTTTGATGAATTGACTACATTCTAGAAGAACCAGGACGGTAGCCATCTCAGATTTTCTGTAATCCATAACGGAACTTTTATTCCGGATAATATCGGGTAAAATAAAATGAATAAGACCAGAACCAGTCCAAGATATATGTATATCCATTTTTTTATTTTTTTATTTTTGTTCAAATAATGTTCCATTAGGTACACGATTGCAAATATCAAGAAAGGCACACAAGCAAAATAGTGATATAGAAATGTTATATCCCTTGGCGAAAATGCCCATGGAAGTATAATCGACAGATACCCTGCACAGATAAATACCATTCTTTTATCTTCTTTCAAGATGGCAATCCATGCACTCCAGAACATAGCAACCAGACCTACCCACCAAACAGCAGGATTACCGAATGATGCAATACTGCCCCATTGTCCCTCAGCTCGTATTGGTGCTAAGTAGTAATATACAGGCTTGACCATTATAGGCCATTGCCACCAGGGTGAAGCATATGGATGAGTGGATGTAACTCCACTATGATATGTATACATATGCTTTTGACTGCTAATAAGCTCCTTTAACCAGTTTGTGGTTTCTATAGCCCTGAAAACGGGAATGTAAGATATGGCATATATTATAAGCGGAATAACTATGAAAAATATTACACACATACCCATGGTTCCCCAAATGTATTTAAGTTTGAATCTTTTTACATCCACAAGATCTTTTTTGTAATCTCTATATTCGAGTATACGAGACAGAAAGAATATAAAAGCTAGTCCTGCTCCTGCAAAAAGGCCTATCCACTTGACTGAAAAAGCCATGCCGAAGAATATACCACAAAGTAGAAGCGGAATTAGTGATGGCACAAATTTTAATTCATAAGATTTTCTCATATAATATTCATACATAAAATAAAATGTCATTAAAATAAAGAAAACAAGAAATCCATCAACAGTGCCTATTCGGGTTTGCACAAAGTGCATGAAGTCAAACATCAATAGAAATGCACAGCAAAATGCAAGAAAACTGTTCCCGAACATCTTTTTACCAAATATGTACATCAACGGAATCATGAATACGCCGAACAATGTTCCCATAAAGCGCCATCCAAATGGGTTCACTCCGAAAATTTTCATAGACCACATCATCAGAACTTTTCCAAGAGGTGGGTGAGTATTTTCATATGGGCTTATCCCTTCGATATATTCATATGCTGTTCTGGGAAAATATACTTCGTCAAAATATGCAGTGTTCATATAGGTTGGCTCAGATACAGCAATATCTTGTTCATCAAACAGTTTTTCCATTCCTTTGGACTCATCATTCAGAACTTCTACCCTATCAATTGCAACCTGCACCATTTCTTCATCATTTTTTGTCCAAAATGCAACTTCAAGAAATTCGCCTTCTATACCACTTATATTATTATCAGCATCATAGAATTTCGCAGTTGTTATTCTGACTGCAGTAGTTTTTTCATCTACATTCGTATAGAACCACTTAAAAACATTATTAGATGGTTTCTTTAGAGATACTAATTCTACAAACTTGTTATTATCATTTAAATATTCTGCATCAAGCTGCCCTGCACTGTACCAGTCGTTTCCAAGCCCAACATAAAATGTAATTCTTGACAGATCAATTTCTTCATCAAAAAAAACAATTGCACTAAGACGCGTATCTTCAGGAGTGAATCCCTCAACAGGCGCTGTCATAGACCCCAGATTTAAAAAGGCCATCAGAGAGTACACAACAATCATGATAGTAACGATAAGATAATCTTTTTTGGTCATTTTCTTTTCCATAATGCCCCCATTTAGAATGAACAGTTTCCTAAACCATTTTATTAAAACCCGGAACAATATGCAAGTGTATTAGAAAGTGACATACTCCCACCACTTATAGAAGTGGGGGCTTCTCGTTCGAGCAGCCTAATGGCTGCAGCATAAGCGAGCTATCTCCGTGTGCCCCACGGTTCTATGTTTCTGCTTTTGCAGTAACATGCGTTTTCCTTCTTCCCTTATGTTGTAACTTGCATTCAGGTCCCTGTCAAGTATAATTCCACAGTTCTCACAATGATATACACGTTCGCCAAGGGACAGGGACTCCCTCATACTTCCACAGTTACTGCACATCTTTGAACTCGGGAACCATTTACCTACTCTTACAAGTTCCTTTCCCTGGTCCTTAAGCTTGTATTCGAGCATTGAGACAAACTTTCCAAAACCATTGTCGTGAACACTTTTGCCAAACATCCGGGTCCGTGACATGTTTTTCATGTTCAGATCTTCTATACACACTGCATCCACAGCATTGGTTATCTGCCTGGATAGCTTGTGCAAAAAGTCCCTTCTCTGATCAGCCACCTTCTCATGAAGTTTTGCGACCCTGATTCTCTGCTTGTTCCTATTGTTGCTCCCCTTCTTGCAATTTGACAGTTTCCTCTGTTCCTTTTTCAGTCTTTTCTGTGTTTGTCTGTAATATTGCGGATATTTTGCAGATGTACCGTCTGATGCTATGAACAGTTCCTTCATTGAGTAATCAATCCCAAGAAATATTTCAGGTACAATAGGTTCGATGTGATAGTCATATTCATACAATAAACCTGCATAATACTTACCTGTTGGTGTACGACTAATAGTAACTGATTTAAGTCTGTAATCTTCAGGTATGTTCCTGTGCTGCTTTATCTTAACCACTTTCAGTTTAGGAAGTTTCAGAAATCCATTCTCTAATTGTATGTTCCCTCTTACAAGATTAGTTGTATAACACTGGCGGTTGCTTTTCTTCGACTTGAACTTCGGGAAACCTATTCTTTTGTCGCGGAAGAAGTTTGAAAAAGCCCTGTCAAGGTTCAGCTGGGCATTGCACAGTGCAAGACTGTCAACTTCTCTGAGCCATGGGAACTCATTCTTGTATTGAGCCGGGGTAACCTTTAGCTTGTCATGGGTATTCTCATAATGTTCTATCCTGTCAGCAAGCATTTTGTTATACACAAAACGTACACAGCCAAAAGTCTTGCCTATCAGTATTTTTTGTTCATTATTCGGATAAATCCTGAATTTAATAGCTTTGTTCATTGTGGTACACCTGGTCATTCATATGTTTAATAGACCTGTTATGTTGTCTTCTCTTCCGTTTGTTTGTGTTATATCAAACGTTGGGAACATATGTTCTTATTATACCAGAAAACCTATCTGGATTCCAGTTTCACTCCAAGAAATTATACTTTAATTGCATTTTTGTTATAATCGTCAGTGGTGAGTTACTGACAAAAAAGAAAACTCTACCGATTCATCTCCCACCTAAGTTCGTCCGAAAAGTGCGTACCACAGGACGTAGTCCGAGGAACGCACTGAAAGGACTAACTCTATGATTCGTGAGCAATGGAAACTTAGAGGAGGGAGACTTCTCGGTGGTTCCGTTAAACAGTCGGTTACTCCATATTTTAGAAGTATGTGCCTCAAGATAAGTGTTCCATTTAGAGATTTCGGAATTCATATACGAAGCATAAAGCTATGCTTTTTCAACCAAGCTTTATGTGTTTTGTAATCAGGACAATAGTTTTCCAACTGGCTGTAAAAATCTGATGAATGATTCATATATTTGAGATGGCTGATTTCATGCCACATAATATATTCTATAACTTCCAGCGGACACATTGAAATTTTTGAGTTAATATATATTCTCCGGTTGGAATTACAGCTACCCCAAATTCTTTTCTGTCTCTTAACTTTGATTGTGCAGTTTGGAATAACATGATTATAGTTTTCAATAAATTCGGCAATTGCCTTTTCAGTTGTATCTTTGTACCATCTCTCTAAAGCAATTATGTCTGACCCCTCCGGGATGTATATACAATTATTTCTAATCTTAATTTCTACTCCACTGGTTTCTACTTTATACTTTTCGCCTAAAAGGAAAAGCATACGACCTTCAAAAATACCACTTCCAACACCAGCTTCTTCTGCTGCGACAAGCATGTCATGTTTTTTTGAAATCCATTTGCTTTTTTTATTAATAAATTCTATTAATCTTGTTCTGCTTTCAAACCTGGGATAACGCACTTCTAAATCACTTGAAGAAACCATTCTAAGAGAAAAGCTCCTTCTATCCCCCGGAATTATTTTAATAGAATATTCAATTCCGTCTATCGTTATAAGTTTATTTTTCTTCAAATACAACCCTGCCATCTATCATTGTAAATTTAACATCATAATTATCGTCAAAAAAGATTATGTCAGCATATTTCCCAGGGGACAATGAGCCGGCCCGATCATATACCTTCATGATTTTAGCAGGAGTTGCAGTCATCATTTCAACTGCATTAACCACGCTGACATCAGCCTTATTTACCATAGTTTTAATACATCTGTCTGCTGTGGCAACACTACCGGCGAATGCTGTTCGATCAGGAAGCTTAGCTACACCATCTTCAATTATTGCTTTTATACCTGTTTCTTTATCTCCGACTATTGTTTCTATTGCAGGATCACCAGCTGCACGAACTGAATCTGTTATTAATGCAATTTTTGATATCCCCTTGTTCTTAACAATAAGTTTCAACAAACTTTCAGGGAGATGATGCCCGTCTGCAATTATTTCCACATACATTCCATCAATCAAAAATGCACTTTCTACAACACCAGCCACACGGTAAGCATTAATTCTTCTCATAATAGAACAACCTGAGTAAAGGTGTGTTACAAGCTCAAATCCCCTCTCATAGGCTGAAAGCATTTCTTCGTAAGTCGCATTTGAATGCCCTATAGCAGGTACAATACCCCTCTTTTGAAGTTGCAATGAAAACTCTGTTGTACCCGGTAATTCAGGCGCAAGACTCCAACGAGCTATACTGTCTGTAAGTCCCAAAATTTCCATATACTCTTCTTTTTCAGGAGGACGCACATATCTAGGGTCCTGTGCACCACGTTGCTCCATTGAAAAATACGGGCCTTCCAGATGAAGTCCCGGCATGCGAGCTTCATTTATTTCACTAAAATCAAGTTGATCAAAGCTTGTTATTGATTTTTTCAACACGTCAAATCTACTGGATGTAAGTGTTGGAAAAAGCATTGTAGTGCCATATTCTGCATGTTTTTTTGCAATAATTTTAAATACTTCCGGATTTCCATCCATGAAGTCGTGCCCACCTCCGCCATGAGTGTGTATATCTATAAATCCTGGTGAAATATATTTTCCTTTTGCATCTATTATATCCGCTGCCTCAAAGGAAACAGCATCTTTAGAAACTTCAACTATTCTACCGTTTTCAATCAGTATCGCTGCATCTGTCAGCAATCTGTACGGGGTAATAATTCTTCCGTTTAATATTTTTGTAATTCCCATAATAATACTCCCTGTCTTTTACATTTTATAATGTCTATATCTCTTTAATACCCTAATAATGGAACTTTGTCACTTCATCAATTTTCATGTTTAGTTCATTGATAACATCTTGCATACCAAGTTTTTTCATATTTATTCTATAAATATTTATTGCTTCCTCAACTGATACTCGCCCTGAAATAATTCTGCTGAACTGTGTATCAAACATTGTTCCTGATGCACTATTTACAATTTCACCCGGTTTGGTTATAAATACTTCAGGATAAGCTAATTCCATTGTAATGTCGTAAATTACTTCATTTTCTCTGGCTTTATCAATATAAATATCCCGTGCATATTCATTGTTAATCAAATCACTCAATATCCCACTTGTAGCCAACTCTGTATTTAAAGTGATATCCATAGTTTCATATGTATATAGCGGATTATTTCTGATTAATGCTGCTCGGTTGTATGAAAAGAAATCTTTATTGATAACTTCAACTGTTCCCATCTTTATATTATAACTCTCTCCCTGTATCCCTTTGCTGGCAAAAAGATATGCTTCAAGACCGCCGAACATCATTGTTACAAAAGAATTAATTGTTGCCCCAGGGTTCTCAGTATTTGCGCCCAAAAGGTAAAATCCATCATAAAAATCATAGGAAAGAGGATTCAAGTTTTTTGTTTCACTGCCGCTGATTCCGCTTGCAACAGTATATTTTTCATCTGTAAAAGCATATCCGGGAACTCTTATATATGCATTGGCAATTTTGTTGTTACTTTGAAAATTTGAAGCATTTGAAGAATATCGTCCACTTAGTCTTCGTAATATACCCTCTTCTTCAAGTTTTGAAATGTATTCAAGAGTGACTTTCATATTACCTATAAGCATACTGTCTTCAAAAGACTCAAAAACCTGATTATATGTAATACTTGTCCTCTGATAGCCATCATTGCTGGTATTTACAGGAACTCCATTGGCGTAAAAAATGTCTCTGAATTCGTTTGCATTACTATATGCCATTCCATAAGTATCATTTAAACCATTTTTGTCCGGATCGGAAAATGCCAGAGCTTTTGAAACTTCATATAGACTATCTAAATCAACAGGCACCTCAAGATCTAGTTCATCCAGATAATCTGCCCTGAAAACTCTGCCGTTCACTACTGGCGTAAAGCCACGGGGTAAAGCCCATATATGTCCATCAGAAGACTCATACATTTTTCTCATAGCTGCAGGTAATTCATTCCAAATCGGATTTTCCAGAAGATACTTTTCTATCGAAATTATACTGCCCTCTTCAGCTAGCTCACTTATTCTTGCAATACTGGCATATGGAAACATATATAGCCCGTTAGCGCCTGTAGATTTTACCTGCAATGCGGACTTTGTCCCTGATGTATCTATAGACATTTCAGCAGTAATGGATAGGTCAATATCGAATAACTTTTTAAATTCTTCTTCTGCCGCGCTAATAGCTGATGGTGTTATCTCAGATCTGACAACTGAATATATATCAAAACGCTCTACAGTCTCATTAGCTTCAATATCTATTAAGTTAGGCCTCTCATCAACCTGAGGTACTTTGCTGCTGCATGAAGTTACATTTATAGAAATTATTATTACCAGAATTATCAGTAATACCCTTTTTAACATATAAGGCTCCCATCTTTTATAAATTATAACTAAAAAAAGTATAAATGTGTAGATTTTATTAATAACTATCAATCATAATGTATTATATTGATAGAGAATACAATAATGCAAAATCAAATGGAGGATTATTATGAGAGATATTAAAATATCAGCACAGCTATATACCTTGAGGAACTTTACAAAAACATTGCCGGAATTTAAAGATACTCTTTATAAGGTAAAAGACCTGGGATATAAAAGTTTCCAGCATTCAGGTGCTGGCCCAATGGATGCCACAGATGTTAAAAAGTGCCTTGATGAAACAGGAATGATTATGTCTGCCACTCATACATCTCCCCAACGTCTTAAAGATGATCTGAAGAATGTCATAAAAGAACACCAACTATGGAATTGTGAGTATGTCGGAATAGGCATGATGCCTGAAGAGTACAGGGATAACTATGATGATATTGTAAGATTTTCCAAAGAATATAACGAAATCGGAAAAGCCTTAAAAAAAGAAGGTTTACAACTGGTTTATCATAATCATGATTTTGAGTTCCAAAAATATAATGACAAACTCATTATGGATATTATGATGGATGAAACAGATTCTGATAGTTTTGAATTTGAAATCGACACTTATTGGGTTCAATCAGGTGGGGCTGATCCGGTTGACTGGATTTATAAGTTAGATGGGCGTATGAGATATATTCATTTTAAAGATATGGCTATGACCGGTAGACAACAGGTCTTTGCCCCGGTTGGCGAAGGTAATCTTAACTGGGGAAAAATAATTACTGCATGTGAAGAAACTTCAGTTGAATGGTGTGCAGTTGAACAGGATATATGCGAAATTTCAGAATTTGAATGCCTTGGACAAAGTTATGGCAATCTTACTTTGCATTATGGAATGAAAGGTTAGAAAATGGACAAAGTTAAACTAGGAATAATTGGTTACGGAAGCATGGGCGCATCACATGCAAAATATATAGTAGAAGGTGAAGTACCGGGTTGTGTTTTATCCTGTGTATTTGATAATGATCCCACCAAGCTTGAAAAAGCCCATTCGGAATTGCCAGCCGAAGTTATAATTTTTGATAATTATGACGAATTGCTGTCAACATGTTCCTGTGATGCTGTTTTAATTGCAACCCCTCATTATTTCCATCCGGAACTAGCTGTTAAGGCTTTTGAAAGCGGCAGACATGTTCTATGTGAAAAACCTGCAGGAGTCTATACTCTTCAGGTTGAATCAATGAATACAGCTGCAAAAAAAAGCGGCAAAATATTTTCAATGATGTTTAACCAAAGAACTAACCCCATATATGCAAAAGCTAAGAAGATGATTGATGACGGTGAGCTTGGTGAGCTTAAAAGAAGTGTGTGGATTATCACTGACTGGTACCGGCCTCAAAGTTATTTTAACGCAGGAACCTGGCGTGCAACCTGGAAGGGCGAAGGCGGAGGTGTTCTTCTAAATCAGGATCCTCACCAACTAGATCTGTGGCAATGGATCTGCGGTATGCCCACTAGCATAAATGCCTTTTGCTATTTCGGTAAATACCATGATATAGAAGTTGAAGATGATGTAACTGCATTTGCTGAGTATGAAAATGGAGCAACAGGTGTCTTTATCACAACAACTGGAGAAGCTCCCGGAACAAACCGCTTCGAAATCAGCGGTGACATGGGGAAATTAATAATTGAAAATGACACTCTCACTTTTTATAAACTTGAAATGTCTGAGCGTCAGTTTAACCGTGAGTTTAAGGGTGGATTCGGGCAACCTGAATTCACAGTTTCAAAGATTGAAACGACCGGCGAAAAGCCAGCACATAAAAGCATAACACTGAACTTCATTAATGCAATACTAAATAATGAAGATCTTATTGCACCTGGTTATGAGGGAATTAAAAGTTTGACCCTCTCAAACGCCATGCTTTTATCGTCATGGACGGGTAAGCGGGTTGAACTACCGATAGACGCAGAGCTTTATAAACAATTTTTAGATCAAAAAATTTCGAACTCAACTATTATAAAAGAAAACACTAATATAATTCTCAAAACCAAGGGAACTTATTAAAAAAGAGTTTTAATTACACTCAAAGTACACTATTGTTATTATTTTCATAACAATAGTGTGTTTTTTTTTGTTAGATTTATGATATTATGAATCTAATAATATTTGGAGCGATGCAATATGAATTGGACATTAATTGGAAAAAGGCTTCGTAATAAAAGACTTCATTGCCACCTCACACAAGAACAACTAGCTTTTCATTCCGGCACATCAAACATATACATATGTCGAATCGAAAATGGTACTGCTAAACCCACTCTTACTATGCTTAAAAATATATGCACAGCTCTGGATTGCCCCTTGTCATATATGATAGACGGCCAGGATTTAGTTGCATATGATAAAAACGCTGAATATATCTCGCGTCTTCTTGATGGATGTTCCCCATATATAATAAGACTTGTAAAACAAGTTGTTGAATCAATAACTAGTGAGAAAAATAGTGATTTTTCATAATACCCTTATTTATTGACTGTTCAACTCAGACAAAATTTTTGAATGACTCTTTTTAGTCAGACGGAGTTTAAAACTTATAAATTCACTTTCATATTCTTTTAAAATAACATCAGTGTTTTCATGGATGTATGAAATGAGTGAACCCCTGTCGTACGGAACATTGACATCCACTGTCATTCTAGCCCCCTCAGCGGCAAGCTCAATTTTTTGTATAAGTTCAGGTATTCCATATCCTGTTAGGGCTGAAATCGGTAACCTTCCACCCACTGCTTTATGAATATCTGTAACCCCGGAAATATCTGTTTTATTTACAACTTCAAGAACCGGTATTTCACCTGCTCCCAACTCTTCGAATAAGCTATAAACAATATCCTTTTGTTTTTCCATCTGAGGACTTGAACCATCCATAATATGAAGAATCATATCTGCCTTGCTTACTTCCTCAAGTGTTGATTTAAACGCCTCTACTAATTCATGGGGTAGTTTACTTACAAAACCTACGGTATCAATCATTATTATATCTTCACCTGATGGTAATTTGAATTTTCTAGCTGATGGATCCAAAGTAGCAAAAAGTATATCTTCTGCAATAACTGTACTGTCTGTCAGCAAATTGAGCAAAGTGGATTTTCCTGCATTGGTGTATCCTGCTAAAGCCACAGTAAATATATTTTTCTTTCTTCTGCTTTCTCTCAACATTTCTCTGCGGATCTGAATACTTTTTAATTCTTTTTTAAGATAATTTATTCTTCTTAAAATATGCCGCCTGTCTGTCTCGAGCATTGTTTCCCCTGGACCTCTTGTCCCTATACCTCCTCCAAGTCGTGAAAGAGCTATTCCAAGTCCTGCAAGACGTGGGAGATTGTAGGTTTGCTGAGCAAGTTCAACTTGTATTTTACCCTCTTTTGTATGTGCTCTTTGAGCAAATATATCAAGTATTAACGAGCTTCTATCAAGTATTTTAATTTTCGGTATCGCTTTTTCTATATGACTGAGCTGTCCCGGTGAAAGTGGATCATCGAACACAATTGTTTCCGCTTCAAGCCTGCTGCAGAGATGCATCAATTCAGTGATTTTACCTTTACCCATGTAATATGCTGAGTCATATCTATCTCGACTCTGTTCTTCCTTATGTACACACACACCACCTGCAGATGAAATTAATTCAGCCAATTCATCAAGTAATACTTTACTACCGGGCACACTGACTCCGGCAGCAATAACCCTCTCTTCATCATGATAAATTTTTACTGGTTTCCAGCTTCCAAATTCAAGGGCATTGTCAATTAAATCAGATGTTGACTCAAGCGAAAAATAAGGTCCGAGCACTTCTGCTTCTACCTTCTCACCCATATAAGCTCCATAGATACCATTGGGTTTGCCATCCTTAACCCCCACTGCTGCCATTAGAAGAAGACCGGTTTGCTTTAGAGTATCTAAATCTATAGATGAAAGCATACCTCCACCTCGCGGATGGGTATGCACACACCGAGCATGGCGACCAATTTGCTTTGAGTCCATTGATACCGTGCCGAAATCTCCAACAGCAATATAATCAGTTTTTCCTGCAGAAGATATATACACAGCAATTTCACGATTAATCATACCCGTCATACTACATATTTCACTGAGGATTAATTCATCACACAGTAAACTTGGATCACTTATAATGTCATATAATCCCATCAGTCTTTCAAGTATGCTTTTTTTTAGTCCGTTTGTATTCCCATGTACTTCGTTTTTCATATTACTCCCCGGCCACAGCCAGTTTATCAATTACCAATGAAGGAGAACCAGTTCCGCCTCCCATGGCAAATTTAAGGTCGGAAGCTACTGCTGAAATATTTTTCAATGCCTCATAGTAATTTCCTGACACAGTTATCTGGTTAACAGCATGTATTTTTTTACCATTTTCAACAAGATATCCTTTTGCAGGAAGAGAGAAATCACCGGATATTGGATTGAATCCGGAATGCATTCCTTCAAGTTCGACTATATGAATTCCATTCTCCATTTCGCCGATCAGTTCATCCACACTCTTTTCACCTGCTTTAAAGTAAAAATTTGTTGAGGATATTCCTATAGTTGATTTATATGAACCTCTTGATGCATTTCCTGTTGTTTCCACATTATCTCTACCCGCACTTTTTAAATTGTGCAGATATGTTTTAAGAACACCATTCTCAATAATATTTTTATATTTGGTTGCAACACCTTCGCCATCGAAAGAAGCTGTTCCCGTTCCACCTTTTAAGAAAGGATCATCTGCTAACGTAACACAATCAGAAGCAACCTTTTCATTCAGTTTTCCCTTAAGCATTGAAAGATTTTTCTGTACTGAACGTGCTGAAAATATTGAAGAAACTGCAGACAGTAAATCTGCCGAAACCATGCCATCAAGAATAATTTTATACTCTCCGCTTTTAATTGGTTTGGCTGTCAGAAAATCCAATGCCATATCAACAGCCTTTTTTGCCATTTTATCCACATCAAATTTTGAAAAATCATTATCAATGATAAAATCATATCCTGAACTATAAACATCACCCTCAGCTGCAAGAACCATTAGGATAGCATATGCGTAATTACCACTGTCCGACAAATCAAGCCCTTTGGTATTCACTAACTGTGAAGTTCCCTTCCCTGTTCCTAACATGCAGTACTGACTGGCTTTTATTCTAGGATCCATCTCAAGAGCCTTCTTTTCAAGCTCCATAGTGAAATCGATTTTCTGTTTTTCCGTAACATTATCGAGGTCAGGATTCACATTTACTACTTTAGTGTATTTTTCTGAACCCTCAAATATGACATCATCATCTGCGCTGTCATTTATCTGGGCATTTTCGACTGCGCCTCTGACAAGGAAGTCTATAGAATCATCTGAAATCTTTTCAGTGTATGAGTATCCGATTTTACCATTGTAAAATCCTCTGAACCCAAGTCCTGCATTAACTGCAAGCTTATATCCATCAATTTCCTGTTTTGATACTTTAACCTCAAAAATTTCTCCCTCACTGATATATACTTCCATATCCGACATTCCTGCTGCTGTACCTGTTTTAAAAATATCATTAACTATTTGTTTTTTATTCATGTTATCTTCCCCCTACGGTAATTGATGAGATTCTGATGGTAGGTTGTCCAACATTTGCCGGAATACTACCGCTTGATGAGCCGCACATTCCCTGACCCATATCCATATTGTTACCAACCATATCTATTTTCTTTAGGACATCAAGTCCTTTTCCTATAAGCGTAGCTCCTCTGACGGGTTCTGCAATTTTACCATTTCTAATCATATAACCTTCTCTGACTGAGAAATTAAATTCGCCCGTACCGGGATTGACACTTCCGCCACCGAGTTCTTTGGCATATAAGCCGTTTTCTGTATTTTCAATTATCTGTGCCTGTGTGCTTTGTCCATTTGCTATATATGTATTAGTCATCCTTGAGGTTGGTGCAAACCTGTAACTTTGCCTGCGGCCGGAACCTGTAGACTCCATTTTCATCTTTCTTCCGTTAAATTTATCAATCAGATAACTTTTCAGCACACCATTTTCTATAAGAATATTTTTGCGGGTTTTACCACCCTCATCATCTATATTCGCAGAACCCCATGCATTGGGTATTGTTCCGTCATCTATTGCAGTTACAATATCGGGAGCTATTTTTTCTCCAAGCTTACTTGTGAAAACCGATGTTCCTTTGGCTATGCTTGTTGCCTCAAGCCCATGTCCGCAGGCTTCATGGAAAATAACTCCACCAAATGCATTGTCGATAACTACGGGAATTACTCCTGCTTTGCAGTAATCAGCACTTGCCATAACCTTAGCCATTCTGGCTGCTTCTTCGCCAATTGCCTTTATATCAAGAGACTTGGCAAATTCAAATCCCATATGTGCTCCTGGAGCAACAGATCCGGTCTGCATCTGACCATCTTTCTCTGCTATGGCATTTACCAATACGCGGGTATGTGTTCTATCGTCTTCAACATATAGTCCTTCAGTATTTGCAATGGCTATATTCTGTGTCACATCCAGATACCGTACAGAAGCCTGACTTATTATGGGATCATAACCCTTTGCACTGTAATAACCTACTTTTACTAAATCAAGTTTTTCTTTTTTAGATATTGAAGCAGGCATTATCTGAATATCGTGGATACTAACAGGTTTTGTTTCGTTAAGAACAATGTCTATCCCTGATGTATTTCCGCGAACTGCCTGTGCAGCCTTTAAAGCTGTTTTTATTAAGCTTTCTTTATCAAAACTATTTGTATATGCATAAATACAGTTCATCTCATTAAAAATTCTTATCCCAACACCGAAATCTCTTCCGGTCTGTGTCGATTCAAGCTGCCCATCCAAAAAATTAATACTGCTTTTTGAAGTATCCTCAATGAACAATTCTGCGAAATCCCCACCGGTAGACAATGCAGCCTCCAGTACGGATGTTATAATGCTCTTTGCTATCATAATTCCACCTTTTCTTTCTTGGTTAATAAATGCCGGTCCTAAAACTTGGCAATAATAATTATACCATGAACCAGTCATTGCGACAGGCAGACATACCTATATCAAAATTCACCCCATATTGGAAATTTGCTTTTGGATAATTGAACCTTTTTGGAATATTATCCCTCCGCTAACGTTCCATTTTTGGAAAATCAATCTACGGATAGCTAAGTGAATTTGCTGAGTTATCCGTAGGATACTTTGATCGAAAGTAAAAAGAGTACGGCCTACCATACTCTTTAGTTACTGCTCAGTTTAATTCTCTGAGCATCTCGCGAAGTTTCATTAACTCTTCTTTTGTAAGTGAAACTCCCTTGGACATCTTTGCGCGGTCAGGAGACCACTCTCTGATGTCATATTTGGGATCTCTCTCATTCCAGCTGACCATATTGAACTCTTTTGTCCACCCTCCGGCTGAAACTTGCAGCACACCCAGTCTTTCCACTATTTCGTACTTGAAATCGCTCATAAAAAAGCCTCCTTATATATTACAATATATGTAATTTCGACAGAGGCTTGTGATTTCCTTTTAAATTGGTAAATTTTATCAATATTTATTGTATGAACTCATTTCTTCAATAGGTTTTCTTACTTTCTTTCTAATTATAGGCTCCTTTTCATAACCAATTGCAATTACTAGTCCTACTTTTTTATTTGTTGGGATATTCAAAAGTTTTTTAATTGCACCCTGCCTGCGCCACCCCAGTATACAAGTACCAAGATTCAATTCTGCAGCTTGCAGACAAAAATGTTCCACTGCCATTCCCATATCCATTAATGCATAATCTGTATTGGTGAAAATTGCCCCTGCTTTTGATGAAAAAGTACCTGGTTCCATAGCAATGACTGCAAAAGCCGATGCATTATCTGTAAATTTATTAAATTTAACTAAATTACTGTAGGTACATGAAGCTACTTTCTTAACAAGCTCAGGCTCATCTACTATCAAAAATTTCCATGGCTGAGAATTACATGCTGAAGGTGCTAATCTTGCTGCTTCTGTACATTTATTCAATACAGCTCTGTCAATAAGCCGATTATCAAATTCCCTAACACTTTGTCTTGTTTTTACTAATTCTGAAAAATCCATTTTAAAACTCCTTATGCATATAATACCCTAATTTAGACTAATGCAAAACTACCCAGATTTCTATATAC
>Ga0307988_1000167_pt1 | contig 51309 bp, 42 predicted proteins | sample EllFjometagen183_FD_203166 | JGI IMG/M metagenome (GOLD analysis project Ga0307988, IMG submission 203166) | Marine microbial communities from Ellis Fjord, Antarctic Ocean - #183 | ecosystem: Environmental > Aquatic > Marine > Unclassified | place: Southern Ocean | collected 2014-10-08 | reverse complement strand
TATCATCAAAAAATATGTCAAAGATCAAGGGAAAATTTATAAACAAATATACCGTGGACAATTGAAACTATTTGAAGATTTCGCATAGTATGGATACCTCGCAGCTCTGCTGCGGGGTAATTCATTTGCTTCCTTAATCTTTACTTTAGACAGTTTAGTTTTATCCGGTGTATTTTTAACTGATGGTTTTGTTTCAAGGGTTTCTGAAGGTTTCTTTTTATTATTTTCTTCTTCCGGTTGTACCTCTTCTTTATTAGTCAATTTATTTTCTGTAACTTCTTCAGAAGCAGGTGTCATCTCGTTTATTGTATCTTTAACAGGTGAAGGTTCTGACTCTAAATCATCACCTGCAATGACCTTTTTAATTTTTTCAATTAATATATCAAGATTAGGATCAATCGGATACTCGGTTAAGCCTCCTGACAAGACATCCCTAATATTTGCTACAAGTTTATTCATCTGATCAACTGCTTCAAAAACAACATCAATTTTATTTCCGGTTAAAACCAAATCACGTTTTCTTGCAAGGTCAAGAAGATTCTCTGTTGTATGTGCCAACTTAGCAATATCATCTAGCGCCAGAAATCCGGCTGCTCCCTTTAAAGTATGAAAAACTCTAAAAACAGCATTTAATATTTCAGCATCCTCAGGATCTGTTTCAAGTGTTAATAGTTTACTATCAATGTTATCGATATGTTCCTGTGCTTCAGCAACAAAATCAGTTATCAGGTCAATATCACCAGCAATTATTTTATCAGTAGACTTACTTAAAGACTCATCCTTACCCGTATCTGAAGTTTGTTCCTTCTCTGTTTCTTCTTTTACTGATTTTTCTGCTACAGCTTCTACTGAAACTGATTTGTCTATCTCCATTTGAAACAACTCAAGCAAAGTATCATCCAGTTCAGGCATTTGTTCATTTGCTTTTAATGCATCAAAAACATCTTTAAACCAGTCTTTAACAGTAAGTAATTTATCAATTGGTAATTCTATATCCGGGGTCTCGGTCAGGTCTTCAGCCAGGTGACAAATTCTGGCAATATCATTTAGACCAAAGACAGCGGACTCACCCTTTAAGGTATGAAAAACTCTTCTTAGGTTATTTAGCGTTTCTTTATCTTTCTCCGTTTCAAGCGACAGCAGTAATGTCTCAATATTATCCAGAACTGAGTTTTGCTCACTTAAAAAATCATTAAATATGTCTTCATCAACAATTTCAGGCAGTTGAAACTTTATTTTGGACTTGTTTAAGGTCTCCGATGAAGAATTTGATGCGGGGACAGTTTCTTTAGGTAAATCAACTCTATCCTGATAACCAGATCTTGAAACATACTGAATTTTAGAAATTGAATCATTTAACTTTTGTAATATCTCCTCTTTATTGGCATTATCATCCATCATTACCTGTTTAACAAGATCAATGGAATCGTCACAAATTTGTGCCACATCTGACATATCAGATTTTTTTGCTTCTTCATTAATCTTAAGGTAAAGATCATATATTTTACCTACTTCCTGTAAATCATTTAAATCTGAGACGATTAAAGATTCTGCCAGTAAATCCGTAAGGTTTAAAATTTTTTCAGATATCATAAGACTGTTCCAATAAATAACGGATTAAAAAAATGGATCAGGCGAAAATCTTATTTATTTTCTGTTCGAGTATATCTGCAGTAAACGGTTTAACTACATAATCGTTTACACCAGCTTGAGCAGCCTGAATTATATTTTCTTTTTCTGCTTCAGCAGTTACGAGTAATATTTTAAGATCCTTTAGTTTTTCATTGGCACGGATTTCTTTTAAGAGATCAAGTCCAGTCATATTTGGCATATTCCAATCTGTTATTACAAAATCATAATCAGCTTCTTTTAATTTCTCAAATGCCACACAGCCATCTTCTGCTTCCTCAACATTTACAAATTCAAGCTGCTTTAGGATATTTCTTATTATTCTTCTCATTGTAGAAAAATCATCAACAATCAATATCTTCATGTTTTTATCTGGCATTATTATGCTCCTTCTTTATAATGTTTTGATTTATTAACTGTATTAAAAATGATTATTTTTAATACAGTTAATCATTTCATAGTATTTTTAATCTAACATATCAAAATCAATTATTTTCTCAACTATTATATATGAAACCCCATAGTAAAGATTTTAACAAGTTGATAATTTTATTAATTCTAGAAATAATTATAACATTATTTAAAATAGTATGCATTAAATAGAGGATTAATTACTGAGTGCGCTAAATTACTTTATCTGTTATTATCTATTTGTTAATCCCTATCTCTTTTTTTTCGGTGAATTGACAGTTAACTTAAGAAAAAAATTTAATAGCGATAGTTGATAAATTTTAGGGATGAGAAGTAAAAGCTATAATAATTAAAAGTTTACATATTTCGAAATAGAAGAACAAAAACGTCCGAATCAAAAACTGATACCCTTGCAAATTATTTTTCAATTAATAAGTTGAATAATAACATCCATTAATTTAAACTAAAATCTTAGAAATTAGGTTGAAGTGACTGTATCTACGAAGCTTATTTCAATTACACATACAACAAAAAAAAATCTTTTCATAAAAAACTTTGGGTGCCAGATGAATGATTATGATTCATTGCGCATTCAAAAAATGCTTGAAAATTATGGGTTTAAAAAAGCCGATAACTATGAAAATGCATCTCACATAATTCTTATAACCTGTAGTGTAAGACAAAAGGCAGAAGATAAGGTTTTTAGCGAACTTGGGAGAATCAATAAAATTAAAAAGAAAAACCCTTTTTTAATACTAGGAGTAGGAGGATGTCTTGCTCAGCACCATGGTAAAAAACTTATCAAACAATTTCCATACATAGATTTTGTTTTTGGCACACAAAAAATCACTAAACTGCCTGAAATCATTAGTGCTGCTGAAAAGGGAAACAAAATAGTAAATATTGAGATGAATAATTGTTCTGAGATATATCCGGACAATTCTTATAAGCCAGAACCTGGCAGCATATGTTCATTTGTTTCAATAATACAAGGGTGCAACAACTATTGTACGTATTGTATCGTTCCATATGTAAGAGGTCCTGAAAAAAGCAGGGATTCTACTGAAATAATAAGTGAGATACGCAGACTGGTTGATTCAGGAGTTAAAGAAATCACACTTCTTGGACAAAATGTTAATTCATATAATAATACAAAGAACAATCTAAACTCATTTCCTGACCTGTTAAAAAGAATTAATGAAATTAAAGGTTTGGAAAGAATTAGGTTTGTAACATCACACCCGAAAGATTTGTCGGACAAACTCATCCTTTCTTTTAAACAACTTGATAAGCTTTGTGAACACATTCATCTTCCTCTACAATCAGGATCAGATACAATTTTAAAGAAAATGAACCGTGTTTATACAAGTCAAGAATATATAGATAAGATATCTGCTTTAAGAGAGACTGTTCCAGGCATAAGCATAACCTCTGATATCATTGTCGGTTTTCCTGATGAAACAGAAGAAGATTTTAACAGTACTGTAAATATAATAAATCAGATAAAATATGATGATCTATTCATATTTCATTATACTGACAGAGAAGGTACGAAAGCTTCAACATTAAATGGAAAAATCCCATACAAAACTAAAATTGAAAGACTGACACTATTAAATGAAATTCAGCGCAAAATAAGCTTGGATAAGAATTTGAAACTTATTAATAAAAAAGTTTCCGTTTTATTTGAAAATAATAGTAAATATGATAATGATTTTATTGCGGGCAGATCAAGGACAAATAAGGTTGTCAACTGTAAAGCATCTGCTGATATCATAGGAAGTATAAAAAATGTAAAAATAATCAAAGCCAATATACATTCATTAAACGGAATCTTAATTTAAAAGGACAAACATATGATAGATCTACATACGCATACATTTTTCAGTGATGGTGAACTCATACCGTCAGAATTAGTCAGAAGAGCAGAAGCCTATGGCTATAAAGCAATAGCAATAACTGACCATGCTGATATATCAAATTATGATTTTCTAATCTCAAGAACAATTAAGGTCTGTGAAAAGCTCAATAAAAAAAATAAGATCATTTCCATTCCAGGAATTGAAATTACCCATGTTCATCCTGATGACATTAATGATCTGGTAGAAAAATCACGTAAAATGGGAGCTAAAATCATAGTTGTTCATGGTGAAACAGTTACAGAGCCTGTTTTGTCCGGCACAAACAGAAGAGCTCTTGAGGCTGATATTGATATTCTTGCGCATCCAGGACTGATAACAGAGGAAGATATAGAACTTGCGGTAGAAAAGGGTATTTGTGTTGAAATAACAACCAGGAAGGGACATTCAATCACTAATGGTCATGTTGCTGCCCTCTCCAAAAAACATGGTGCAAAAATGGTTTTAAATACTGATTCGCATGCTCCATCTGATCTTATTACTATTGATTATGCCAAAAAAGTTTTACGGGGTGCCGGGCTTTCTGAAGATGATTGTATAAAAACATTATTAAACAGTAAAATAATAGTTGATAAAATTTCATAGAACTTAATCGGAACTGCCTTCAAAAGCCCGCAGCAGCTCTCTTTGTCTTTTGAATGTATATCTTATAATCATCTCCCGGTCATCTTCATTAATCGCAACATATTTAACAGCAATTTCAGAAAATTCCGGATCATTAGATTCTGTATTAACCGCCGGTTTTATTACTCTTAGAACTTCAGCAATAAAATCAATTACAATACCAGTTGATAAAGGAAGAACCAGCTTCATTTTGAGAAAATCACCTTTTTTTAAATTATCGCTTGAAATAAATTTTATACCTGAACCGCTCAAGTTAACTTCAGACTGCTCTTCATCCAAGATATTTTTATCATCAGGCTTGATAAGGTGATTGATAATAAAATCTATTTTTTTATTTAAAGTTCTAATTTCATTTAAAATTTCAGCTGATGTGTGTTCAGCAGTTAAATCAAGCTCTTCACCGGTAAAGATTTGAGATTTATATAAATTCTCTTCTGTGTCATGTGAAATATTCTGAATATACTTATTTTTATGCTCTATATACTCCTTAACTGAAATAATTTTATAATTTAATATTACATAAGAATTTACTCTTAAATGTGATCTTGAAGGAATATAAATAAGAGTTATCAAATTATTATCTATTTTTTCGACCTTGACTTTCAGCGTATACTCTAGACCTGCTTTAGTACCGTAAACAACAACATCAGATTTTGTTGAAATGTCAATTGATTTAAAACTATCATCCTGAACGTTTATAGTGAACTGGTCATCATTTATATTTTCAACGATTGAAATATATTTTGGACTGACTTCAGGATCCTCAATCTGAAAGCTTACCTCCTGGCCTTTTTTCAAATAATCAGAAACACTCACCTGAATCTCCTTTAATTAGATTATTATAAACGTGTTTAATGTTAATAATTTTATTCTCATTTAAGATTATGCATTAAATATGCCTAATCATAAATTTCATTAAACTATCAATGTACAGTGCTAACTAACTGTATTAACATTATTTAAGCATTACTAATCTCAATAAGTTTAAAATTAAATTACGTTCATGACAAATTATTGACATTCGATCTAATCAAAACACAATTTTAAAATATGTAAGTGACAAAATGAACCATATAAATGGTTCACTATAAAATAGACTTATATATAAATATTTATATTAAATTTATATATTCAACAATCTTTTATAGTGTTAAAATTAAATATTGATAGATTAAATATGTGAAAAATTAGGGAGGGGAGTGAAAAAATTATTTATGCTGAACAGTTACAAAGTGAACCAACCATACTTCTTATTCTCTTTAAAAGATCCAGTACTTCTTTACGAGGTATTTCCTTGATTACTTCTTTATCGTCAGTTCTTATAATTTTTAATATAGGCTGATTTGTTTCTTTATCAATTTCTATTTCAAGGTCTGTTTCAGTAACTCTTAAATATTCATTAATAGCCTGCTCAAGCTCCTTTAAATCAAAATTTTTATTTTCATTACCGTCATTATTATCATTTGACTCAATTATTTCATCAATGAGTGTCCCTGTAGATCCTGTAACATCAATCTTCAGTTCAGAAATATCAACAACGTTTATAGGCTGAATCTCGCGTTGATCACTCTTTAAAACAAGATCCCTTGTTTGATTTATTATATTGTTGCTTACTTCTGCAATGGCTTTCATGTTTTTACATTGTTATTGATCTTATGATTTCGTTCAGACCTCTTTTCGACAAGATTAAATAATATCTTAACCCTTAGAATAAAAAAAATAACGTCCATTCAGTGACTAAACAATGATTATTTTTTATATAATTTTTAATTAATAAAAGTAATTTATTATGCTCATGCCCTTAAGATTTTTTAAAAAAAAGTCGACTTAGTTTAATAGAAACAAATAAGTAAAAAGAAAGGAGGCTAATACTCAGGGTTTTAAAATAGTAAAAAATAAAATGGCAAGGATGCCAAAAGCCTGGTTAAAAAGGCGAAACAAAATCAAGGAGGATTTAAATATGGCTTTAACAATTAATAACAACATGATGGCCATGACAGTGGCCAGAAACTTTGCAACCGCATTCGATCAACTCTCTTCATCAACCAATAAACTTTCATCCGGTATGAGAATCAATTCAGCTGCTGATGATGCTGCAGGACTGGCAGTCAGTGAGTTAATGCGTGCTGATATTGCTGCTCTGAAACAGGGTGTAAGAAATGCAGGTGATGCACAGAGTATGATTCAGACCGCTGATGGCGCACTTTCAATTATTGATGAGAAACTCATCAGAATGAAAGAGCTTGCTGAACAGGCCGCTACCGGTACTTACACTTCTACCCAGCGAGGGATCATGAACAATGAGTTTGTTACAATGCGTAGTGAAATCACACGTATTGCAACTGCTACAAGGTTTAATGGTGTTCAGCTGATAAATGGTGATCTTTCTTCTACAACAGTTGTTACATCAGGCAGAAACAGCGTAAACCCAATGAAGATCCACTTTGGGCCTACAAACAATGCTGCAGAGGACTATTACTTCATCTCAATTGGTTCGGCAACTGCAACTGGTCTTTCCATTGAAGCTCTTTCTATTGAGTCTCAGACAGGCGCACAGGCTGCTTTGACTGCGATTACCACAGCGATCGTATCAAAAGATACAATCCGTGCAAATCTCGGTGCATACTCAAACAGACTCTCAAACACAATTTCACAGCTTACGATTCAGGCAGAAAATCTTCAGGCTGCTGAATCACGTGTTCGTGACGTTGATGTTGCAATGGAAATGACAGCATTTGTTACCAGCCAGATCAAATCTCAGGCTGCTATAGCAATGTTGGCACAGGCTAACATGATACCACAAATGGCACTTTCGCTCATCGGTGGGTAATTTTTTCCCAGTTTAAAAAAAGAGCGGGGATAATCTTCCCCGCTCTTTTTTTTTAATTAAAACATATGCTCTAAGTAGTTAATTTTAGTCTGTAAATTTAATTAGCAGGTTGGCTTTATTCTTGCTTTATATTTAGAAAACTAAATAAATTTTTAAAATAATCTTACCATGGCTGAAGCAGTAACATTTACAGGACTGGGTTCCGGAATCGACCTAAAAAGCATAGTTGATGCAATGGTCGAAACAGAAAAGTTGAGGTATGTTCAGCCGCTTGAAGACTGGAAATCTCACTGGACAGAAATGTCCACAGCGTTCAGCACCCTAGATACCAAGCTTGCTTCATTTCACTCAACCGTTAAGTCAATGGACACTCCGTCAGAATTTTTAGTAAACACTGCCACGTCTTCTGATTCGGGTGTCGCGACAGCCAGCTCTACCAGCGGCGCTGTTGAAGGTTCTTACGAAATAGATGTATTACAGCTTGCCCAGGCAGATAAACAGATCCACGCAGGATTTGACGATGCTGATACAACCGCTTTAACCACAACAGGCGATGCGGTTTTTTCCTATACTTATGACGGTACCACAATTGAAATTGACGTTATTGACGGCCAAACAACATTAACTGATCTTGCAAACGACATTAACAGCGATCCTACAAACCCGGGAGTAATTGCCTCAGTACTTGACGACGGCCTTGGAAATCCAGACACATCCTTTCACCTTATATTAGCCGGTAAAACAACCGGCGCAGACTATGGGATAACCATAAATTCAGGCTCTCCAGTATTAACCGGCTTTTCAGGTGGAGACTTTAGCAACTCTACTCACGTTGCACAGGACGCACATATACAAATAGACGGTTATCCAGACGGTAGTTATATATCAAGATCTTCTAACACATTTAGTGATGTAATATCAGATGTAACCCTTAACTTAACGGGTGTAGGTGATGACGCTATTGTTACCATAAGCACAGACACCGCTTCCATAAAAGAAAACATTACTACTTTTATTGATGAATTCAATGAGATTAGAGAATATATAAAAGTGCAGACATCCTATAACACAGACACAAATGAAGCCGGAATTCTTCTTGGAAACTACGGTGCTGACATAGTTAAAAATAATTTAAATGAGATTATGTCATCGACTGCAACAGCCTTCAGAGACGAATATGACACTTTTATTAATCTTATGCAGATAGGCATATATACAGACGCTTCTGACGGCTCAGAAACTCAAGGTCAGCTTGTAATTGATGAAGCTGTTCTCAGTGAAGCTTTAGCTGATAATCCCCAGGCAGTCGCGGATCTTTTTGCAGATTATTACAGCGGCAGGTCAGCCCATAGCGATATTGTTTTTGATAGTTATGTCCCGACTATCACTGAAGCAGGTACTTATGAAATATATTTTAATTCTTCCGATCGAAATTTAGATGGAGGAGTTCAAATGAGGATTAGCGGTGGTGAATGGCACGATGCAGAATGGGTTGAAGATGCACAGACCATAACCGGTTTGGAAGGCCCTGAAGCTGGTCTTGTTGTTGAAATTACTGACATCAATAGCACAATATCAAAATCAAATCCAGGTGAAATTGATTTGAAACTTGGAATACTTGGAACTTTAACAGAAGAACTCAATTCACTCACAAACACTAATACAGGCCCAATGTCAGTTCTTGAAGAAAATTATCAGGACATTATTGACAGTATTGACGATAAAATCGAACGTGAAGAAGACCGTATTTCACTTTATCAGCAGAGACTTGAAGAACGCTATGCAAGACTTGAAGCACTACTGACTGAACTTAATGGTCAAAGCTCAATGCTTGAAAATCAGATTAATCAATTAGGAAATTAATTTATTTTAGGAGGAACTATCTGTGGACACTTATTCAACATTAAATAACTATAAAAAACTGGAAGTTACTTCAACTAACCGACTTAATCTGGTTGTAATGCTTTATGATGCAGCCATAGCCTCATTAAAACAGGCTCAGGAATGTCATCAAAGAAATGATCTGATAAAAAGAAACAGCTTTGTCTCAAGAGCTCAGCTTATAATAACTGAACTGAATAATTCTCTTAATATGGAACAAGGTAAAGAAATTGCAGAGACCCTGTCAAAAATTTACAACTTTTTAAATAGACATTTAAATGAAGTTAACACTGATAATGACATACATAAAGTTGGCCATGCATTAAACATACTCATAAATCTTAGAGATGCATGGAAAGAAATTGCAGGCAAAACTGAGAAGAAGAGTGTGAGCACCCCTACAGAAGATGCTGCTGCCAACAGCGGAAGGGGTAATAGCTTCTATGGTTAGACATTAAAAGTAAGGCGAATTCAATCTATACTTTACCGTTAATAATTTTTCGGGTGATCTTTCTCGGACCAATAAAACGGTCTCTTAACTTTAATTCCTTTTTGATTAAACAAACCTTCTTCAACAGCTCGAAAAGTTCTGCCTCGATAACTACTTTAATCGAGGCATCAATCTCCTGAATATCTTCAAGCTGAGCCTTTGCCATGTCCAATCTATCCGAAGGAACAGGTTTAAACTTAAGTTTACTAAGAAGTTTTTTTCGTTTATTTGAAATCATATAGACCTTTGACAGGTCTTTTTTCTCAACAAAATGAAGAGCCTTTTGTGTTAAATCTAAAAGCGCATCAATACATTTTAGATAATCCCTGTCTTTCATCATTTCCCTTTTGATCAGGCGTTAAAATTACTGGATTTTTGATTAAAAATAGTAACCCATGAATTTAAAACCGGAATCAATTCATACTCAAGGAGGTCTGCATAAAGAATCCAGTCGCCCTCTTCCTGGGTGCATTTTAACTCATCAATCACGCTGTGAAGTTTTTGCCAATCTTCAATAATGGGATGACCAGCAATTTGCTCATTTTCAAAATCCCACTTAAGGTCAATTCTGGTTGAATTAATAAAAGTAACAAGTGCCCTTAAAGGATCTATTATCTGTGACATTTTTTCATTTGCCTCGGTCTCATCAAATATTCTGAAAAGCTCTGCTGTTTTAGTGACGGATGTAATTATGTCATTAATAAAAATGACACTATCCTTAAGCGCTGCTACAGCAAATTTTTCAAGGGGAACGGTCTTTATTTTCAAATCATTAATATTAAATGTTGATATCTCTTTTGCCTGACCTGGGAAAATCTCAGAAAACTCACTGCCATTAACAATAACACTACCGACCAGATGGTCCGGAGGTATTGAGGTATCAGAAAGATTAAGAAGTATTTCCTCTAAATTGCTGACATGTTCCAGACTTTTGTTAACTAACGAACCATTAATTGTAATATTCATTTCATTCTCCTATGCTATCTTTTGATTAATATAGGTTTTAGACCTTAATTCAACGAAGTAGTCAATAATTTTAATAGACAGATTCAATCTGCTTTTTAAATATGTATAGATTAAACATGTCTCTTCAGCCATCTCAGCTATGTTTTCACCTTTAAGACTATCGATCTCAAATTTATACATAGAGATAATCATCTTTAACTCACTAAGCCCCTCCCCTGCTTTAAAAATGTTCTCATCGATCACTTCAAGCTGTTTTGAAAGTGATCCGATTTTTTTAATATTATTATTAACATTTTTAGAATAATTATATATCTGTCTGGATAAGTTTAACCCATTACTTGAAAGCTCAGCTATTTCCAGTAACAATAATTTTTTATTTGATGCGTCAGTGGCATGTTCATGAAAATCATTGGTGTAAAAATATTTTTCAAAAATATGTTCTAATTCAGCAGCTGCTGTAGATACACTTAAATCATTAAATTCTTCAGACAATGAAAGATCCCAAACAATCCTTAATATCTTTCGGTAAAAAGTTCTTAAACTAAGCCTGATCTTAAAAAGCGGTAAAAAATCTATGGTCCCGTAATTGTCAAACCTTGAAATATATACCTCCATATCTTCAGTAAACCTGTCAGCAAAATTGTTATTCACATCATTACATAAATAATTAATCAATTTATAAACTGCATCAGGTTTTATCGATTTTCTGCAGATTCCCTTTGAACATAACAAAGGTTTCGAACAGGGATAACAGTCAATCTTAGGCTGCAAAGAGATGTTGCCTTTACCGTAAGGGCCGGTTGTTTCACAGATCTCTTTTCCCATATTTATACTTATTACTTTTGTCCCGGTAAAAGCTGCAATGTGCATAGGACCTGTATCATTTGTAATCAAGATATCTGTTCTGGACATCAAGGCGCAAAGCTGTAACATATCAGTTTTACCGATCATATTTATAACGTTCTTTTTAAATTTATCTTCAATCACTGCTCCGTCACAAATGTCGCCTTTCCCGCCAAATAAAATTATCTTTGCATTTAGTCCTTTAATTATTCTATTTGCAAGCTCTGTAAAATAATCAAGAGGCCATTTCTTGTCAACAGTGCTTGCGCCCGGCTGCAGCCCTATTAAATAACAACCATTCGTTAGACCATAATCTCTTAATAAATTATCAGCATATGATATTGAACCATAATCCAGCTTAATTGTTCTAAAACATTCCTGCCTGCTGACACCAGCAATTCTTTTAAACATATCAACCACATTTAGAGTAAGTGTATTCCAGTTTTTTGTGATGTTAAAATAGTATTTTGACCAATCATTAACGTTTGACCAGAAGGCCTTTTCATCTCCTGACAAAAATGTTGTAATCACTCCGATATCATGAGGCGTAATATTTATTATCTTATCAAACCGGTTTGTTCTTAAATCATCAAATACCTGTTTAAAAAACTCATATCCGTTTTCAACAGATGAGCTGTTGGAAAAGATATGATTATGGATCAAACTGAAATCAAGACTAACAGCTCTGTATAGTCCGGGGATAATCTTACAAACATCTATAAAGGTTGAATTAACCAGCATAAAAACCCTGCATCCAGGATATTTTTTATTCAACCCTTCGATCATGGGTATGGTCTGAATTATATCTCCTAACCTCGCAAGATTTATTATCAGAATATTTTTCACGCTGATCTTTCCAGAAAAAGATTCTTAAACTCATCCATCAATAAAAACAGTGCTTCGTGATACTTTAAATCGGACTGCCTTGACCTGACTACATCAGCAATAGAATCTATATTCAAATCCCTGTTTTCATTTACAGTTTTATTAAGAACCGGTTCAACCTCAGGGAAATTCCTTATAAATTCATTTTTATCTTTAACCCTGAATTTACTGCATGTGTTGTCAATAAAACATTCAGGTTTTCGTTCCTTTATAAAGCAAAGCATTTCCTTCATCCTGAGTAAATAAGTATGATCCTTCAAGACTCTTTTTCTTGCATTATCCTGGATTCTTTTTCTCTCTTCCGGCTTATTGATATAGTAATCAATAAGCCGGTTTAATTCCTCTTCAGTCTCAAAACTGATCATCTCTTCACCCTGAACAAAATGATCCTTTAAATTGCTCCTCTTATCTACCAGCTGAAAAGCACCGCAGGATGCTATTTCAAATGTACGTGGATTCACAAAATCTCCAGCTGTATTTATTGCGTCATCATATGCGTATGAATGCAGATTAAGATTAATCGCTGAAGAGTTAAAGATCTTAACCGTCTCTTCGGTTGTTACTCTCTGTCCATCTCTTTGAACTTTTTTCCATATACTTGAATCAGGATCCCAACTATTTCCCCAGATCTTAAAATCATTATTCTTTATTCTCGAAAAGATCTTCTGGCGATTATAATAACCGGCCCCCATAAAAGAGAGTTTGCTTCCAAACTCATCTTTCTCATTATCAGAAATATCCAAGACACAATGTATCTCGGGATCAGCTGCCATGGGAAGATAATAATAATTTTCAACATCAAGATTTTTAAGTTCATCAAAGAACTCACCCTTTTGTATGGTGAAATAAAAATCATAAAAAGGCGCGTAACTTTTCCAGTATTCCATATGCTTATAATCTTCAACAAACCAGAAAGCAGTTAAAATATTTGCCTGCTTAAGACGTTCAAGAGCTTTTATACTTAATGGCGCCTGTGCAAGAGCGATTAACAAATCAGGCTTTTCAGCAGCACATGACGCAACGATCATTTCAGATATTAGATGCTGAAAAAGATCGTAAAGTATCTTCTTGTTTGCCTCATCAACATTCATATTAAGAAGCTTTTCAAAAGGATCTGCAAAGACAGATGCGTCCCATAGATCAACCTTATGTCCAAGCTCCTCTAAAGCTCTGGCACAGTATTTTGCTACTGGAAGAGATCCGCCATAAATCGGAGTAACAACAGTAATATTTAATTTATTTTTTAAAGCCAGCCTGTCATTTGAAGTAAAAACATCATTTTCAATTATCTTCTTTAGAGACTCATATATTTCAATATTATTTTTAACTGAAGGATGATGCGGCCAGAGGATAAACTTTTTGTCATTATTTATTAACTCATTAAGTTCAGTAATGATCCTTGTTTGAGTAAAAATTTCTGTGAGGTCAACGTTCTCCATCGCTATTTTAATTATTTCAATTCTTGGTTCAAATATAACAGGTAGAATATTTTTCTTGAACACAGGTTTTATGTGATAGCCAAAACCAATGCCAAAATAGAGTATCTTCGATTCATCATCACAGTCATTGTTCTTTAAGTTTACATCAACAAATCTTTCACCATCTTTCACAGGATCATAAATACTATGAAAGCTGACATTCCCCTCCTTTAAAACCGGAAGCCCGTTTTTAGAGTGGATAACCTCAAATCCTCCAGGAACCTCACACGACTCAACTTTTTCAGCAAGTTCCGACTGATTTTGTTTTAGGATATTAAGATTCTTTGAATATATTTTGTTGTCAGCATTCATAATTAGCACTTAAATAATTATCAATCAGTTTAAGACCTGTTTCTAAAGCATATATATATTCATGACTGTTTCTTGTTTCATACTTACAGTTTTCAAGATATGAATCAATCCATGGAGTCCAGAAACTGTTCTTAGATTTTAATCTATCTTCAGATATCCATTTTGTATCAATATATGCCTTGTTAAGAATAACTTTACCGCTTGTTATAATCCCATTAATAAACTCAGAATCGATCAGAGAACTTTCTTGATTATTATGGTGCGGATTATCTTCCGTACTAAAATTATAATCAGAGGAAATAATCTTTTTGCCAATTTCACGATAACAGAAATTCATAAGTGATTTCATGTCCAATGCCGGGTTATTAAGTGGAATATATCTGACACCCCAATGATCCATTTTTGACCTGAATAACTTTATATTTGAGGTTATGGTGATATCATCCTGACTATCCTCAAGTATCATTTGAGAAGCGTTATATACGATTTCAGGTGTAATGGTATACCTGCATCCAAAATCAGAACAAATCATATCTTCAACACATGGACCGCAATCATGATTGGTCTGCAGGACAAGATCACCCTCACTATAAGGACCTGTATTGTAAACAGATGCCGGCCCAATAAAAAGAGCAAGTATCCTTACACCAACTGCTGTAGCCAAATGCATAATACCTGTGTCTCCGCATAAAAGCATGTCTGATTTGTTTAATACTGCAGCTGTTTCAGAGATTGTTGTTTTCCCGATCAAATCATGAATCCTCGATTTATCTTCATCAATAACTGATATGCTGCTATATAATTTATCTGCCAGGAATCTTTCCTCGGCAGAGCCGGTAAGTATTATTTCTATATTTTTATTTTCAAGATATTTAGAAATAACTTCTGCATAATACTCAATCGGCCATGAACGTTTTTCATGCCGTATCCCGGGATGAATTGAAATAATTTTCTTATCAGATCCAATGTTTAATTCATTAAATATTAGACCTGCTTTATCGTGGTCAGATTTGATCAGATTAAAACTTAGTTTTTTTACTTTTTTCTTTTTACAATATAAAAAATAAAAATAATCAACCAGATTAAATGGTGATAATGGAGAATGCTTTATCATATTATTAAAATAAACAAACCAGCTGTCTTTTGATAATCTATTTCTGCTGCTGACAAGTGTATACCCATAGATCCTTCCAGACTCAGGCATGTTTGAAAGTATTGCAGCAATCTTTGAATAGTTAAGATTAATCACATCATCAAAATGTCTTATTGAAAGACTTAAACAGGATTTATTTATAATATTAAATACTTCTTCCGCATTATTCTTGTCACTTATTTCATTTAATATAGAATCAACATCAATACTTATTATCTCATCAACACAGCCGCACTTTTTAGCAACTTCAGCATTTGCACTATCAATCAAAACTATAACCCTATTGTCCGGACTCATTTCTTTTATTCCGCATAAAAGAGGAGTAGTCTGGAGAAAATCTCCCAGTCGTGCCATCTGTACAACAAGGATATCAGGCATATATCTCCCTCATCTTGTCAATCATTACTTCCATTCTATTTATATAAGTATGATCTCTTACAATCCGTTTAAATGCTTTTTTAACTATTTTTTCCCGCGCCGAATCATTCTTAAGATAATAAGTTACAAGATCTTTTATCTCATCCGTATCTTTGTAGCATATAACTTCTTTACCTATTTCAAAATGTTCCTCAAGCTGAGACCTATAATCAGTAATAAGAAAAGATTGAGTCGAAGGGACATCAAATACTCTCTGATTTATACCTGTTTTCATCTGCTGACAGGTTGTATTAAAATTAATCTTACAACTTTTATAAAATCCCGACAGGTCATCGTAATAATTAAGTTCAGGAAGAAGCGTGGTCTCACCATTTAAAAAGTTTTTCCAACCAGGATCACCATGTATGTGAGGTTTGAAAGATAATATTTCATTAACACAGCTAAGACGGTATTTTTGAGTAGCTCGCCAGGTTACGGCAGGCAAAAATTTACTCCTGTAACTATTTAGCATAGACTTATAAAGAAGCTCTTCATCGCCAGTAAGACGCAGTTCAATTTTTTCAAGATTCTTCTCTGGTGAAACATTAAACTGGTCAGCGAGTTTATCAATTAAGTTTAACGTGCTACTGTTTTTAGGCAATTTTTCCAGACACTTATTGTAACTATTGACCCAGGAACTACCCACAAAACCCACATCGCAATGATAATTAATAGACCTTTCAACAGCTGAACGTTTAAATATCTTTTCATCCGTTGCAAGAGGAAGATAAAAAACATTATTAATACCGTAATCTTTCAAATCATCTATATAATCCCTGTCCCATAAAAAAACTGTCAAATAATCGGAGATCTGATTATTAAACACATCCATTATAAATATCGGACTGTCTACATACCAGGAAGCATAGGGAATTTTAATCTCATTAAAAAATTCAGTTAAAATCCCTTCTCTATCAAAACCAAGATGGTTAACAGTCAAAATAAAATCAGGTTTGAAATCAATGATGTTTGATATGATGCTTTCAATAACATCAGCACTTCCCTCACCATCATCACCCGTATTTATCATTATAAGCTGTTGTTCATGACCGAGTGTTTTAATACTGTTTATAATTTCAGGGAGAAGATAGTATTTACTGTGAAGAATAAGAATTTTAACCTTTTCATCTTTAAACTTAACGTAATTCATCTTTGAACCGATATTTATCTTCCCAATGGATTCAATTCTGCTTTTAAGCTCCAGATAAAAACCTGGGAATGCCCTTATTGACGGAGTATGTTCAATTACCTTAAAAGGTTTAAACCCATTTTCAATTTGAATTTTTGATAATTTTTCTATTACGGCATCATTGTTTTCATCAGTTACAAAAATTACCTGTTTATCTGCCAACCTTTCATCATCAGCGTATTCAGAAAGAAAGGCCTCATATATTTCTTCATTTTTTTCAACAACAATTACTAAACATTTACGTTCCCTGCTTAATATCTCAAACAGATGATAACCCATACCCAGGCCGAGTATCACAGCTATCTTGTCATCTGAAATATTAAAGTTATCAGCCATGATTCTCGATTCCTTTTCAGGATCAATCATACTGTGCAAAGTCACCCACTTGCCGGATTCTCCTCTTACTTTTATAATTGGCAAGCCTGACCTCGAATCAATAAGCTTTATTGATTCTTCAACTATTAACTGATTTTCCATGATATTAATCTATAACCAGAATCTTAAACTTATGAATTTTCACATTCAGAATATGAATTATTTTCTAGTTCTTTTTTAACTAATTCATTCAGGTTTGAGGCCTCTATATGGTCAGGCTCAAACATAAATATTCTTTCTATTATTTCTTTAGCTTCAATAAATTTATCCTGTTTAAAATAAGTTCCAGCCAGACAGTATAGAATCTTTAAATTTCCAGGATAGTGCTCCAGATATTTATTTAAATATTCAACCACTACATCATAATTTTGAAAGCTGTATGCGCACTGCATAAGCCCCATTAAAGCAGGCTTATTTGATGGATCTATATCAAGAGCATTCTGATAGTTAATTAACGCTTCCGTGTTGTCCCCTATAGTCATATAGGCCATCGCAAGTCCGGCAAAAGCTTTATCACTGTTTGGGTTCATTCCAATTGCTTTAATGAAATTAAGCTTTGCATTGTTAATCTCATTTTTCTGCATTTCAGCAACACCCATACCAAGGAATGGTCTTTCACTCATTGAATCAATCAATTTTGCTTCTTCAAAATGTTTAAATGCATTGTCGAAATCACCTGTGTGGGTATAACACTCCCCAAGTTCCTGATAAACTTCAAACTTAAGATTTTCATTTCCAGTGTATTCCATAATAAGTCTCCTTCTTGTTAAGCAATTTTCAATTTTGTCTGCTCAAGCAGTTCAATTGATTGTAAATATTCTTTATTTTTTTTATGATTTTTGCTTTGTTCAAGCAGATCAATTATTTCACTGCTGTTAAAGCTGTTTTCTGATTTGTCATTGATAATTATTGATTTCGCATCCTCAAGAAGTTCTATTGCCTTTAAAAAGTCCTTATCCTTTTTATAGACTTTCGCGGTTATCAGATTCCCCTTAATTGTTTCCTGAAAATCCGAATGATGATCACTCTGGGTACGGCCCTCAATAATCTCTTTTGCCTTATTCAATTCAGCTATCGCTTCATTAAATTCCGTATTTTTTTTATAGTTCTTTGCCCTTTCAAGCATTTCAACAATCATTTCATCTGCATTAAAAATGCTACAATCAGGTTCTAAATTTTCAAATACTTTAGATTTTAAAGTCTGATCTTTTTCTACTCTTCTATCATCCTGATAATTAAATATTTCCAAAGCGTACCAGCTTGTATATCCGTTTTTATTAATCAGATCTTTTAAATTTATTAATGCAGCTGAAAGATCAAAATTTAAATCAATGTCTGCATTTAATTTAAAGATATCTCTTTTTAGCATCAAGCAGTCATTATCAAAGTAATCACACTTAAGATCATTACCCGCAAGACAAAATAGGAAAAAATCTGCTATATCTGAATATTCTCTTGGCTTTGTTTCTTCATCAAACATGTTCAAAATTTCATGATAATTCTCATTTGAAGATAAAGACTTAACCGCGCCAGCATCCGGATGATAAATAAAATAATTATGCATCCTGGAAATCCATTCATCAGGGATCAGCCTGTCTTTATTTAAAAGAATTACAAATTGACCACTTGATTTATTAACTGCTTCAAGAATAGATGCATAATTAATATTATTAGCAGAAACATAACCACTAACTTTGGATGTATAGTCATTATTTTGATCTTGATGTGGGCCTACGATAATAACCTCAAAATTTATTCCGCAGTTTTTATTCTCAATACTATCAATCACTGAATCTATTTCGGTTTTAGTTAAAGACCTGTCTGTCTGATAAATTACACTGTACAAAATTGAAGAATCAGTTTTTTTAATTATTTTACCTGTTAAGAGATCATCAATTGTAGCCGCAACTCTTTTCACAGCATTTCCATCAATTTTCTCTGACAAGACTTTTGCGTATGCTCTTCTTTTTTCTCCATACTCATTTGGATCAACAAACGAAAGCTTAACCGCAAGTTTTAGTTCCTCAAAAGTATTTACTTCAATTAATGCATCACGAACCTGATATTCAATATCTGTTGGATCATAACCATCATATTCATTCAAACGAGGATTATTAAAAAGAACAATTGGTTTATCAAGGAGCATAAATTCAACATAAACTGATGAGACATCACTGATCATGATATCAGCACACACCATTGCGCCTGTAATATCGGAATCGTCAATAAGTGTTATGTTTTGATTGTTTTGCGCTAACGAACTGTACATCTTTATATATTTGGGTTCAGTCATTCCGTGAAGTTTTATAAGAAGTACCGTATTATCATTTACAAGTTCAGCTATCCTTTCTTTAATACATGGAATTGAACTTAACTCTTCATTAAAGGTAGGAGCAAAAAGAATAATTCTTTTATTTTCTTCAATTGAATGCTTTACAAGAAAATATTTTCTTTTCATTTCACCAAAATTATAAATACTATCTGACTTTAAAAACCCTGAAACATAGATTGGGACAAACACATTTTTCTCAAGCATGCTTTTATGCCATTGACCGGGGACACATATAACATCAGCATTATTCTCACGACGTACAATTGGAGTATCTTTGTAAAACAGGCCTTTACTTATAAGACCATGTCCTACATCTATAATTTTTCCGCACTTTCTAACCGGAAAGAAACAGGCATCTGCAACGACGGTTAAATCAGGGGCGAACTCTTCGGGTATTCCATAGAATAAAGACTTTGATCTTAATCTTCTAATTACTTCAGTTTCAAGCCCACAACCCGAACTCTCTGCTTCCGAACATTTATATGGTGGAGAACTAAAAGCAAGTTTATAATTAGTACTTACAGCCAAATAATCATGAATGGGTTCAAGAAAAGGCAAATGTAAATTTCGTTCGACATAAAATAAAATTCTTTTTCTAGTAGTACTGTTGTTACGAAAATCATTGTCTATACCTTCAAGATGACTTTCCATATGGAACCTTTCATATTTTTTACATGCCAACCGGAATTAAATAACTATATTTATGCCATAATTCAGTTTGTGACCAGTTCTTCAAAAGGACTTTCTAGTCCATCCTCATGGTAGTAAACAGAATCATTTTTTACTAATAATGAAGACCATTTTTCACGTAAAACTTTTGTATTATAAATATCTCTTTTCAACTTCTCGTCATGATCGATTTGCCTGAATTCAGTTGTATTCGCATATAATAATTGAACAATCATAACTCATCGTGTTAACCTGTTAAATAAATCACTAATTTGCTTTATAGTTCATTAAGCAATCAATCAATTGTTCGTTATTATTGTCATTTTGATTAAATATGATTCTTGAAATTATATTAAATAGCGGAATGGTAATATTTAAATCCTCGAGTTCAACAATGGTTCTAGCCATTTGTATCCCTTCAACGACCATCCCAACTTCTTTTAAGGCCGAGTCTCGATCCTTGCCCTTCCCGATCAAATTTCCAAATCGCCAGTTCCTACTATTGGTGCTTAAACAGGTAGCAATCAGATCTCCCATTCCCGCGATTCCATAAATTGTTTTTTCAGATATCCCCAAAAACTCTGATATCTCTTTAAACTCTCTTAAACCGTAAGTCATAATTAGACCGGTAAAGTTTTTTCCAAGTTCCAGTCCTTCACTTATACCAACCCCAATTGCAATTATTCCTTTTAAAGCGGCACATAGCTCAACGCCCTTAATATCCGAACAGATTTCAAATGTCAGGTAAGTGTTTTTAAATACTTTTGCCACTCTGGCAGCAGAAGCTATATCAGTTGATGCCAGCACAGTCTTTGTCGGTTTTCCTTCAGCAACTTCCCGGGCAATGTTTGGACCAGAAAGTACAATTACCGGTGAAGATGGTATTTCTTCACTTATGATCTCACTTATGGTCTTAAAGCTTGTATGTTCAAATCCCTTGGAAGCCGTGACAATAATCTGTTTTTTTAAAACTTTTTTCAACTCTCTAGTAACTGATCGGACTTTGCTAGAAGGTACTGCTATTAAAACAATATCTTCGTCATTAATTTTTTCACTAAACTTCAGGTTCGCAGTTACATTTTCCGGTATCTTTATTCCTTTAAGATTTTTTATGTTTTCTCTTTTACTGTTTATACTTTCAGCCTGTTCGTTAGTATTGGTCCAGAGTGAAACAGGATTTTTTTCAGCAAGAAGACAGGCAAGAGTTGTACCCCAATTTCCAGCGCCAATTACAATTATTTTCATAAAAAATCCTAAAATTATATTTTAGTATATGAATATAGAAGCAAATATTATGCCGAACAATTTATGATGTTTTATCAATTATTTAGAATACTAGAGGGTGAATAGGCAGGTAGTTTTACGGGTCAAAAATGCCTGTTTAATGGAAAATATATCCAGCAGGAAATAAAGTTTAAGTAGCTGATATTATTATATTTTCTCGAGAATCATCAAAAGTGTGGGACGTGATGAAATAACATCATTATCCTGCTCATCCTTGTATACAAATTCTTCAAGATAATTCTCAATACTTAACTTGTTATATTTATAGCTCTGAACAAGTTTTTGCATTGATTTATGGTTAAAGACAGCCATATGCTCTTCACAGTCCTTCATACAGTTATTCGGTACCGCAACAATCACTGTTTTTCTGGCAAGGCAGTAAAGTTTCTTGAAAATATCATCAGGATCTTCAACGTGCTCAAGAAACTCGGTAGTAATCACATGATCAAATTGTTGATTGTCTGAAAGACTATAATCAACAAAATCAATACATCTGCCATTATTTCCGTAACGTTTAACTTCATTTATTGCGACTTCTGATATATCCCAGCCGGTTAAAGAGCAACCGATAGATTTAAGTTTATTCAGAAGAACACCGTATCCGCATCCAACATCAAGAACCTGATCAGTTGGTAAAACTCTCAATCCCAGGTAGGTCCTTATTTTCCCGAAAGTTAAAACATTTCTACGCCATTTTTTATTTACTATTTCCCGGCTAAAGACGTTATCCCAATATTCAGGGGTATTTATGTTTTTCTTAATTTTCAGACACATGGCTATTAGTATTTTAGGTTCAAAAATAAAAAAGCAATTTCACCGCAGAGGCGCAAAGAACTACTCTTTGTTTATTAGCTTTTAACCCCTGCTTTTCTCTGAGTGCTCTGCATTTTGAGTGTAACGGGCGGTTAAAATTGTTTTTACATATAAATTTTGATGAGAAAGCTATATTAATAATATTCTTACACAGAAGTAATTGAGCAATTTGTATGCCAATGAATTTATACTGTAATTTCAATATATTAATAAAATTTATGTTTCATTTTATATTAAATTGGGATAAAAATACCTAAAGAATAGAACTTAATTTCCTCACATTAATAAAACTTTTCACAAAATCATTAATTTTCAAGACAGAAAGGCGAAGAAAAAAGTTTCAAATTCAAGGCGTGCAAATCCAAAGGAATGAAGCGTACCTTCAGTACGCTGCAATGACTGAGGATACAGCACAACATAGAAGTTGGACTTTTTACAAAGCCCTTATGGAATATTACCTGACAATAAGTGCGATAATGAAAAATGAAGGGCCATACCTTAAAGAATGGCTTGAGTTTCATCTTATGACAGGTGTTGAACATTTTTACCTTTACGATAATAACAGTGATGACGAAACAATTGAGATACTAGAAGATTACATTAAAAGAGGTATTGTCAGCTACCAATTCTGGCCTGACCATCCCGGGCAGCTCATGGCTTACATGCATACCTTAACAAACTATAGAAATGACTCTTTCTGGATTGCGTTTATTGATCTGGATGAATTTATTATTCCGGTAGAAAAAGATTCAATTCCTGAGATATTAACCGAATTTGAAGACTATGCTGCCTTAGGAGTTAACTGGTTTATCTACGGAAACTCCGGACATGAAAAAAAACCTGAGGGCTTACAGCTGGAAAATTATATCTACCATTCTATAGAAACCGTAAGGTCAAACTTTCACATAAAATCAATAGTTAATCCAAGAAAGATAAAATCTCCAGGTGACCCGCATATTTTCAGATGCAAAACCGGAGAAAGTACTGTTACAGAAAACAAGGAAATCATTAACTCATCCCTTACAAAATTTAACAGCACCCGAAAGATCAGAATAAACCATTTTTTTACCCGCTCTACTGAAGAAAGCAAAATTAAGATGGCCAGGGGAAGAGCACCCTCAAAACAAAAAAGACCCTGGAATGATTTTGAGAGATTAAATAAAAACGATGTGCTAGACGATGCAGCAGCTAGGTTCATACCCGAACTAAAAAGACGGATCTCTGGTTGATGCCTAAATAGAAACTTAAAATTATTATTACTTATGTTGGCCAGAGTGTTTTGAGAAAGGACGATTAATTAGTCAAAATTGAGCGAAACTAATAATGATATTAATTTAATTACCGGGAAGCCCCGTTCTGTTTCTAAGAGCTTCACTTTTGACAAGTGTTGAAATTTTAATATTATCAGAAGTAATATTGACGAAGCTATTATTTATTACCTATTTTTGAAGTTAAATAAATATTTTTTATGAAATAATCTATACCAAACATGAAAAAACTAGGAGCTGAAAATGACAAGTAATCAAATTGTAATACATTACATTGATGGCAGCATAAAAAAAGGCACGACAAATAATTTTGAACCTGACAGCAATTCATTCAGCCTAAAAACTATTGATGACAAGCAAGAAGAAGTCAATATAGTGGGCATTAAATCAATCTTTTTTGTTAAGGACTTTGAAGGAAAAAAACTCTTCAGTTACGAATATAAAGATAATATCCCCGACGCAGGCAGGAAAATAAAAATAGAATTTTATGACGGCGAAATTATAATAGGTTTTGTATCTGGTTATTCACCAAGACATCAAGGTTTCTTTATGATTCCCGCAGATCTAGACGGGAACAACTCGCGTATTTATGCAGTAGCGGAATCAATAAAAAAAGTACAGTTTCTAGAATCAGACAAATTTAAGCTTTTATAAAAACCATGGGTGTAAGGGACAAATATTGGTCTTGAGCTGAAAAACCTATCCTACTTTATTTAGACAATTCTTAAGTAAAACAATACCTGAATTAATATTTTTTTAAAAATTAAAATTCAGTTTTTCTGCTCTACTTATTTCACATAAACACGATTACCCTTAACTGATTACAAAATTGGGTTTTCATGTTCAAAGTTTAACCCAAGATTTCAACAACTTACATGAAATATAATACTGTTTTATAAAAGTAAGCTTTTAATTTTCCGGTTAAAATCTTCAATATATAATTTATTATTCATAAGTTTTTTTGAGATATCAAGAGCAAGAACTTTCCGCTGTAGATTTGTTCTTAATTTTCGTTTATCAATTAGTTCTAAAATTTTATTAATGTAATCATCAAGATCATCGGCTATTAATTCATTTAGCCCAATTACTTTTAAAGCCCCTACTCCGGTATTCTGATAACCACAATCGCCTCTGACAACCACAACCGGCGTTCCCATCCAAAGCGAATCAATGATCCTGTTATAGTCCCCATAGTGATAAGATCCTATAGCAATGTCACAGCACTTGATCACATCCATATAACCCCGATAATCTAAATCTTTATAAACAACAAAATTATCTTTACCCAGATATAGTTCAAGATCTTTGCGAAGGGCGGACACCTCCTGCATTCCGCCATTTCCCGGAAGCAAATGGTATACAATGTCATGTCTTGATTTTTCAAGTATCTTTTCCCAGCAGTCCCTGATTCCTGGATTAATTTTTGGAAGTGAAGCTGTAATATAAATATTAATTATTTTTTTATTAACAGAATTCTGCTTTTCAATAAATGTGGGTCTTTTTATGGCCGGTTTAATAGAGTTCATTCCGGGCCCTTTTATCATCAAAGTCTTTTCAGTATAAAAATCATCGACATTAGATGTTTCAGAAAGCCTGCCAACAGTAAAATAATCCATCGCATCAGAGGCAGTACTTACCGGATGACCATACATTGAAAGCTGTACAGGGGCTATACGTAAATTTGAAAGGACTATGGATTCGGTATTTAATCCCACATCAGTAAAAATTGCTAAGTCAAAATCATTTTTCTTAATTGAAGAATAATTAAGAAAAGCGCCCTCTTTCTTTACTTTTAAATGCCTTTTGAAGTAATCATTTCGTACTGTCTTATTATTATTTTCAATTTCAACAAATGTAAGATTAAAATCATCACTTAAGCCTTTAATAAAAGCGCCTATGCATTTTTTTACAGCTTTATTGTTCTGCCAGTTCTTTGAAATAACAGCAATTTTTTTAACGTTATTATTACCAGATAAATTCTCAACACCTTCAAGTTTGATATGCTTTTTAATGGTATCATTAACCTTTTTTCTTATTTTTAAATGATTGCCTGGATCAACATATGTTGAATTAAAGTAGAGTGATGATATATTCTCAAAGGGATAAAGATCGTAATCAATTATTTTACTTTGAAGCATCCGTAGATTACTTGCAACAATATCATTACAAAAAGAATGCCTTGTAAATAGTGAATAAACCCAGTAGGAGCCAAGCACTGGATCAGACTTGAAAAGTCGATCTAATAAGTTAAAATCAAAAACAGTTCTCAGGTTCATCAACAATAAAATTTTGGCAGTCTCAGAGTTGTTTTCGTATATGATCAGATCAAGTATTTTCTGTGTTGTTATATGCTTGGATAGATAAGTAATATTTTCTATAAGTGTAATATGTGAAAGATAATGCTTAACAAACTTTCCTATCTTAAAATCATCTTTTAAAATCATCTCAAAAAAAAATTTCAAAAATCTCTCAATATGATTTTCTGCTTTTTCATCTATGTTTAAATATACGATCCGATTAAACAGCTCAAGCTCCTGGAGAATGATCCGGTTAACTCTGTCGAACTTTTTCTGTTGATAAAGAGATCTTATGTTTTCAACTTTTTTATCTGTAATCATGGATTTAATTAATATTTAATAATTGTTTTTAAATATAAGTTTTTAAATTATATACAAACTATGAAAGCAATTTATCTATAACTGCATCAATACGATGACCATATGTATGCTTTGAAAGCACCTCGTTCTTTAGCTTTTCACCATACTCTTTTCTCAAATCCTTACTTTGTGAAAACATATATGCTTTCTGTTTTAATTGCTCAAAATTATCAAACACCAGCTCATCTAATTTTGAGGTAAAAAGTTCATTCCAGCCTGACACCCTGTCACCCACAACTACTCCGGCGCAGGCTCCGACATCAAAAATTCTTTGATTCGGATAGTGACGCATCTGAAGATGAGTAAGAGAAATATGGACCGCATCTGACCTATAGATATTTGGAAGCTCTCTGTAATAATCAACATAGCCCCTCTTCTCGACCTTATCAGAAAGAAGACCCTCCCAGCCTTCACCATAAACAATAGGATTAAAATCCGCCAATTCATTTAAAGCTTTAATCCTGTAATTTAAATTTGCTTTATAAAGCGTATATGCTGGAAGCCGCTCTAATTCTGCTTCAATGAAATTATTTGTAATGTTTAAAGCCTTTATTGCGGAATGAATTTCAACGACAGCGGGTATTTTTCTTTTTGTAAATATTATATTTTCAAAATATTTACAAAGATCAGCAGCAGCAGAATTTTTATCTAATCCTGAAAAATACCTTTCTTCATTTCCAAAGCCCGGACTGCCTACATAGATAATTCTTCCCTCTAAGTTCTCATCACCCTCCCCCGGACAAAACATCTCCGGGTCAGTTGCAAGCGGAAGCATTGAAATATTTCTAAATCCAATTTCATTTAATGCCTCTGTCCCGGAAACATCCCAGCAGAAACCATAACGTTTTTGCCCCTCAAAAATTTCATTTTTAGATAAAATAAATCTTGGATCATCAAGAAACCAGGTTGCCCACTTAACACCTGACATGCTGCAGACAGACGGAATATATCCTTCAAAATCAGATCCCTTGTTATTGGTTGACATTATCAGATCAGGTTCATACCTGGAAATAATTTCCCATGCTGATTTAGAATCAATTTTTCTTTGATTAAATGATTCCGTATCAAATACCTCAACACCTCTTTTAACAAATTCTTTGATGATCTCTTTTTCTATAATCTGACCGGAACATGGAAAAAGAACTCTTTTAATACAATTCACCTGACCTGAAAAATTTTTTTTTTTGTTTAATGATTCAATATAAACAGAAAGTGGGTTAAAAAACTGTGGGAAAGTTTTTGACTCTCTCGGATGGAAAATAATCTTTTTTGAATTTATCTTTTTTAAGATTTTAGAAAGATTTTTTTGAAATTCAAAATCAAATACGTCTGCAAGAATTATATATGCATTGCCTTCAATTGATTCATAATCAGAAAGTAAACTATAGTTTTGTTCTGCAACGGATCGGTACGGAGTTATTAATACAATATCGCTAATTCCTTTTTTCAGAATTTCTGACAAAAAATATCCTGAACCTGCACCTATCAAAACAATAGATGTTTGACTATTAAAACTGTTTCCAAGGGACTTTACAGCCTCTTTTTCAGGATCATATGGAGAATCAATAGTACGCCAGCCATATGATGTCTTTATTTTTAATATTCTATTTGAAAATCTATTGTTATCATCAAATATATATTTATTCTCTTTATAAGAATTTCTTAGATTTAATAATTCAATTTTCATATTTAACCGTTAAAATATATTTTTATTCCACTGTATATACGGCAAAACCTGTGCCATATTATTTATAATGATTTTTTAGATAGTTACAAATAATGATATTTATTTCATGGGCAAAACTTTATGCTTATGAGAATTTTTTTCCGCTTAAGTAAACTATAGAAAAATAATTGTGTTACAAATAATTTATTTGCAAAATTTCACAAACTTCAATTTACACTAAAAAGTCGTAACATAATAATTTTCTTGACAAAATTAGTAAATATTGGCATCTTATTTAATTAAATAATTTCCGTGCAGGCGCGTAGCTCAGTGGGAGAGCGCTACCTTGACGTGGTAGAAGTCGGCGGTTCGATACCGCCCGCGCCTACCAGAAAATATAAAAACAAATCAAATTAGAATTTCAAAAAATTAATCATAATAAAATAGAACTTTGTTGCGTATTTTTAATAACTTAAGTAAATTATAATGAGTCAACTAACGCTTACATTACCGGATAAGAACAATATAACTGCTGAGAAAGGTACGAAGCTCTTTGAAATACTGAAGAGTTATAAACCTGGACTAAACGCAGTTGCAGCAATAATTGATAATAAAAAGCATGATCTGTCAGACACTATAGAGAATGACTGTGAGATTAGTTTTATTGAAGCAGACTCTGAACAGGGTTTAGATATAATAAGGCACAGCACATCACATATTATGGCTGAGGCAGTGCAATCTCTTTTTCCCGAAGTAAAAGTAGCAATAGGCCCTTCAATTGAAAGCGGTTTCTATTACGATTTTGATTATGAAAAGACTTTCACACCAGATGATCTCGTAAAGATTGAAAAAAAAATGAAAGAGATCATAAAATCAAAGACTCCATTTGAAAAATCTGTACTTAAAAAAGCAGACGCCATAAAACTCTTTGAAGAAAAAGAAGAGAAATATAAGGTAGAACTTATAAACGCAATTGACGATGACGAAGTAAACATCTATCAACAGGGGAACTTTGTAGATCTTTGCAAAGGTCCGCACCTTACAACTACAGGTAAAGTAAAGGCTTTTAAACTCACCAGTATTGCAGGAGCATACTGGAGGGGAGATGAAAAAAATAAGATGCTCCAGCGGATATACGGCACTGCATTTTCAGATAGAAAAAAGTTAAAAGAACACCTTAATAGACTGGAAGAAGCTAAAAAAAGAGACCACAGAAAACTGGGTCGCCAGCTGGATTTATTTAATATCTATGATGAAGCAGGTGCTGGACTAATCGTTTATCATCCAAAAGGCGCAATGCTCAGAAGACTGATTGAAGATTTTGAAATCAAAGAACATCTGAAACGCGGTTACCAGATGGTAAAAGGTCCTCAAATTCTTAAAGTTGATCTCTGGGAAAAATCAGGTCACTTGGAGAATTATAAAGAGAACATGTATTTTACAGAAGTAGATGGCAAGGAATACGGTCTTAAACCCATGAACTGCCTGGCACATATGCTCATATATAAATCAGGACTAAGAAGTTACCGTGACCTGCCAATCAGATACTTTGAGCTTGGAACAGTAAATAGACATGAAAAATCAGGTGTTCTGCATGGCCTAACACGGGTAAGAGAGTTTACTCAGGATGACGCGCATCTGTTATGTACCCCTGAACAGCTCAACAGCGAGATCGTTGACGTAATCCGATTTATTAGAGATGTAATGCAAGTATTTGATTTTCAATTTGAAATTGAAATAAGCACTAGGCCAAAAAAATCAATCGGAACGGATCAGGACTGGGAAAGAGCTACAAACGCACTTATCGAGGCACTTGACACATTTGATTTTTCTTATAAAATAAATAAAGGTGACGGTGCATTCTATGGCCCAAAAATAGACTTCAAACTTAAAGACTGCCTTAACAGATCCTGGCAGTGTGCAACCATACAGTGCGACTTCGTATTGCCGGAAAGATTTGATCTTAACTATATTGGTGAAGACGGGAACAAGCACCGCCCGGTAATGTTGCACAGAGTCATTCTCGGATCAATAGAGCGATTTATGGGAATACTGATCGAACATTATGCCGGCGCATTTCCAACATGGCTGTCACCGGTGCAGGTAAAAGTAATAACCATATCCGACGAACAGAATAAGTACGCAGAAAACATATACAGGAACTTATTGGAAAATGATATACGCTCAGAAATTGATCTTCGCAACGAGAGTTTAAATCACAAAATTCGCGAAGCTCAGTTACAGAAAATTCCATATATGTTGGTAATCGGCAATAAAGAAGTTGAAAATAATACCGTAGCACCACGAATGCGAAACGGGAAAAATCTTGGAGCAATTTCTCTAGATGATTTCATTAAACATGTAAATCAAGAGTGTAAACAAGAATTGCAAATACAATCAAACTAATAACATGGGGGTGATATAACATAGCTAAAAAACAAGGACCACGGATCAATTCCGCAATAACAGTACCAACAGTAAGAGTTGTGGATCAGGATAAGAACCAGCTGGGAATACTAGAGATACGCAAAGCACTTGAACTGGCAAATGAACAGGGCCTTGACTTGGTGGAAGTATCACCAACCACAGACCCCCCTGTCTGCAGGTTCATGGACTACGGCAAATTCAAATATCACAATAGTAAAAAACAGGTACAAAAAAAGACTGTCCATGTAGTGCACACAAAAGAGATTAAGCTAAGACCTTTTACTGATACTCATGATCTCGAAACAAAACTGAGACACACCCAGGAATTTTTAGCAAAAGGTAACAAGGTAAAAGTGACTGTAGTGTTTAGAGGACGGGAACGAAGATTTAAAGAACAGGGCGATGAATTAATCAACACAATGGCAGAAGGTATCGTAGGTCACGGAATAATTGAACGCGAACCTAAACTTGAAGGCCACAATATTGTAATGATGCTCGCTCCGAAAAAGAAATAGTTTAAGGAGAAATTTGATCAATGCCAAAAATAAAAACATGCAGGGGCGCTGCAAAACGTTTCAAACTTACAAAAAGCGGAAAGGTTAAGCGACACAAAGCTTATACCAGCCATATCCTGACATCAAAATCAACCAAGCAAAAAAGAAACTTAAGAAAATCATCTCTGGTTTCAAAATCAGAAGCAAAAACCATACGCAGTTTGATCCCTTATGCTTAAGTCTTAAATAAGTATTATTCAACCTGCCTATAAAAACATTATCAGTACTGAGAGGTTATAATGCCAAGAGTAAAAAGAGGAGTCGTATCCAGACAGAGAAGAAAAAAAGTCCTAAAACTTGCTAAAGGTTTCAGAGGCGCAAGCGGAAACCTATACAGAGTAGCAACCGAATCTGTTGATAGAGCACTTAATTATGCTTATAGAGACAGACGGGTTAAAAAGCGTGAGTTCAGAAAACTTTGGATAGCAAGAATCAATGCTGCGGTAAGAGCAAACAACATAAACTACAGTCAGTTTATATTTGGTCTGAAAAAAGCAAATATTGATATTGACAGAAAAATACTTTCCGAATTAGCTATAAATAATCCGGAAAACTTCTCAGAGCTTGTGAACATTGCAAAAGATCAGATCGTTCAAAACACAGAAGCAACTGCAAGCTGCTGAGCATAGTACAACTTTCCGAAAACTTCTGAGGTAAGGCCTCTGCAACAAACAGGGGCCCTATTCGCACATTAAATCCAAAATAATTTACAACCAACTTAAGCAAAGTAAATGAACGAAGAACTGCAAAAAATTAAAGAACAGAGCATTAAAGCTCTAAAACAGCTTACAACCGAATCTGAAATTTACCAGCAAAAGAGTCTGATACTCGGTAAAAAAGGGTCGCTAACCGCTTTGCTTAAGGGGTTGAAGGATATACCGCCAGAAGAACGTCCAGCGTTTGGTAAGCTTGTAAATGAAGTGAAAAATGAGATTGAAAAAGCGATCGATGAATCACTTATAGCTTCACGCCAGTCTAAAAAAGAACGAGAGCTTTCTGAGGATGGTTTTGATGCTACCCTGCCGGGAAGATCCGTTCAAGTAGGCAGAAGACATCCCATCACTTTAATAACAGATGAGATACTTGGTATCTTCACATCTCTCGGATTTGAAACTGTTGAAGGACCTGAAATAGAACTGGATTTTTTCAATTTTGAAGCCTTAAACATCCCAAAGGATCATCCTGCAAGGGATATGCACGACACGTTCTACATATCAGACGAACAGCTGCTCAGGACACACACATCTCCTGTACAGATCCGAACCATGAAAAAAACCGAGCCGCCTTTAAAAATCATTTGTCCAGGCAAGGTCTACAGATGCGATTCTGATGTTTCTCACACTCCCATGTTTCATCAGATCGAGGGTCTGATGGTTGAGGAAAACATTGCTTTTTCAGATCTGAAAGGCCTATTAACCATTTTTATTCATCAGATCTTTGATAAAGATACTTCTCTTAGATTCAGACCCAGTTTTTTCCCGTTTACAGAACCTAGCGCTGAAGTAGATATAGAGTGTGTTATCTGCCGGGGAAGCGGATGTCGGGTTTGTTCAGGAACCGGATGGCTTGAAATACTCGGATGCGGAATGGTTAATCCAAAAGTCTTTGAAAATGTTGGATATGATTCCGAAAATGTTACGGGTCTGGCCTTTGGACTCGGCGTTGAAAGAATAGCCATGCTCAGATATGGTATTAATGACATCAGGCTCTACTTTGAAAATGATTACAGATTCTTATCACAATTTTGATAATACAGCCAATGCTAACAGGTTAAATTATGCTTCTAAGTCTTAACTGGTTAAAAGATTTTATAAAAATTGACAAAAGCGTTGATGAATTGTCTCATGACCTCACCATGTGCGGCATTGAAGTCGAAGAAGTTATTGAAATCGGCTCACAATGGGATAATGTAATAGTAGCTGAAATAATTAAAGTTAATCCGCATCCAAATGCCGACAAACTTTCACTGACGCTGATAAACACCGGAACAGATGAAATCCCGGTCGTATGCGGCGCACAAAACATAAATGACGGCCTTAAAATTGCCCTTGCACTTCCCGGCGCAGAATTACCGGGGGGATTTATAATAAAAAAATCAAAGATTAGAGGTGAAGTATCTCAGGGAATGATATGTTCAGAACCTGAACTTGGTCTTGGGACCAATGCTGATGGGATCATGCACCTTTCACCGGACCTTATCCCTGGTACACCTTTAAAAAATGCTCTAAACCTTTCTGACACTGTTCTAGACCTTGGTATAACACCGAACAGATCAGACTGTTTAAGCGTTATTGGCATAGCTCGTGAAGTATCAGCAATATATAAATTACCGCTAAAATTACCTGAATTTTCGATTAAGGAATCAACTGATTTAATTAATGACACAGTCAAAGTAGAGGTCAAAACTCCTGACCTATGCTCAAGATATACTGCCAGACTCATTAATGATGTGCAGATTAAGGATTCTCCATTATGGATGAGATTGAGGCTTGAAAACTGTGGCATAAGAACAATAAACAATATTGTAGATATAACAAACTACATCCTACTCGAATCGGGGCAGCCATTACATGCATTTGACTCAAAACTTATAAATGGCTGCAAAATTGAGGTGCGGAAATCTGTTAAGGGTGAAAAATTTATAACTCTTGATGAAATTGAAAGAACACTGCCTGCAGAATCTGTATTAATTTGCGACAGTAAGAGACCTGTTGCAATCGGCGGAATTATGGGGGGATTAGAATCGGGAATTACAAATTCCACAAGTTCTGTCCTGCTTGAAAGCGCATACTTTGATCCAACCACAATTTCAAGGACAAGCAGGTCAATAAATCTCAAGTCTGAATCCTCACTCCGTTTTGAAAAAGGAATTGATATAAACACGGTTGTTTTCGCTCTAGACCATGCAGCAAGTTTAATCTCTGAATTTAGTGGAGGAATTCCATTAAAAGGTTGTATCGATGTCTTTTCTGATTCTTATAAAAAACAACCCAGTATAGATCTAAGAGTTTCTAAAGCAAATAAAACTCTTGGGCTCTCTCTTTCTTTTGATGAAATCAAACAGATAATGACTAAGCTTAATATGCAGACAACAAATGAATCCACTGAAAGCCTCACGGTTACTGCGCCAAGCTACAGGTACGATATTAACAGAGATATTGATCTAATTGAAGAAATAGCAAGAATTCACGGCTATGATAATATTCCGGTTACTTTTCCAAAATCTGTATTAACCGCAAAACAGATGAATAAAAATGTAAACTTCTCCGGAAAACTTCGAGAAATTGCCATATCAATCGGGTATTCAGAAGTAATAAATTACAGCTTCATCGCACCTGAGAATCTGGATGCTATAAACTTTAAAAATACAGATCCCAGAAATGATCCGCTTAAGATATTAAATCCGATCTCTTCTGACCAGTCAGTAATGAGAACCTCAATATTGCCAAGCCTGCTATTAAATCTAAAGCATAATCAAAACAACAACATATCCAGTGTTAAGTTTTTTGAGATCAGTAATGTTTTTCTGAAAGGAAAAAACGAGACTGAGCATATAGAATCAAAAAAGATATCCGGTATAATCTCTGGTATAAGAAATAATGAGAACTGGAGCATAAAAAACGAAAATTGTGACTTTTACGATATAAAGAGCACTGTAGAAACAATATTAAATAAACTAAATATTAATGACTATATCTTTACCAGTGACAATAAAGAACCTTATTTTCATCCATTAAGAACCCTAAACATTTGCATAAATAACGAAAACCTTGGTTCACTGGGTGAAACGCACCCAGATATATTAGAGAATTTCGAAATTGAAAACAGTGCATACATGTTTGAGCTGGACTTTGAGAAGCTATTAAAATATTCTTCGAAAAGTCCAAAATTTGTTCCATTTTCAAGAAATCCATCAATATACCGCGATTTAGCACTAATTGCTGATAAAAACATAACTGCTGAAAAGATCCTGAAAACAATATCTGAATTTAAAAATAAGTTAATTTGTGACATAAAAATATTTGATTTTTATCAGGGAAAAAACATAAATAAAGATAAAAAAAGTCTGGCTTTTAGAATAAAATTCCACTCAGAAAGCAGGACTCTAACTGATAAAGAAGTCAACAAAATACGTGACAAATTAGTATCTTACCTTTATACTGTGTTACGAATCGAGCTGAGAATTTAAAAATAAAATTAATAAAGGAGCTCATATATGACAAAAGCTGATTTAGTAGATTCAATATACGAGAAAATAGGACTCTCAAAAAAAGAATCCATACAGATCGTAGAACTGGTTTTTGAAATAATGAGATCTGAACTTGAAAAAGGTAATAAAGTTAAGATTTCAGGCTTTGGAAATTTTAACGTGAGAGATAAAAACATCCGCCGCGGTAGAAATCCACAAACGGGCGATGCAATTGAAATATCCGCCCGCAGCGTATTGACCTTTAAAGCAAGCCCAGTCTTAAAAAAAGCATTAAACGAATAACAATTATCAATAAAGGTTATTTGAGATGGCTGAAACAATACCGGATAAACTCTACTTTAAAATTGGAGAAGTTAGTAGCATAACAGATGTTGAACCTTATATTCTAAGATACTGGGAATCTGAATTTAAACTGGTAAAACCTTATAGAACAAAATCTAACCAAAGACTATACCGCAGAAAAGACGTTGAATCTGTCCTAAAGATAAAAAAAATGCTTTATGAAGATAAATTCACAATTGCGGGTGCAAAGAAAAAAATAAGGGTTAAAGAAACACCTGAAAAACAGTTGCCGCTTGGTTTTTCACAGGAAAAATATAAACTTGCACTAAAAGATGTACTTATTGAAATCAAAGACTTATATAATTCATTGAGTAACAACTAATCTATAACAGGATAACAGCGCATGAATAAAACAGATAAAAGACTTACCGACAATCACCTTACTAACGAAGAAAACCAAATACGTTTAAAAGAAATTGAGAAACTTCCGGACGTATCAGATAAAGCAGAAGAGGAAATAATAGAATTTGAGAAAGCCGGCCTACTGGAAAGAATTAAAACAAGAAAAGCTTTAAATAAAAAAGAAGATGAAAAGACAGCCGAATAAAACGCTCCACAACCTGTATAACAGGATTAAAAAACTCAACATATATAAAAGAGCCAGCCGGACATATAATGATATAGAGTATCCCTCACAGGACTTACAGTCAATCTTACAAACTAACCCAATCTTGAAACGATCATGAAATTCTTTTCTGAAATAATCATAGAAGAAGACTTTGTAACGCTGGCAAAAAAACCATCCGAGAATATCCTTAATTACGCAGCATATTTTACAGGAAAGAACAATAACAAACTAAATATTAAACACTATGTATCTCTAGTAAAAGAATCAATGGAGCTAGAGGACTTTTTGGATGACCATGGTGCAAGAAATAATAAAAAATGGGTTTTTTTTGGCGAGCTGGTAGCATCAATCAGAAACTTCTCAAGAACCGCATACACAATAAGTCATATAATCCGTAGAATTAACCATTATAAGCTCGAAGGCAAACATGTAAAATCATTTATAACCGAAGCAAGTAAACGATTATCGTTTCTAAATGAATCAATAGTACTCCTATTTAAAAACCTGATTGAAGAAGCTGAAGCATTAAACCTAACCATTCCAAAGGGTAAATTATCAGAAGAAGACTTTATTGATTCCATAGCAGTAAAAACATTGCCGCAAAACATAGGTGAGTCTGAAACAACAGACGTTAAGGAAAAAATTAACAGGGTTGCAACTGAATATAATAGATCATTTAATGCTTCAGCTAAAATTATATTTGCAAAGAAAATATCTGCAAAGAATTTAGACGCGGATTACATTCCTGACAAAATCAACGAAGAGACCCTTCGTCAAATCGAATCCACAACTCATAATGCCCAGTCAATGTACGACACGTATATCCATAAAACAGTTATAGAGTCACAAAACAAGAACTTGCGCACACTTCGTGGCCACATATCCATTACTCTTCATTTACTGGGTATTGCAAAAGAACTATGCCATTTTATAGAACGTCATGAAACGACAAGCCGTAAAAAGTCTCCCCAGCTGAAAATATCAAAAATTATAAAAAGAAAAAAAGTAATTGAAACGGTAATAAATTTCTCTCTGTACTACTATACTTTTTTTTCAAAATATGGCAACAGCATAGCTGACAACATATTAAGTGAATTTACAGTATTAAGTTCTGCTACTGTAAAAGTGCCTGAAGGGCTCGGCTTTCATCTCAGGCCGTCCACCTTAGTTGCAAAAATTTCAAACCATTACAGCTCAAAACTTTTAATGATAGTCAATGGTAAAGAATTTGATGCCGGAAGTGTAATTGACCTGATGTGGGCGGGTGGAATGATTAAAAAGGAGAACATTACAGAAATTGAATTTCGCGGTGACAAACATGCCGTACGAGATATTCAATATCTTGCAAAATCAAATTACGGTGAAGATTCCATGGGAACCAGCACCCCCCTACCCGAGGAACTGTCTTATCTAAGAAAAGAATAAATAAATTGTGCATCCTTAGAATATTATAAATTAACTCTTATATTATCAAATATGAACAACATTAAGCACCTAGCATCAAAGACAGGTAAAGCCATTGGTGACTTTAAACTGATAAGTGAGGGCGATAAAATTCTAGTCGGACTTTCAGGTGGGAAAGACAGTTGGACGCTGCTGCATGTTCTTTATCATTTGAAAAAAAAAGCGCCTGTCAATTTTGAACTTCATCCTGTAACCATAAACCCGGGTTTTAACGGATTCAATACAAAACTGATATCTGAATATCTTGGAAAATATCTGCCTGATTTAGATTATATCACTGAAAATACAAATATATCAGAAATGATAGATAAATACATAACACCGGGGAAAAGCATTTGTTCGTTCTGCTCACGTCTGCGGCGAGGAGTACTTTACCGAATAGCAATTGAAAATAATTTCAATAAAATTGCACTGGGTCACCATTCAGATGACTTTATTGAAACCCTGCTTTTAAATCAATTTTTCAACGGCCGTACCAAAGCAATGACACCTTTACTACATGCAGATGACGGCAAAAACACTGTCATCCGTCCGTTATGCTATGTTAACGAAGAAACAATAATTAACTTTATTAAGACTACTGATTTCCCAATAACTAAGAGCAAATGTCCAGCAAAAAAAAGTAATCTAAATAGGATTAAGATTAAAAAATTATTATCTGAACTATCTCAGGAATTTACGGGTATCAAGTCATCTATATTAAAATCTATTTCTAACCTCGATACCCGTCATCTAATGGATACTAGATACTGGACTGACAAATAATTCAAATAAAGAAGCCACCCGCATACAGATAGATTATCTGTTCAACAGGACAGGAATAGATGCTTTCCTTAAAATATAAGCTGCTGTACTCCCAAGGATTATATCATGAATTCTACTGTGACTAAAAACACCCATTACAATGATATCTGATGAATTATCTTCCACATAGTCAATAATTGCTTTTCCAGAATCACCGGACAATACTGTAATATTTACATCTTTATTATACGGTGTAACAAACTCACTAACTTCTGAAGTCAGCTTTTCCTTCTTCTCAATATCATCGGTAACGATTACAACATTAACATTAAAAGCATCATCAATAAACATTTCAAGGGCTGTCTTTAAGGCATTACTTGATTCAAATTCTCCATCATAAGCAACTGTTATGTTTTTAATTTTTCTAAAAGTGTTGGTAGTTACCAGTACAGGTCTAGGTATTTTCCTAACTACAGATTCTGTGGTTGACCCAAGAAGACCAGAAGACCACTGTGCATGTTCACCTCTTTGAGCAATTACTACCATATCAAACATCTTTGCTTCCTCTGAAATCAATGTAGACACTACACCACTAAGCCTTTTCTTCCTGAATTTTATTTGAGAACTTATAACCTTCTGTTCAACATTATTAAGGATAAGATCACTTCTTTCTTCAAGAATCTCCTGAAATTTAGGAAGATAATTCTGAAACGGTGCAAAACCGAGTGATGCGCTTATATCACTTAAAAATGGGCCTTCAAGAGACCTGACATCAACTACATTAAGGCCGCAAAGCTCAGCATTAAAAAGCTGTGCGAAATAAATAGCATAATCAATTGCCACTCTACTGTTATCTGACCCATCCACAGGAACTAAAATACTTTTAATCATTTCAGAGACCTTTCTAATTAGATATTTTTATTTAAGGCATATAATCATAATGTTCAGAGACAGGAAAATTATTGAGATTTTCAGTAAAAGCCGCCTGCAGGAATGAGTCTACCCACCAGAAAATATCCTGTTTTTTAATTCCCTGTCTCATCTTTTTCATCCTTGTTCGCTTCTCATCATCAGACATTTTAAAGGCCTTATATATTGAATCCGCAACATTATCGACATCGTAAGGATTCACCATTATAGCGCCCCGGCAAAGCTGAGCAGAAGCACCTGCAAACTCACTTAAAATAAGGACCCCATTACCATCCAGGCTGCAGGCACAGTACTCTTTTGCGACTAGGTTCATGCCGTCCTTAAGTGGCGTAATGACCGCAATTTCAGAGGATTTATAGTACGCAAGCAATTCATAAAAATCAAGATGACCGAATATATAGTGAACCGGGACCCATCCATATTTTGTGAATCTTCCGTTAATATTTCCTACCGTCTCTTCGATTTCAGACCGAAGCACCTTATACTCATCAATTAGTGTTCTGCTTGGCACCACGATCTGTATAAATGAAATTTTCCCCCTCAGGTCGGGATATTTTATTAGGGCCCTTTCAAAGGCCTTTAATCTTTCTATAATTCCTTTTGTGTAATCCAGTCTGTCGATCCCCAGCAGAATCTGCCGATCACTTAAATTCTCATGGATAAACCATGCACAGTCTGAGACCTCACGCGTTGCAGTCTTTTCTATAAAATATTCGTAATCAATACTTATGGGGAAATTACCTACTTTTATTTTTCTATTGCCGACTTGAACCGTTAAGACCTGGCCCTTACCCTTTATAACGGCATCTTTTATAAGGGTTCTGACGCACTGAATAAAATTCCGTCTGTCACGCATCGTCTGAAATCCTAACAGATCATATTCAAGCAGTGCGCTCAAAAGTTCATGCCGCCACGGTAGTTTTAAAAAGATATCCACAGGCGGAAAAGGGATATGAAGGAAAAAACCAATTTTTAATTGCGGATTAACAATGCGCATTTCTTTTGCAACATTCATCAGCTGGTAATCATGAACCCAGATATAATCATCAGTGGTAATATTTTCAATAATTACTTCTGCAAACTTCTTATTAACAGCCTGGTAAGCCTGCCAGTATTCAGGATCAAAATTGCACCTCGACTGAAGATCATGGAAAAGTGGCCAGATTATTTCATTTGCGAAGCCATGATAATATTTGTCTATTTCATAACTGTTTAGATTTACAGGTTTAAGCTGATAACCCGTATTTACTGCTGCTGAAGCAAGTAGTGAATCAACTTCTTCATTAAAAAGTGACCCTGGCCAGCCAAACCACACCCCTCCCCTATTTCTTAATACAGGAGCAAGAGCCGTCACCAACCCTCCAGTGCCTTCTTTTACAACACACTTACCATTGTTTTCTTCAATAATAACCGGTAACCGGTTTGAGACAATGACTAATCTTTTTTTATGCGTGTCCATAAAATATTATTCCTAACAGTTACTGGATTCAGTGAGAACATAATTTGTAAGTTCACATTTTAGTCCAACTAGAAGAGTGAGGTATTCTCTTAAATGACGTGTTAACAGAAAATTTTCAATTACAAACTTTTTTGCTATTTTACCCATTCTATTCAACTTATCTTTATCATGAAGAAGTTCTCGAATTCTTAATGCAGCTCCTTCAGGGGTTTCAACTAAAAAGCCGGTATAATGGTTATGCAGCTGAAGTTTTATTCCTCCTACATTTCCGCCAATTACAGGTTTTTCTTTTAACAGGGCTTCAGTTACGGTCAGACCAAAACCTTCCTGAATTGATTTTTGGATTACAATTGTTGAAGCACGCTGCAATGCATTTATAGTTTTGTGTGAATCACTGGGCAACATCAGCACATGAATATGATCATTATCTTCAGCAGCCTTAATAACCTCTTCGAAAACTACCTTGCCTTCAGGGTCATCAGTAGCGCCTCCTCCCGCTAAAACCAGCTCAGCAGGAATTGACTTAATTAATTCATTAAACGCTTCAATTACACCTAAAGGATCCTTGAATTTATCAAACCTTGAGACCTGGGTGAGAATCGGGACGTTATCAGGGATGTTATACTTATTTAATATCTCAGAAATCTCCTTACTGGACATATCACAATTTTTTTCACTTAAAAGATCAATGCTCGGCGCAATTATAAACTGAGGATGCGGCAAGGGCTGTGCGAAAGCAGGCATCGAGAATATACTTGCGTCATATTTAACAACCTTGCTTTTTATATACTTCCAAACCTCTCTTGATGGATTACTGGAATCTATATGACATCTCCAGACCCATTTACCTTTTCTATTCGGACACATATCAAGAAATGCAGCAGGCTGAGGATCATGTATAAACACAAAATCTGCTTCTTCAAGCTGATTTTGTAAACGTGTGAAATTTAACTTTAAGGTATCCTCGTAACATTTAATCATCTTATTAGTCAGTTTTACCGGACTCCCCTGCATACCATTATGAAATGCCTTGGTTACATCAAAGAACCCTTCATTCCCTTCAATAACTACCCAGCTTGTATTAAGACCCAGCTCGTTCATTAAAGGGACCATCCAGTTAAGAATTTCAGCTACACCTCCACCCTCCCGTGTTGAATTGACATGAACAACCTTAGCCCCTTTAAGGTTTTTACTAAGCTGTCCCAGCTGAGAAATCGCAATTTCCCCGGCAATCTTTTTATAGCTGTCTAATGATCTCGCCGCAATCATGATTTATTCACTACATTTTTTAAAGTTTTAATTAAAACTGATTTAAGCTCATTTAAATTTATAAAATAAAAATCTATTTGAGACAATGCATCAATTATCCGTTGATTTTTATCAGGATGAAACTGAAGCCAGAAAGTAAAATCATCTACTCTGTCCTGGGTACGTCTCCTTGCCTCCATAAAATGATAATATAGAGTACTTTTGCTCATTTTTGGTAAATATAAGAGAAGGTCTGAAGGTTTTTTAAGAACAAGACCCGTATCAAAAACAACGGTTGCGGCACGCATAAAAATAAACTCATCACCCTTTGGTACGGACAGGATATAAGAAAGACAACTTAAACGGTCTTCAACTATCTCAATTATTCTTTCACGCAGATCTTCTAAGTTACTAAAACTGTAAGGGTTAATAATACCCAGTCGTTCAGCCAGAACCCTGTCTCTCAGATTATAAGCTGCCCATAGTGCGAAATCATTTCTATATTCAGGGTTATCAAAGGCCGGCCGGATTAAGGTTTCACAGAAATGATAATACAGACAATCAATAGAACATGTGATCAGTCTTTCTTTTAGTTCTCTAAGATTAATAGCAGACTCTACCCCGCCCATTCTTGTAATAATCGTGCAGTCTTTTACCTCAAATAAATTATTAGATAATTTGTTATTTTTTAAGGTCATTATAAAAATTTAATAAAATGATTAACATACAATGTTTTTTAGGTATGAAAACACAATAGCTAAATAATACAGAATTAGTCGTCCATTTAGACTTTAACAGATTATATAATCAGGCCCAAGCAAGGTAATAATATTAATTCTAATATAGTAAAATAATAAATTACGATAATGAATTTTACGTTACATATTAACTTTAATTAGCATATTAAGGTTCATATGAAAAGGGGAATATCTTCCCAGGATTCAGGATAGAGTTGGGATCAAAAGCTTTTTTTATTCTCTGCTGTAGTGCAATCTCCTCTTCGGATAGAGCCATTGTTAAATACTCTTTTCTTAAAAAACCCACACCATGCTCTCCGGTTATTGTTCCTCCAAGATCAATTGCCCTTCTATATATCTGTTTTTTTAAATCAGGAAGAAGTTTCTTCCATTCACTATATTCCATATCTTTCTTTAATACGTCAATATGAACATTTCCATCACCCGCATGACCAAACATTACAGAGAAAAGGCCTTTCTGCTTAAATAACTCTTTTAATTTTTTTAAAAAAATATGAATTACAGCTCTTGGAACAACACAGTCCTCAGCAAGAAAAATTGGGCTGGTTTCAACAATGGATTCACGGATAGACCTTCTGGCTTTCCAGATTCTGTTACTCTGACTAACTGAATCAGCAACAAGTATTTTATCCTGCACTACATCAACAGCTTCTGAAATACGATTAATTAATGAATATACCTCATCATCGGATCCTCCATCGACCTGAATAAGCAAATGTGCCCCAGCATCCGCAAATGGAAACGATTCATCCATATGTTTTGCAACAAGGTCAATAGCATCTTTTTCCATAAACTCAATTGTTGCTGGTACAATTCGGTGTTTAAAAATCGAATTCACTGATTCTACTGCCAGATCCATTGAATCAAAGGGTATCAAAATATCACGGGAAGAGACAGGGAGAGGTATAAGTTTCAAATATATCTTGGTAATAACTGCAAGAGTACCTTCAGAACCGAGAATTATACCGGTCAAATTATAACCGGTAGCATTTTTAACTGTTTTACCGCCGGTATTAACAACAGTTCCATCTGCAAGGACCAGTTCAAGGCCTAAAATATAATCCTTCGTAATACCGTATTTTACGGCTTTTGGTCCTCCGGCATTTTCAGCTACATTTCCACCGATTGAACAAGTCTCAAGACTTGCTGGATCAGGCGGATACATGAGTCCCTCAGTTAATGCCTTTTGCTGAAGATCAAAAGTAATCACACCGGGCTCAACAATTGCTATCATGTTGTGCTTATCAATCTCAATTATACGATTCATTTTCTCTATTGACAGCACAACACCGCCATGTACAGGCACCGATCCGCCTGTTACCCCAGTGCCCGCACCTCTTGGCGTAACAGATACATTTAACTCATTACATATTTTTAAAGTTTGACTTACATCCTCAACAGTTTCTGCACGAACAAGCAAGTCAGGCATATAATGTAAATCAGAAGTTTCATCAGATGCATATGTTTCAAGGATATCAACATCAGTTTCTACCTTTTTATCTGTTAGAATTTCCTTAATCCGTTCTTTAAGCTTATTAATTGTCTTAGTTGCATTCATTTTAATCACATTTTAAATTATAAAATTAACATATATTTATATTAAATAGATAACATATATATAATTATATTACTATTGAAAATACATATTTTATAGGAGGAACAAAAGAGTTTTAAACTTTTTTATGGATTGTTCAAAAATGCATAACATACAACAGATAGTAATAAGTTTCAATATAATAACAATATATGGTGTTTTTTTCTTTACACTGTTAAATTTCTCTGATAGGATTCTACTAATAAAATAAAATAAAATAAATATTATCGATTAATCAAATAGTTGCATAAACAATATAAATATCATACATGAGGTTTTGTAAATGAGAATAAAATCATTAGAGATTTCAGGTTTTAAATCATTTGTAGACCCCGTCAAATTAAGCTTTGAGCCGGGAATAACAGCACTAGTCGGACCAAACGGATGCGGAAAAAGTAATGTAATTGACGCTGTTAGATGGATAATGGGTGAACATAATGCTCGTCACCTGCGCGGATCAAAAATGGAGGACCTTATTTTTAACGGCAGCCAGTCTCGTAAAGCAAACGGAATGGCAGAAGTATCCATGATTCTATCCAACCTAAGTAATAACGGCAATGGAAACGGTAACGGTAATGGTAACGGCAATGGGAACGGAGACGGTAATGGAAATAAAACCAAAACATCTGAAAGTTCATCTTTAAGCAACCAGCTAATGGTCACGAGAAAGCTCTTCAGATCTGGTGAAAGCGAATATTTTATAAATAAAATAGGCTGCCGTTTAAAAGACATCGTCGAACTTTTCCTCGACTCAGGAGTTGGCACTAAGTCTTATTCAATTATGGAACAGGGTAAAGTCGATTTTATCCTTAGTCTTAAACCAGAAGAAAGAAGAATTTTAATTGAAGAAGCTGCTGGAATAGCTAAATACCGCTCAAGAAAAAAAGAAGCGGTCAATAAAATGAACTCCACAAAAAATAATCTTCACCGTTTAAATGACCTTTTAAACGAGATCAAAATTCAGATGCATACACTCAGTGTCCAGGTTAAGAGACTTAAAAGACACCGTACAATAACTGAAGAAATAAGAAATATTGATCTTTTACTTACCTCCGTAAGACTCAAGGATTTTAACAAATCGACACTTGAACTAAAAGAACAATTAACCAAATACAGAGATGAAGAGATTAATTTAACTTCAAAAAGAAATACAACTGAGGCTAATCTTGAAAAAAACCGTCTTGAGCTCGAAGAGCTTCAAAAAAAGATAGAAGAGATAAGCCAGGAACACTACACATATAAAGAAGCAATTCAAAACAATGAAAGCAGTATCCAGCTAAATGAAAGTGAACTACAGAACACACATTCATTAATTGAAAAAAGCGACCACACCATCAAAGAACTTATTGACGACCTTGAAAATATTAACCAGGAAATAATTGCAAAAAATAACGAGCTAGAAACTCTTTCACAAAAAATAAGTTCGCTTGAAAACGACTTCAACAAATCATCAGAAGCATTCTCTGCATCAAAAAATATTTTGTCAGCGACACAGGATAAAATTGAGAACGAGAAAAATGAATTAATGCAGATAACGATTAAAAGAACTGAAATTGTTAACTCAATAAAGCACAATACCAGGCTTCAGGAAGAGATTAGTCAAAAAAACCAGAAGATCGAAGAAGAAACAAAATTAAGTTTAAAAAATAATGCTGAGCTCAAAAATAAGATCACAAATCAGAACAATTCAGTAAATGATATTTCATCTAAACTTAAAGATACAAATATATCTATAAATTTACAGTCCAATAAAATCATTGATCTAAAAACCAATTTAAATAAAAAGACAACTACCTACAATGAGATAAAAGAAGAATTAGGGAACAAAAAAGCACACTTAAATTCCCTGCAGGAACTACAGAATAACCTTGAAGGCTTTGATGAAGGCGTAAGAAAGCTAATGACTGTCAACAAGGAGAATCAGAGTGAGATAACGGGTTTAGTCGGTCTTCTTGCAGATTTCATAGTGACTGAAAAAGAAAATGAAACTGCACTTGAGACAGCCCTCGGCAGAAAACTTCAAACTGTCATTTTCAATTCAACAGATGATGGTCTGAAAGCAATAGAATATTTAAAAAATCAGAATAACGGCAAAATTTCATTTCAAACTGCCTCAACGGTTAACCAGAAGCTGAGTAGTCAAAATATTTCAAACTGCACTCCTCTGCTGGATCTTGTAAGATCAAAAAGTAATAATGACAAAATAATCAACTCACTCTTGTCTGACGTATACCTTGTCGATGATCTGTCCAGCGCAATTAATATTTGGGAAAATAGCGAAGAAAAATATACCTTCGTAACCCCGTCGGGCGATCTGATCGATTCAAGAGGAACAATATCCGGCGGTTCAAATGTAAACTCCGGATCGGGAATACTTAAAAGAAACAGAGAAATTAGAGAGTATACCGAATCAATCAATCACCTTGGAACAGAATTCTTAGCAATTAAAGAGTCAAAAGAGAATATTGAAAAAGAGCTTAACGAATCAAACATCCTTTTAGAACAGCTCACAAAAGAACAAAATGAACTGAACATACAAGTTGTACAGGAAACAACCATTCATGAACAGCTTAAACGTGAGAACCTGTTGGAAGAGGAAAAATTAAACCTGCTTAAAAATGAATCGGAAGAAAACTCAAGACTTCTAGCTAAACATCATAATGACATTAAGCTGTTAAAACTTGACAACGAACTAATTGAAAAAGAAGATCAAAAAAAACAAAGCTATCTTTCTGAGATAAAAGCTTCCGAAATTGATCAAAGAGAATCGCTGGCAGGAATTGAAACTGAGAATACTGAATTGAGAATATTGCTGGCATCTATAAAACAAAGAAAAGAAAGTCTGACTAACGATATTTCCAGGCTTAACAATCAACTAACTTTATCTAGTACTAAAATTGATAGCTTAAAGATTGATAAAAATAATCTCGAATCAAGCACCGGGACACTTTCAACTAATATAGAAAGTATAAAAAATCATCTACAGGCAAAAATATTAAAGAGCCAGGAACTGAGTACGCTCATTGAGGAACAAAGAATAAGCCATCATTCACTTAAAGAACTAGTTGATACAGACAATGAACTTTTAAAATCTTTAAGAACGCGTTGGGATGAGGTTGAACCAAAAGTTCGTGAAATCGAACTTAAGCTAAATGAATCTTCACTTAACACGAAGCATTTAGAGGAGGATCTTACGGAAAGATATGCAGTATCCATTGGCAACCTGCCGCCTACTCCAGAAGATGATTCTTTTAATATTGTGGAAACAAAAGAACGGCTCGACAAACTAAAAAAACGCCTTGAAAACATTGGTGATGTAAACCTCGGTGCCGCAAAGGAATTTGAAGAACTGGAAAACAGGTACAACTTCCTAAATGAACAGTCTGACGACCTTCATCAGTCAATCGATTCATTACAGAGCGTAATTACAAGAATAAATAAAATAACTCGTCAGAAATTTGCAGATACGTTCAATGAAATAAATAACCACTTCAAAGAACTGTTTCCACTGCTTTTCAACGGTGGGAAGGCATATATGCAGCTTACCGAAGAATCAAACATCCTTGAAACCGGTATAGATATTTTTTCACAACCTCCGGGCAAAAAGCTACAAAGCCTTGATCTCCTTTCCGGTGGAGAAAGAGCCTTGACTGTAATCTCTCTCATGTTTGCAATATTTCTAACGAAGCCAAGTCCTTTCTGCCTAATGGATGAGATTGACGCACCTCTTGATGATTCAAACATCGGAAGATTCATTTCTCATCTCCATAAAATGGCAAAACGATCACAATTTTTAATTGTTACCCATAATAAGCTTTCCATGATGGCCGCAGACTCACTTTATGGCGTAACAATGGAAGAAAAGGGAGTTTCAAAGATTGTCTCTGTTGACCTTAATTAACCTTTACACATTAATCCAATTATGACTAATTCTGAAAAGAAGTCCGGTTTTTTCAAGAAATTAAAAAACGGACTCTCCAAAACCCACCAGGCTGTTGTACGCCGTTTAGACGAAGCCACCCTTGGGAAAAGAGAAATAAATGACGAAATCCTGGACAACTTTGAGGAAATAATGATTTCCTCAGATCTTGGAATTAACACAGTAATAAAACTGATGGATGAGATACGTTTCAAAGTTAAAAGAAATGAATTGAAAAATCCTGAGAAACTAAAAGAAGTCTTAAAAGAAAATATCCTGCAGATACTTCAGAAACATGATAGAAAATTAGATGTCAAGATTGACAATAAACCATTTATCATTCTTACTGTGGGAGTTAATGGTACAGGAAAAACGACCACAATAGCAAAACTTGCAAATAAATTTAAAACCGATGGCCATTCTGTAATGCTGGCTGCTGCCGATACTTTCAGAGCAGCTGCAATTGATCAATTAGAAATCTGGGGTGAGCGAACAGGATGCAGGGTTATAAAACATAAGCCGGGCGCCGACCCTTCTGCCGTAGCCTTTGATGCTATTAAATCAGCAAAATCAAACAATATAGATGTACTAATAATTGATACTGCCGGGAGACTGCATACAAAAGCACCGCTAATGGATGAACTGAAGAAAATATATAAGGTCATTAAAAAAGAACATCCGGATGCACCGCATGAAACACTGTTAGTACTTGATGCAACAACAGGTCAAAATGCAGTATCACAATCTAAGATTTTTAAGGAAACTGTTGATATTACAGGTATCGCACTTACAAAACTTGACGGCACCGCAAAAGGCGGCGTGATCGTTGCCGTATCAGAAATAGTTGATATCCCAGTCAGATACATTGGAATAGGTGAACAGATGGATGATCTGCGTGAATTTAATGCTGAAGATTTTGTCAATGCCATGTTTGAAGACTAAAATATCTCAGACAATGTTGTAGACATTTTACTAACAATATAATAACTGGTTTCTGCAAAAGTTTGGAGATTTATAGTCTTTGCGGCGAACACAGTCCCCACCATGCATCAATTCATTATTACCATGCAACATTCCTAAAATTTAAAAAGTAAAATTCATATTATTATAAGCTAACTAAACACCAGCCACTTTTAAACTTATGGCACGAACTGTTGACTTTGGGTTTTGTTAAGGTTGCATGTGGTTATGTGAATTTTAGCTGGGCTTAAAAGAAAAGGCAGAGCCAATTTTATGGCCCTGCCTTTGGTTTTTAAATGATTAAACAACTCGAATGATTAAATAATCAATTGGGCCCACGCACTGCCCATGCTAGGATCCAAATCATAAAACTGTTATAATCAATTAGACTACCAGATCTCATGTCAACTATCCAATATCTTGTTGTATTGTCCACAGGAGAACTCGACCAGTACCATTCGGAGTGCAGATTGACAAAAAATTCATCTGGTTTTGTCCAGGTAACTGTGGGAGATCCTTCATCCCATGTTGTTGGAGGATCTGTGCCTATTCCCTGCATCTCTTCTTTAGTAGGCAAATGCCAGTCTCCTTCCACCGAGCCATCAGTAAGTCCGCACTCTCCGCTGTTTATATTGCTAACAAGTGTTGATGCATAAGGAGCATTACTTAGGCCATTAAGACCATCAAAACAATCAGCATCCTTCAGCCAGATAAGATCTGTCCTACAATCAGTTACTGTACCATCGCCATTATCTAAAAAACGATCAACAGTGTCACAGGTAAGATTTGTTGCAGTAAAATCATAAGACTGAATTTCTGTCTGAGGGATATCAACCCAATAGCTTGAGCTGAAACTATAACCAGCATCATCCAGACCAACAAGATATCTTCTGCCATTATCAAGGTCACCTATTGCATAGTACCCATTTGCATCAGTTATTACAGTTATGTGGGGCTGTGGTTCTCCACATGAAACAATAAACATGTTTACGGTAATACCTTCCTGAGCATCTCCTGAGATAGTTCCATAAATTGTATCTGTATCGCATAAATCTCCAATACCGTCACTGTCAATATCTATTTGGTTATGGTTAGATGTATCTGGACAGTTGTCGCAAGTATTACCTATACCATCATTGTCAGTATCTCCCTGGCTGGGGTTGGCTACATCAGGGCAATTATCCTCAATATCAAAAACACCATCATTATCACTGTCCGATTCAGATCCGCATGAAACATTCCAGCCACCACTGGCCGTATTGCTAGCATGGTAATCTTGTAGCGGAATGGACGATCCTGACCAATATGTCCATGTCCCGTCCATACAGACTTCATCCTTTTCGTATTCATCTACATAACCTGTATAACAGCTACTACCAAAATCAGGGGTTCCAGAAAAGATATGTTGGAAAACCTCAAGTGTAGCCTGTTGGGTTCTGAAGGTCTCTGCTGTGGCAGCAGTACCGACTGAATAAAAAGGTGACATCCCAAAAGGCCCAATATCATCACAAACATAATTACAATTACCATGAGAACATTCTTCACACTCTGAATAATCTGTCCACCACTCCAGGACACAGTCCTGTGCGAAAGCACCAGCGGTAAAGGTTAGGGTAATAGTAAGACTTAAAATACAAATGAGCGCATGAAATGTTTTCTTCATAATCCCCCCTAATAGAAGTATGGTTAGTAGACACTAAGTTTTTTATGTTTTTAGTTGAATATCCACAATTAAAAATTTTAACGTTTATTTAGATATAACTTACCACAAACTATTTTTTTGTCTATAGGATGATCGTCTCATATTATATAGGTGTATTCACCTAGATAACCTGGGGGTATTCACCTATAAAGACAAGGCGACATGATGGATTTTTAAAAAATTAGGCAGATTGAATAGGTTAACATTACTTCTGAGACTGTCGAAAAACCTTTTTGCGTGAGAAATTACTTCTTGTTTATATGATTTTTATTATAATTCACAGATTTATTTTTCTATTTTCCCATTTTTCATTCTTCCTGCTTGTGATTACTCCCATGT
>Ga0307988_1000165_pt1 | contig 51815 bp, 50 predicted proteins | sample EllFjometagen183_FD_203166 | JGI IMG/M metagenome (GOLD analysis project Ga0307988, IMG submission 203166) | Marine microbial communities from Ellis Fjord, Antarctic Ocean - #183 | ecosystem: Environmental > Aquatic > Marine > Unclassified | place: Southern Ocean | collected 2014-10-08 | reverse complement strand
GCATGCGGCAGATTATATCCGTTCCCATGTATACCCGAACAAGTTGTGGATTCGAACACCCATGATTCCCAATGCCACAGCGATTCCAGAAAATATTAATGGAATCGGACAGTTTATTGCAAAAAATTTGCCTGATATAGTTGACCGCTGGGAATTGTGTGCATTTAATAATCTGTGCCGGGATAAATATTTGCGGCTGGATCAAAAATGGACTTTTCATGATGCAGAATTGCTCACAAAAGATGAAATGGACGCGTTGACGAAAATAGCTAAATCATCGGGTGTGGATCCGGAAATCGTATTTCCGACAGGTTCAACCCGTTTGCAAACCAAAGAAACGAAACAGGAGGTCGGCGGTGGCGTACACCCTCAAAGAATTTGACAATCAAACCATTGAAGCATTTGCACCGGCTGAAAAAGTCGGGCTGGTGGCGTCTGTAAACCCGGAAGGTCTTCCCCATATTACGCTGATCACATCCATTGGTGCAGCCGGCCCCAAACAGGTTATTTTAGGGGAGTTCTGCAAGGGAGACAGTAAAACACATATTCAGAAGAACCCGAAGATCGGGTTTCTGGTAATGAGTATGAATCGGAAGATGTGGCGGGGACATGCCAGGTGGACCCATCTGCGTCAAGAAGGGCCGGAGTATGAAACCTATAATGACCAGCCCATGTTTCGGTATAATGCCTATTTTGGCATCAACACCGTGCATTATCTCGACCTGATTGATGCCCGAGGGCCGGACAGACTGCCGTTGTCAAAGATTATTTTTTCTGCCCTGATGACAAAAATAGCTAAAGGCGGTGTTGCCGACAGGAAAAGGGATCGGGTTTTGAATGGTTTTAGTGAAAATTTGTTTGATCGGTTAGATACATTAAAGTTTATAGCATATATCCGTGATGATGGGTATCCGGAACTGGTGCCGATCTTCCAGTGCCAGGCCTCAGACAGCAGCCGGCTGGCCTTTTCAACCATGGCTTACGGGGATGAACTAAACCGGATCCCGCCGGGAAAGTGCGTGGCAATTTTTGGAATGACCATGAAAATGGAGGATGTGATGGTCAGGGGCACGTTTAATGGCACGAGCCGTTCCCGGGGGATTCAAACTGGAACCGTTGATATTGACTGGGTCTATAATTCCATGCCGCCGAACCACGGACAGATTTATCCGCCAGTACCTCTGCGGCCAGTCACGGAATGGAGTGATTTCGGATAAGGTTTTTATTCGTCTATCTCAAATATTGTGATTATCCGATAATACGACCAATCCGTCCACGGCAATGGGTAGCCCTTTTTGAATAATCAAAGGATTGATGTCAATTTCCTTGATACCGGGCCAGGTGCACCCTATATCACCCAGAGTTACAAGGATACGGGCCAGGGCATTTCTATCCACAGGATCAAATCCGCGATATCCGCCTATAATACGTTGGCATTTCAGCCGGTCAATCATGTTCAGGGCATCGTCCATGGTCAATGGGGCCAGGCCAAAGGCAGTGTCATTAAGTGCCTCGGCAAATATACCGCCCAGACCGCACATGATGCAGGGACCTAAATGGGGATCCCTCACAAACCCGGCTACCAGTTCAATCTTTCCCTGTACCTGTTTCTGTATAAGGATACTGCCCTGGCCCTGCATGGTATTTTGAAGGTCTTCTACTGCGGATCTAAGGTCTTCTTCGGAAACAATGCCCAGTTTTACCAGGTTTGATTCTGTCTTGTGTGATACTCCAGGAAGTATTCCCTTGGCAACCAGAGGGAATCCTATTCCTTTTGCAGTCTGCCTGGCGGCATCCAAAGAAAAGACCTGTTTTTCTTCCACAATTGGAATGCCGTAGGCGGCAAGCACCTGTTTGGATAAATATTCGTCCAACTGGCCTTTTCCCGATGTCAGGATATCCAGACGGGTATCCGTATTGATTGTGGGAATCTTTTCACGATAGATTCCCTGTTCATTTACATTGTTTTTCGGGAACCGGTTAAGAAGGATTCCAATGCATTCCACTGCTCGTGTGATTTCTCTAAATACAGGGATATTGAATTGCTGTGCCAATACTTGAAATTTGTGCACATGCTCGCGTTCACCCGATATCCAGCAAAAAAAGGGCTTACCCTCATTTCTGGCCGTTTGGGCCATCCTTTCAAGATCAATTTCAAGGCTGAATCCGCCGGCAAAACAATGGGCAAAAACAGCATCAACGGCTGGGTCGGCACAGACCGCTTCCATTGCCTTGCTGTAGGCTTTTTTGGATCCATTCAGAATGATCCCCGGCCACATATCCACTGGATTTGAAGGGGGCATCCATTCCGGGAAAATGGTTTGAAGTTTATTCAGGGTTGTGGAATTGAGTTCCGATAATGCCAGGTCGTGTTCATGCATGATATCGGTGGAAACAATCCCTGCGGCTCCGGTGTAGGTTAAGACGGCAACCCGGTTCCCGCTTTGGGGTGGTATTTCAGGGTACATGCCCAGGGTTTTGCAATAGTCGGTGAGTTGGTAGAAATCTTCGGCTTCCACAATGCCGGCTTGAGCCATGGCACCGCTGACGATGACCCCGTTGGCCGAAAGACTGGCTGTATGGCTCAGGGCCGCGGCTGCTCCCTGGGCTGTTTTCCCCCCGTTCAGGATCACGATGGGTTTTCTGGTTCCCCGGGATAGCGCCATGAACCGTCGGCAATCGGTAAAGGATTCAAGGTATAAGCCGATGGCGGCTGTATCCGGATCATCAATCAAATATTCCAAAATGTCGTTTTCATCCACATCCATCTTGTTCCCAATGGAACAAACCTTAGAGATCCCCATGGTCCCGTGGGACATGAGATCGATGAGAAAAGCCCCTGCAAGCATGCCGCTCTGGGCAATCAAAGAAACCTTTCCAGGTGTAAGTCCTGTATCCCATATGGTGGGTGTCACCGTGGAAAAGATTACCCTATGAATGGCATCCACAAGTCCCATGCAGTTGGGGCCCCACAGCCTGATTCCGGCCTTGAGGGCGATCTGTTTTGCTTCCTGCTGCAACGCTTCTCCCTGGGCTCCGATTTCCGAGAATCCAGCCGACTGGATCATGACACCGGGAATTTTTCTCTTGGCGCAGGCCTCAATAACCTGGGGCACCATTTGAGCCGAAACAAATACAATGGCAAGATCCACAGGGTCCGGGACATCGGCAACCGAGGGATAGCAATCAAACCCTTCAACCTCCCTGTAACGGGGGTTGACCGGATAAATCTGGCCTTGATACCCTCTTTTGAGATTTGAAACAATAAGATTTCCTCCCTTTTCTTTGCTGGCCGTGGCACCCACGACAGCAATTCCCCTGGGTTCGAAAAAAAACTTCATTACCAATTCTCCTTTAAGCGACTGAAAAAACTTCCTGGGAAGCAGTCTTTCCGCTCCGCATTGATTTGTTTACTATCCTTTTTTCAAGGTGGCTTGAATTATTTTTTACTTTGTGTCTTTTGTATTGTCTGACGGATATACTCCGGTGTTGTCCCGCAACACCCGCCCAGCACCTCAACTCCCAAAGATTTTATGCGAGACATATTATCGGAAAAGGTCCGAGCATCTTCAGTATAAATCGTTTTTCCTTCCTGGATTTCGGGAGAACCCGCATTGGGTGCCGCCATTACCGGCGTAGAAACTGCTTTTCGAATTTCTTTTGCCAGGAGAACCATGCGGTCGCTGCCAATGGAGCAGTTGGCTCCAACAACGAAAGCATTGGCATCTGTAAGGGCTTTCATACTATATTCCACAGAGTCTCCCATAAGGGTTGCAAAGCCCTTTGGATATTCCTGGAAGGTCATGGAAGCAAAAACAGGCAAATTACTAACGGATTGAATCCCTTCAATAGCGATTAAAATTTCTTTTAAATTAAAAAAAGTCTGCACCAAAAACAGATCCACATCACCTTCAGCCAGTACCTGGGCCTGGGCTGCAAAACAATCCCTGACCTCATCTTCGGATATAGGACCTCCAGGCTGCAATAATTCACCCGTGGGCCCCATGTTACCGGCCACCCAACATTTATTTTTTGCAATAGATTTTGCAAGACCAGCCGCATTCCAGTTGATTTTGTCCGCTTTTTTTTCAAGCCTGGCTTTTTTTAATTTTATTACATTGCCGCCAAATGTATTTGTTATGAGGATATCAGCACCTGCATCCGCATATCCCTGATGAACCTTTATTATTTCTTCCGGTCTTTCAAGTACCCATGCTTCAGGGATAGTTCCGTTCTCAAGTCCGGCCTGGATGAGCATGGTTCCCATGGCACCATCGAACAGCAACCCCTGTTCCTCTATTCTTGTCAGTAAAGACACGTTTATTCTCCTCAGCAAAGTCCAAATTGTATATGATCTATTTAACCAAAAATCCCTTTAAAATTTTTCTTGCCTTCCCATCTTTTTTATGGTGGATTTTTGTTTTTTAAACAGAAGGAAACCTATCCCTGCTGCTAAACCCATTAACCCAAATGTAACTCCCCAGGAAATGGCGGTGGTACCGCCCCCGGTCATGTCCAAAACAACACCGGCTGCGACAGGGGCTAATGAAGCTGCTGTAAATCCTGCCAGGGATTGCAGAGCCATGGTTGCACCTCGTCTGCCAGGTGGAGCTGCAGTGATGACTCCGGCGTGAATGGCTGCAGAATCCCCCTGGAAAAAAATCGTGTAAATGATACATAGAAACACCAGAACAGGGTATGGGATTGCTGTTAGAAAACCAATGCTCAGGCCCAATAGACAGGAAACTGCCATCACAATGGATACAACCCTGGGGCGGCCGAATTTTACCGCAAGTTCACCAAACAGAATACTGGCTGCCATGCCAAATATGCCGGCCACTGCCATGGCTGTGGTGGGAACCATAAAAGTATTGTGAACGGTTTGAAGCGTCATGGCAAAGGTTAGAAATGCAACCATCCAGGACCGGGCAGCAAACATTTCCCACATATGACACATATAGGCAATGATATAGATCCGTGCAGGGGTATTCTGCCATACGGGTCTGAAGTCCAAAATATCCAGAATGCCTGTTGGGGAGCCTTCTGATCTTTCCATGGGCAGGGGATCCAGGATAAACATACTCAGCACCATGACCAGCCCCAGGCCTGCTGCTGCCACGGAAAATACCATTTCCCAGCCAAACCAGTCGAACATTACACCGGCATAATAAAAGGAAATACTCATACCAAGCCCGAAGCAGGCTGTATAAAAAGAAATTGCCCTGGGCAGAAATCGGCTTTCAAGGCGGTCCAGGAGTGCTTTCAGTCCAGGAATAAAAGTGCCGGCAAGGCCAATGCCGCACAAGGCGCGGAATGCAAGTGCTGACCAGAATCCCTGGCTGAACCATGCAAACCCCAGATTGGCCAGGAGGCCGATGAAGCAGGAAATAAGATAGATTTTTCGGGCATCCACGTGGTCGGTAAGGCTTGTCAGAAAAGGGACTGCAATGGAATATCCGGCAAAATAAATGCCGCTTATCCATCCGGCCTGGCTGTTTGACAGATTCCAGAGATCGAGAAAATGGGGGAGCAGAGCTGGAAAAGCAAACACACCAAGCATACCTAGAACCTGTGCAATGCACATGGCTGTAACAAGGGTAAAGGCCTTCATGGGTGCTGATTCAGATGGGGTCGATGGATTCATTATTTTTTTTGATTTTGATTTGGTTTTAGGTTTTCTTGGTGAATATAACAGGCCCTGGTGGAAGTTACCTTGGAGCTCATTACACCACAACAGTCTGTACTATAGTTTCAAGAGCAATACCCTTGAGTTCCGTTCAGGATTGTATCTTTTCTTCAGCAGTTCGGGAAGATCCAATGGGCTGGCCCATACAAATCCAAATTCAAAAAACCAGTCAGCAGCCTGTGTGGTCAAAAGAAAAAGGTTTTGTATTTGCTTCTTTCGGGCTGTTTGGATGAGATATTGCACAACTCCCCTGCCGATGCCTTTAGACTTATAAGCATCATTAACAGCAACAGCACCGATTTCAGCCCAGTTGTCACCCAATTCGTATAGGGCTCCACATCCGTATACTGCGTGGTCTACAGTATAAATATGATAGGCATGAATTTTGTTCTTAATGTCTGATTCGGTTCGCATGACCAGGGTGCCTTTTTTTATATACCCATCCATTAGGTAGAGGATTTCAGGAACATCTTCAAGAATGGCCTGACGGATATGGGCATACTGATTGCCGTAGATCAATGTACCACCACCGATGCTGGAGAAAACTTCCTGAAGCAGCCGTCCCTCACGTCTGCCGTCAATAATATGAACCCGATTCACTCCTTTAGGCCGGTCGATCACTGCCTTTGAGTATGCCAGCAGGGTATGGTTTTCAAAACCTAAGAGATCCTTATCCTGGCTTAGCATGAAATCAACACTGCTGAGATCCATGTTGGAAAAAATTCCTCCATTTGGGTGGACCTGGCTTCCTGGTGGGAGTTCAAGCCCGGCTGTTGGAATTGCATCCTGGGCCCGGATAAAAAAGAGTTTTTCAATTTTCATGTCCATGCATATCTGCCGTGCGATTTGGTCTGAATTTAAATTATAGCAATCTCCAAGAGCATTCATTCCGATATTGTAAATTACAGGGATAAAGTCCTGTCCCAGAAGTTTATGAACAATATGGGATTGAATTTTTTCCACATGACCTGTGTATTGGTAATCTACTCCCTCACATACCCCCAGGGACCTTGCCCGGATCCAGTTTCCCATAATACCGTTGGCATTACCGGCAGACAGATGGGAGATTATCGACTGGACCACTTCCATGGCTGCCAGCTTGACATGGGCCATGGCAGTCTCTGGTGTAATCCGGATTCCATTGACAATCTTTGTATGGAGCTTTGCTTTTGTCAGGTGTTTTTCAATGGTTGCCCTGGTACCTGTTACGATGATAAGATGTATGCCTATATCGTGCAATTGGGCAATGTCTTTCATTAGCAATGGAAAAAGGGGGTTGTTAATAAGGGTGTCTTCTATTTTCAGTACAAAGGTTTTGCCCTTGTACCTGCTTATGTAATCAAAAACTTCCCGGATGGTGTTTACATTTGCTCGATCAACATATCGTTGTGGTAATTGGGTATTCATGCCGAGTATTCTACTTCTAAATTTCTGAGTCTTCAATGTTTTTATGTTTTTATAAAATAATGTATAAACTTTGTTGACACATAAAAATAACAATGTTATTTTTTGTTTAAACTATGTGTAAACAAAAAAGGAGCGGGTTATGGAAATGTTGATTAAAAAATGGGGTAATAGTCTTGCGGCACGAATTCCCATGCCCATCGCAAAAGAAATCGGGATTGATGTTGATCAAAAAATATCAATTGAAGCCGTTGACGGAAAGATCATTATCACACCAGTGGTTGAGGATATCGTATATAAACTTGATGATTTATTAAAGAATTGCCCTGAAAAAGCAGTGAAATTGGATGACGAGAACAAAGCCTGGTTACATGATGAATCAGTTGGAAAGGAATGGTAATGTATATTCCCAAACGTGGTGACATCGTATGGACAAACTTTGACTCTGCCACAGGTCATGAACAAAAAGGGAAAAAGCCGGCTTTGATTCTTTCTCCTGTCAAATTCAATAAAGTATTTGGTCTGGCCCTGGCAGCACCAATAACAAGCCGGATGCGTGGCCATGCCTTTGAAATCGATTTAAATGACCCCGATATTAAAGTGAAGGGGGTTGTCCTGTGTCAACAAATCAAAATGATTGATTTTAAAGAGCGGGGGGTACTATTTGCGGCGAATGCTCCGGGGGAAGTCCTAAACGAAGTATTAGGCAAAGCACGGGCCATCCTGGCATAAAGCTTGTTTCTGAAAGTTTTGATTGTGATTTATTTGTTCATCCTGATATCTTTGATTTTCAGGGCATTTTTCACTGAATTAAATAGGAGGCGAATGTGGATGAAAATAAAAAAAGAGATAATTTGAATTCTTCAAATTATGGTTGGCGGGGTAAAATTTTAAAGGTTGATCTTTCTTCTGAAGCCATAATTGAGATCGACACTCATTCCTATGCGGATCGGTTTTTAGGCGGACGGGGAATCGCCACCCGACTTTACTGGGAATATGTCCCTGCCACAGCCGGGGCTTTTGATCCTGAAAATCATTTGATTTTTATGACAGGCCCATTGACAGCAACAGGTGCCCAGGGAGCATCACGGTTTGAAGTTGTAGGAAAATCACCCATGTTGATGCCGGAAGGATTTTGTTACGGCAATATGGGCGGGTATTGGGGACCGGCATTAAAAAGAGCTGGTTTTGATGGACTGATGGTGTCTGGAAAGGCCAATCGACCTGTTTATTTATTCATTACAGATGGCATAGCAAGACTTCAAGATGCAGCCACAATTCATTTTGAGGGGGTAAAGCAAGTCAAAGAGTATTTACAGCAAAAACATGGAAAAAAAACACATTTCATTACCACAGGTCCGGCCGGGATGAACCTATGCCGCAATGCAAATTTGATGACGGATAATGAGGGTAGTGCAACCGGTGGTTTTGGAGCGGTTTTGGGTGCTAAAAACTTAAAAGCCATTGCCGTGATGGGAACTCAATCGCCCAGGGTAAGTGATCAAGAAGCATTAAATGAACTAAATCGTTTGACAATTAAGTTAAATAAGCGTGATACCACATTCAACCCATACCCTTCGGATCAAATTTCCCGTACAGGAAAGGCCTCCTGTTTTCAATGTGGTTTGGACTGCATCATGCGATCCACATATAAAACCAAATCCAATAAAGAGGTTGTCAGAAAGTGCCAATCCATTTATGTATACTTTCCCTGGGTGATGGGACGTCCGGGAGAGCCGGCTGAAACCGCTTTGGATGCAACCGGGCTTTGCAATAACCTATCGCTGTGCACCATGGAGATGGCCAATATTATCCAGTGGATCAGTGATGGGTACAAGGCAGGTTATCTGAGCGACTCCCAGACAGGTCTTGAAATTGACAAACTGGGGAAGTGGGAGTTTTTTGAAGACCTCTGTAATATGATTGCTTATCGCCGGGGATTTGGTGATCTTCTGGCTGAAGGACTCCTGAGGGCCGGAGAAACCATGGGTATGGAAGCCAAAAATCTTTTTGCCAATGAAGTTGCCGGTGTGGGCGATGGTGCCACTTATTCGGCAAGAGAATATTTGATGAACGGTTTGCTGTATGCTTTTGAGCCTCGACAGCCCATAGCCATGCTCCATGAAGTCAGCAGGATTATTGGTATGTGGGCCATGAACCTGCAATATCCCGGTTCAACACCGGTTTCTGCGGATGTATACAGAGCGGCCGCAGCTAAGTTCTGGTCCCATGACAGGGCCTGGGACCTGAATACCCATGAAGGCAAAGCCATGGCTGCCTCACGCATCATAGACCGTACCTATGTCAAGGACAGCCTGGGGCTGTGCGATTCCTGCTGGCCATTGATGTATTCAAATCATACAAAAGACAAGGTGGGGGATGCAACCCTTGAAGTCCGTATTTTCAATGCAGTAACCGGAAAAGAGCTGGATGAAAATGAATTGCTGAAATTCGGTGAAATCATTTTTAATCAACAGAGAGCCATTCTTTTGCGGGAGGGCTTGGACCCAGAGAAAGATGATACCATCCCAGAGTTCAATTTCACTGATCCGGTTCAAGCGGTTTTTATGAACACGGATGTGCTGGTACCTGGTGAGGGTGATATTGTTTTAAGCCGGAAAGGCCAAACCCTTGACCGGGAAGTCTTTAAAAAAATGCGAGATGAGTTTTATCAATTAAGAGGGTGGAATCCGGAAACCGGCTATCCAATGGCAGAAAAGCTTGATGAATTGGGGCTTTCTGACCTTAGGACTGATTAGTTAGAATATCTAAATAAAAAAACATGCTGCAAAGTGGTTTTTTCCATGTTCCCGAAATTCAGGTTCTCTTTTGGAACAGATCTCTTTCATAATCGGGCACCGGGTGTGAAAACGGCAGCCCGACGGAGGGTTGATAGGACTGGGCACATCACCGCTCAGGGGTGTGGATTTTCTCACATAGTCTGGGTCTGGCATGGGAGAAGCGGCTAATAGAGCTTTTGTATATGGATGTTTGGGGTTTTCATATAATTCTTTTGCATTTGCAAACTCAACGATTTTTCCCAGGTACATTACGGCAACCCTGTCGCTGATAAACTCAACCACATTGAGGTCATGGGAAATAAAAAGATAGGTAAGGTCTAATTTTTCCTGGAGATCTTTTAAGAGGTTTATGACCTGGGCCTGGATGGAAACATCAAGGGCTGACACTGCTTCATCGCAGACAATAAATTCAGGTTTTAATGCAATTGCCCTGGCAATTCCTATTCTCTGGCGCTGTCCCCCGGAAAACTGATGGGGGTAACGCCTCATGTGTTCCTGTCCAAGACCCACTGTCTCAAGTATCTCGATTACTGCCTGTTCCCGTTTTTTTCGATTACGCATTCCGTAGATTAAAAGGGGTTCTCCCACTATCTGGAAAATTGATTTTCTAGGGTTTAAAGAGGAAAAGGGATCCTGGAATATAATCTGCATTTTTTTTCGCAAAAGACGCATTGTTTCAGCATCATTGGCCTGGATTTCCAGGTCCTGGAAAAAAATTTTGCCCGAGGTGGGTTCTTCCAGTCTCAGGATGGTTCTGCCAAGGGTTGACTTGCCGCATCCTGACTCACCTACCAGGCCCAGGGTTTCTCCTTTTTTAATGGAAAAACTTACATTGTCAACAGCCTTTACAGAGGCAACTTCCTTCATAAATACCCCACCCTTTATGGGATAGTATTTAATCAGATTATCAACTTTTACTAATGGCTTTGTATCTCTTTCGTCAAGCATATTTTAAACACCGTACAATATGATTTTTACTTATATTAAATATGGGAGGTTCAATTTTCCGGCACTGATCAAAAGCATCGGGGCACCGGTTGGAAAAGTTACACCCTTCAGGAAGGTTGAACAGGGAAGGTACTGTGCCTTTTATGGTTTGCAGCCTGTTCCTGTTCCTGTTTAACCCATGTACAGGAATTGATTCCATTAATCCTATTGTATAGGGGTGTTTGGGGTCTGAAAAAAGAGTTTTCACATCCGCATACTCAACCACCCTTCCGGCATACATTACAGCTACCATCTGTGCCATCTCCGCTATAACCCCCAGATCATGGGTTATGAATAGAATGGAGGCCCCGGTTTCTGATTTGAGTTTGTTCATCAGATCCAGTATCTGGGCCTGGATAGTTACATCCAGGGCTGTGGTGGGTTCATCGGCGATCATGAGTTTTGGATTGCAGGCCAATGCCATGGCAATCATAACCCTTTGGCGCATACCTCCACTCATTTGATGGGGATATTCGTTGATTCGTTTGCCGGCATCTGGAATTCCAACAAGCATAAAGCTTTCAACAACTCTTTTTTTTATTTCATCTTTTGAAAGTTTTTTATGGAGCTCTATGACTTCAGCAACCTGGTCACCCACTGTAAAAACAGGGTTCAGTGATGTCATGGGTTCCTGAAAAATCATGCTTATCCGGTTTCCCCTTATTTTTCTCATCCTGGCTTCCGAGGCCTGGACAATATCAATTTCATCAAAAAGGATCTGGCCGCCAACAATTTTTCCAGGGGGTTCAGGAATAAGCCTCATGATGGAATGTGCAGTTACACTTTTACCGCACCCTGATTCGCCAACAAGGCCCAGAGTTGCACCTGGAGCAATTGTGAGGCTGACATTGTCAACAGCTTTGGCAATCTGGTTCCGGACAAAAAATTGTGTTTTTAAATTTTTTATTTCAAGAAGTTGTTCATTGTTCATATTTATTAATCCCTTAACCGTGGATCAAGGGCATCCCTTAATCCGTCTCCCAGCAGATTGAATCCAAGAACAGCAAACAAAATAGCCAGTCCCGGCAGGGTCATGACCCATGAAGCCCTTAGAATCAGGGACCTGCTCTGGGCAATCATTGCCCCCCACTCCGGGGTGGGAGGCTGGGCACCAAGGCCCAGGAAGCTTAAGGCTGCAGCATCAAGAATTGCACTGGCAAAGCTCAGGGTTGTCATGACAATAAGGGGCCCCAGGCAATTGGGAAGGATTGAAATGAAAATTATTCTAAAGTCTTTTGCACCAACCGCCCTTGCCGCTGTTACATAATCTTTTTCGCATTCCTCCAGAACACTTCCCCTGACGATTCTTGCAAACCTTGGAACATAGGTTATTCCAATGGCAATCATGGCATTTTCTAAACTGGGCCCAAGATATGCCACAATAACAATTGCCAGAAGAATATAGGGAAAGGATAGAATAATATCCATAAGGCGCATGACTATATTATCCAGCTTGCCTTTTTTATATCCTGAAATAGCTCCGATCAGGGTCCCAGAAACAAAGGCAAGGCTGACACTGATAATGGAAACCAAAAGTGATATTCTTGCTCCGTAGATTAGCCTGGACAGAATATCCCTCCCAAGATCATCTGTGCCAAGAAGGTGTTTTGAGGTGCCGGTTTCATGCCATATGGGTGGCTTGAGCTGATCATACAAAGAGGTTTCAACGGGGTCATGGGGGCTTATATAGGGGGCAAAAACAGCCGTCAGTATGAAAATAAGGATGATTATTAAACCGGCTATGGCTGTTTTATTCCTCCACAACTGGCTTAGCTGTTCCAGCATAGGATGCCGATCCAGGGGATCGTTATTGGTTTTGTTAATATTTCTGGTTTTGTCCATATTAATAGCTTATTCCGGTATTATTGAATACTAATTTTTGGATTGATGACAGCATAGAGAAGGTCCACAAATAGATTGATAACGATAAAGATAGTGGCGATAATCAGGGTTCCTCCCTGAATAACCATATAATCCCTCTGCATGACAGCATCATACATCCATTTTCCCACGCCTGGCCAGGCAAAAATGGTTTCCGTAAGAATGGCACCGCAGAGTAAAACACCGAATTGAAGTCCAATGGTGGTTACGACCGGTATAAGTGCATTCCTCAAAGCATGCTTGTAAACCACCTTGAAATTTGAAAGGCCTTTGGCTTTTGCTGTTTTAATATAGTCCTGGCCTAGAACTTCCAGCATGCTGGATCTTGTCATCCTTGCGATGATGGCCGTGGGTATGGTGCTCAGGGTGACTGCAGGCATTATCAGATGCCAGGCAGAATCTTTTAAAGCCACCCAGTTTTTGGTGATAATGGAATCAATAAGATAAAAATTGGTAACGACATCAATGTCCGTTAAAACACTTAGACGTCCTGATATGGGCAGCCATCCAAGGTTTACTGAAAAAATCAGCATGAGAACCAGGCCCAGCCAGAATATGGGCATACTGACACCGGTCAGGGCAGCCAGCATGCTTACATAGTCAAAAACAGAATATTGCTTGGTGGCTGAAATAATTCCCAGAATAACCCCTGCAATACAGGAGATTAACAGGGCACACAGGGAAAGCTCCATGGTGGCAGGGAATCGATGTTTGATTTCCACCCACACCTTTTGCCTTGTGAATATGGTTTCCCCTAAATCACCTTTCATAAGCCTTTTCATGAACATTCCATACTGGACATGGAGGGGCTGGTTCAATCCAAGGTGTTCCCGTACTTCCTGTAAAGACTTTTCCGTTGCCCTCTCTCCCAGGAGAAGCTCGGCAGGATCTCCCGGTGTCAGGCGAAGCATGAAAAAAACAATCAGGGTGACCCCCAGAAGTGTAGGGATAAAAATTAAAATACGTCTTAATATATAGGCAATCATAGTACCTTATAATGGTATTGAATTCGTAAAAGACGGATGCAAAACAAGCGGCAGTGTCCGTAAGGGCAAAGGGCCTAGACCCTTTGCCCGTAATCAGGTTATTTACTTAAACCACACATTTTTCATCCTAACACTACCTGTTGGATGAAGTTTGAAATCCATGACATTTTTGGTTGCCGGCCAGATAACCGTTGAATGGGCAATGGGAATGGTTCCAACGTCATCAAATATGACCTGGAGAGATTCTTCGTAAATTTTTGTACGTTCTTCCTGATCAATGGTTGTTTTACCCTTTACAATAAGATCATGGTAGGCTTGGTTATGCCATTGTGTTCTGATGGAGGGTGAGGCCAGTCCGTCAAAAAGAACTGCCAGAAAATTATCAGGATCACCGTTGTCGCCGGTCCATCCAAGTTGGAAAAGATCCATGTCATCGGGCTGTTCCCGTTGTTTTTTCAGGTATGTTCCCCAGTCGTAACTTACAATTCTTGCCTTGATTCCAATTTTAGAAAGATCTGAAAGCATGGCAACACCAACTTTGAGGCCTTCCGGGTTATAGGGTCGGGGTACGGGCATGGACCATAAAGTTATTTCATCCAGGCCGTTGCCTTCTGGAAAACCTGCCTTGGCAAGTTCCTGTTTGGCAAGTTCAACATCATATTTAAACCCCGGGATACTGGTATTGTATCCCCACATTGTTGGCGGAATCGGGTTTTTGGCTACCTGACCCATGCCCTGGTAAATATTGTCCACAATAGCCTGCCTGTTGATGGCATGGGCAACCGCTTTTCTCAAATGAAGATTGCTCTTCCATGGTTCCTTGGTGTGATTAAAGGACAGATAACCAACGTTCATGCCAGCCTGGGAAAATAATTGCAGGTTTTTATCTGCCTTGGCCATGGGAATATCGGCAGGGTTGGGAAACTGGCAGATGTTAATGGAACCGGTTTTAAGTTCCAGAAACCGTACGGAGTTTTCAGGAATAGCCCTGAAAATGACTCTGTCCAGGTAGGGGCCTGAAGCTTTGTCCCAATAGTCTGTATTTTTTTCAAGGATAATTTTGTCATCTTTTACCCATTTGGCAAATTTAAAAGGACCTGTGCCAACGGGTTGTCTTAAAAACTCTTTGGGATTATTCAAAAAGGCAGTGGGGCTGATGATATCGGCAAAATCCATGCCCATGTTGGCGATAAAAGGAGCTTCAACTCTTTTGAGCTTGAAAACCACTGTAAATTCGCCTGTTGCTTCAATGGAAGCTATGGTTTCGTCCATTTCCATGGATACCCAGTACTCAGGAGTTCTTTCCTGGTCCGGTAATGTAAACCCTTTTCCAAAAAATGTAACATTTTTTTCTTTCATCATTCTGCCGATGGAAAAGACAACCGCATCTGCATTAAAGGGGGTGCCATCATGGAATGTAACCCCTTTTCGAAGTTGAAAGGTATAGGTTAAACCATCCTTTGCAATATCCCAGGATTCTGCAAGCCCGGGTTCCAATGCAGTTGATTCATCTTTATAGAAAACCAATGCCTCAAAAATATTGTCACAGATCATAAATGAATTGCCATCTGTTTCATAGGCCGGATCAAGACCTACACTGTCTCCGCCACGACCAAAAACCAATGTGCCGCCGGCTTTTGGTGCAGCAAGAACAGATCCGGAAAACAAAAACAAAAAAAGAGTTACAAGAATTCCAAATTTTTTCATCCTTACCTCCTTACATAAGTTGGGTTATTACTATGGACCGCAAATTTTATAACTTGAACGAAATTGCTTGTCTTTTAATTCATCTACTGCGTTGCATCAAAGGCCAGATAGGCCTGCTATTAAACCTTTAATGCGCCTTGTATACGAACCAAAAGCCTGCGCTATTTCTGCCCAATTTATTTCATCTGCGGTTCTAAAAATCGTAAATCAGAAATAGAGTGATCGTACTTAGAAGTGCATATCAACCTTTTGTTTTTATGTCAAAGGATTTTATGAACAAAAATTTATCTATAAAATTGGATCGCTAACCACGAAAATTTCAGGTTCAGGGATCAAAAATTACATCTGCTCAAGAATTTTTCTGGCTTCATCCGCACTATTAACGTCATGCTGGATTTCCAATGTTTTTTTGATGAGATTCTCCGCTTTTTTTTGGGTCAGAGGAGCATCCTGCATTTGCAAATAGAAAAAAGAAAAGAAAAGAAATGGCCAGGTATTTAAAGCAAAGTCGGTTCATTGAGTGTCCTATATGGGTTGGGATGGCTATGCACTTGTATCACCCTAGTGCTTTTTTTTTCAATAAACTTTTTTAATTTTCGCGGCATTTTCTCTTTTTTCCTTGTGAATGGTATGTAAATCTTTTATGTTTCAGCAGACGAATTAAGTGTGGATTTTCCATTGAATAAAAAGGAGGGGAAAAGATGAAAATTCTAGTAGGATATAATGGAACGAGTCTGGGTAAGGATTTGTTGGAAATTGCTTTGCAACATGCCAAGGCATTTGAAGGGGAGATCCTGGTTGTTACCTCACGGAAAGGCGGCGGAAAAGTCGAACCCCAAAGAATTCAGGACGCAGAAGAAAATCTTGAAACTGCCAAAAAATATTTTGAAGAGAATGGTTCTGCATGCAAGACCCATCTATTGGTCCGAGGTTTTGAGGCGGGTGATGATATCGTTAATTTTGCCAAGGAAAAAGATGTTGATGAAATTATTATTGGTGTCAAAAGCCGTTCCAAGGTGGGTAAATTGATTTTTGGATCAACTGCCCAGGCAGTAATTCTCCAGGCAGGCTGTCCCGTGGTAACTGTAAAATAACCGGTTTGGACATCATAGTTTATATTTTAGTTTAGATTTGTTTGAGAAACCAATTGTAAAAGGGGCTGGAGAATTTATTTCCGGCCCCTTTTTTAAGATAAGGACTGCAGAACTTTATAATCAGGTTACGTAAATTTATATGGAAATCATAAAACAGTTTAAAGCTCTTTCCGATCCAACACGGCTTCGGTTGTTGAACATTCTCAATCATTATGAACTGAATGTGAATGAAATCGTGTCCATAGTTGACATGATTCAGTCCGGGGTATCACGCCATCTGAAGATTCTCCTGGAATCCGGATTATTGGTATCCCGCAAGGATGGCAGTTTTATCTATTATTCAGTTGATAAGACAATGGAATCCCTTTCCTTGATTAACTTTGCCTGTGATAGTATGGAAAAGGAAATGGTCTGCGAACTGGATCTTCAAAAAGCAGAACAAAGTATTATGATCCGCAAAAACAGGACCAAACGATTTTTTCGAACAGTTGCCCCCCAATGGGATAGGCTTAAAAAGGAAGTCCTGGGTGATTTTGATTTAAATGGGGTTTTAAAACAAATGGTCATGGCTGGCCAGGCCATTGCAGATCTTGGCTGCGGAACCGGTGAAATGCTGGGCAGCCTTCACCAGGGAGATGGGAAAATCCTCATTGGTGTGGACAGTTCCCCGGAAATGCTGGAACAGGCCAGAATAAAACTTCCCAACCTGGACTCCATTGAGTTGCGCCTGGGAGAGCTTGAAAACCTTCCCATGAAAAATCAGGAAGTGGATACAGTGATCATGAGCATGGTATTATACCATATTTTTGAACCTGAAAAATCCATACATGAGGTCTGGCGGGTGTTAAAACCCGGGGGGGTATTTTTAATGGCAGATTTTGAAAAACATGACCAGGAGGAGATCAAGGAAATAATAGGCGGATCATGGCTGGGATTTGAAAAAGAACAGATAAAAGCCTGGTTCTCTTCCTGCGGCCTGTTGCTTAGGTCTTTTTACCGGTATGAAGTGGAAAAAGGATTATGCATCAATCTCTATGCAGCAGAAAAATAATATGCCGGGTATATATAATATCATTCATTTTTTGTAAGGAGTTATCATGATTGTTCCCACGATCCTGGCCGGTGGGTCAGGAACACGGCTATGGCCGCTTTCCAGAGAATTGTATCCCAAACAACTGATCGATATCTACGATGATAACACTTTGTTGCAGAATACACTTTTGCGGCTTACCAATATCCATGACCTGGAATCACCCATTGTTGTCTGCAATGAGGCACACAGGTTTATGACTGCTGAACAATTACGGGAAATTGATATGGAAGCTCTTTCAATTATCCTGGAGCCCTGTGGAAAAAATACTGCCCCTGCCATTGCCATGGCTGCCATAAAATTGATTGAAAAAGGGGATGATTCGATCATGCTGGTTCTGCCGGCAGATCATGTTATTGAAGATATAGATCATTTTCATGAAAAAATCATGGAAGGCAGAGATCTGGCTGAAAAAGGATTTTTAATCACCTTTGGGGTAGTGCCTGATTCGCCTGAAACCGGGTATGGATATATTAAAAAAGGTACAAAGATGGATGAGCCTTTTGTGGTATATGAAATTGATAGCTTTATTGAAAAGCCGGACCAGAAACTGGCCGGGGAATATGTTGCTTCCAATGGGTATTGCTGGAATTCTGGTATGTTCATGTTCAGGGCATCTGCCATTGTTGATGAATTGGAAAAATATTCACCTGAAATGCTCATGTATTGCCGTCAGGTGATTGAATCCAGCACCCAGGATCTTGATTTCCTCCGGATTGACAGAGAAGTCTTTGAAAAAATAGTACCGGATTCCATTGACTATGCTGTCATGGAAAAAACCAGCAAAGGGGTTATGATCCCTCTGGAATCCGGGTGGAATGATCTGGGCTCTTTTGATGCCCTGTGGCAGACAGGTGAAAAGGATGATGATACCAATGTTTTTAAAGGGGATGTTCTTGTCCATGATGTAAAAGATTCCTATATAAATGCCCAGAGCAGGCTTGTGGCAGCCGTTGGCCTTGAAAAATTTGTCATCGTTGAAACCGATGATGCCATCCTGGTTTCTCCCAGGGACCGGGTCCAGGAAGTTAAAGAAATTGTCAGTAAGTTAAAAGAGCAGAACAGGGGGGAATCCATTACCCATAGAAGGGTTTATCGTCCCTGGGGCAATTATGAGACCATTGATAATTCAAAGCGGTTCCAGGTAAAGAGAATAACAGTAAAACCGGGAGCAAAGCTTTCTTTGCAGAAACACTATCATCGTGCAGAACATTGGACCGTTGTTTCAGGTACTGCAATTGTAACAAAGGGAGAAAAAGAACTCTTGCTGAAAGAGGATGAGTCCACTTATATCCCCCTTGGCACCCTCCACAGGCTGGAAAATCCCGGAAAAATCTCCCTGGAGCTCATTGAGGTTCAATCAGGAGCCTATCTGGGAGAAGATGACATCGTCAGATTTGACGATGTCTATGGAAGAAAAAAAGAATAATCAGGACAGATCCAGATAGTCGCCCCTGTTGATTTTAATCTGTTCAACTCGGGTGGTTGCTGCTATCTGGGTGATGATTTGTTTGAGTTCCGAATCAGCATTGGGAGATTGTTCAACCTCCTGGTTCAGCTCCTGGGTTTGCCCGGCCAGGTCTTCAAGAATTCCATAGGCCTGTTTTAAGGTTTTTTCAGGGTCCAGAAGCCAGGAAGCATATTTTTCCAGAAGGTCAATGGAAGAATTGAGTTTTTCGGTGAACTCTGTGGTCTTGTCCGGCATGTTTAAAAATGCTGTCCCCAGGGGGCTTTCAAGTTCTGGCAACCCCTGGGCCATAGTTGCTGAGTCTGATTTCGTAGTGGTTTCATTGGTTTGTTCGGAAAGGATTTTTCCAAAATTATCCTTTTGCCCTGAAGGGGTTTTCCCTTTGTGAGAAAAAGAGACTTTCGTGGAAATATTGTTAATTTGTGTTGGTTTTCCGGAGATTTCTGTCATAATTGGTTTCCCAAAGAATAAAAGTATTGCAAATCAATTAAAAATATTTAAAACTACTCACCTGGTAAATATACGTGTACAGGAATTGGAATGTCAAGTTTAAATACGGAGCTGGTGTATGAGCGGCGAGCTTTTTGAAGGTGTGAAAGGCAAGTTTCTTCTGGCAATACCGGGACTTCCAGATCCCAATTTTGCCCAGACTGTGACTTGCATGTGTGAACATAATGAATCCGGTGCTTTGGGATTTATTGTCAACAAAATTCATCCTCTTCTGACAGGAAGGGAATTGTTTGAAGATCTGAATATTGAATGTAATTCCAGTGTGGACAAACTGGATATTTATCTGGGAGGCCCTGTGCAGCCCAGTGGTGTTTTTGTTCTTCATGGGCCCCCCTTTGACTGGAATGAAAGCCTTAAGGTGAATGACTGGCTTTGTCTGAGCAATTCCAGGGATATCCTTGAGGCCATTGCTGTTCAAAAAGGACCCAAGTCCTTTATGATTTTGCTGGGATGTGCTGGCTGGGGTCCTCTGCAGCTTGACAATGAACTTAGTGACAATGCATGGCTTACCAGTGAGATAACAAAGGAGATTTTGTTTTCAACCAATTCCAATGCAAAATATGAAAAGGCAATGATGTTGATTTATTGACCCTGTCATCTCATTTGATTATGACAACACACACACCTCTTTTAAAAAATATTGAATCCATTGTAGCAGAGACCATCTCTGTCCTGGAGATGATGGAAAAAATTCCCCATATGGATGATACTGCTCTGGCAGATTATAAAAAAAACTGCTTGAAAATTCCTGGCCAGATTCAATCAGGCCTGATCCGAATTGCTGTTGTGGGAGTAATTAAATCCGGTAAAAGTACATTTGTCAATTCAATGGTTGGAAAAGAATTGGTAAAAAGAGGTGCCGGTGTTGTGACCTCCATTACCACGCGAATCAGGAAAGGGAAAAAAAATGAGGCAGTTCTGCTATTAAAATCCTGGGATGAAATCAATAATGATCTGAAAAAGACCTTGGACATGTTTCCAGATGACAAACAGGGAAACATTGAAATTGATATATTCGATGTGAGGCGAAAAAAGGACAGGTCCTATCTTGAACGGGTATATGAAACCATTGTGCAGGATTTTCCTGTCACCCCTGAAGGTGTCCGGCCTGAAACCCATTTGATCCAGAATGCCCTTGAAGGATACGATGCCTGTAAGGATCTTGTTGGTGCCGACGAAGTAGAAATTAAATTTTCATCCAAATCCTTTGAAAAACACAAAGAATTTACTTCAGACCCTGCCAGAGCTTTCTATGTGAAGGATGTATGTCTGAAAGTTTTTGGCAAGGCCATTGAATCCAATATTGAGATTGCAGACTGCCAGGGAGCTGACTCAACGGATCCTGCCCAGTTGGCCAAGATTGTCAAATATATGGAATCGGCAAATCTTATTATTTATTGCATCAGTTCACGAACAGGCCTCCGACAGTCGGACATGGGGTTTTTAAGGGTAATAAAACGTCTGGGCCTGATTGAAAACATATTGTTTGTTAACAATTGTGATGTAACCGAACATGAGAGCCTTGCAGACCTAAAGAATATTGAATCTATTATCCAAAAGGAACTTGGTTTTTTAGCTCCGGGACCCAGACTTTATTCTTTTTCAGCCCTGTATGATTTGTTCAAAACCATTGGGCCACGATTATCTCCAAGAAATGCCAGACAATTTCAATTGTGGCAAGCTGATGAGAAAATGATTGAATATTGCAGTGATAACAGTCATGCTTTTCATGAAATGCTTGGACAGATGCTGAAAAAAAAATATTATGATTTACTCTTGTCCAATCATATGGAACGGATCAGGATGATGGTAGGGGAAGTAAACAAAAAAGCAGATATTTTTTATAATTTTCTTTCTTCGGACCTGGACGGAGAAAACAAGGCAAGACTTCAATTAAAAGGAATTCAGGAAAATTCCTCCCGGCTCAAATCCATTGTGGACAATTCAATACAAGGAGCTGTATCAGGTCTGACAAAAGAGATTGAGGTGAATTTAAAAAAAGCATTTGTCAGGGATTCACTCAATATTCGTAAAAAGACAAGTGAATTTATTCAGCAAACCCCAATGGATATAGAGCCTTACAGGAGCCAATTAAAGAACCAGGGTTTTAAGCAGATATTATATCTAATGTTCCAGGATTTTAAACGTAAGCTGGATCTGTTTACTTTAGAACAAATTATTCCTGAAGTAAAAACTCTGGTTGAAACCCAGGAAAAAAGTATAGCAGGTTATTTCCAATCCCTTCTGGATTCCTATCAGATCGATTTAATTACTTTGAGTAATCATATGGGAATAGATGCAAAATCATTTCCAGATTCTTTTACCAAAAAGAGTATTAAAAATGATCCAAAGGAAAAAAAGGATACAGGCTTCACACCTGTTGACATCCCGGGCATCAAAAAAATACTGGGACTGGGGTTGCCAAAAACGATTTTCAGTGTACGATATACCACTCGAATGCGTGCCAATGCCTTAACCGGCCTGGGAATTCAATCTCTTGTCCAATTGTTTTCTTCACTGCTGGGCAGGCAAGACGGTTTTTCATTTACACCGGGATTTAGAAGGGCGGGTGCAAAAATCAAAAAGGAAAGTCTTGTTTTAATTCAACACCAGATAGACGAATATCATTCCAGTTTGAATACAATGTATTTCATGCCGTTGATCCAGGCGGTTACCAGGGATTTTAAGGAAAAGATCCATCAGAGATTTTCTCTATATGAATCTTTACATGAGGATATGGAAAAGCTTTTTTCTTTGAAACAAAGCGAAAAAAATATCCAGCAGGGAAAAATTCAGGAAATTAAAGAAAAAATTCAATGCATTCTTACGGATGTGGATACCTGTTGTGCTGATTTTTTTACCTGATTTTTTTCTATTTGATTCTTTTAATGGTGGGCAGAACTTTGTATGAAAGCTGGGACGGTGTAAACGCTAATTGTTTGAACAACTTGGTCTCAAGAGCCAGAGTATCCTTCCACATAATTGAAATACGGTGTTTGAATTCCTGGTTGGTGCCGTACCGGACCTCAATGTATTCCAATCTTTTTTTAAGGAAAACCACCTGATCGTGTAATACTCTTTTGTCTGCGTAATTGACGATTTCAGGTTCAGACACAGGGGTGTCACTGGTGTAGATGTCAAGGATGACATGCTGGCGGATGATATCACCAATTTCTGGATACCCCAGGTTTTCAAGAAGAGCTCCTCCAGTCTCAGAATGGATTTCTCCTGTGGTAAAACTTCTGGTCTTTGTGATATCGTGGAGAAGGGCAGCTGAGGTTACAAGTTTGATATTGATTTCAGGAAATTTTTTTTTCAGAACACGGCTGAGACACAATGCCACATTACTGACCATTATTGAATGGTCGATGATATGATCCATCATATCCATTTCATGAATCAGCCGGAAACATTCTTCTAGGGTCGGTATTTTCATTTATTTAGTTCAGGGACTTTATATCCTGATAGTAAAAAAAGCAAAAAAACAAGTAAAAACAAATTAGTATTGAAGTTATACCCTTTACTGCTATGATAGAAAAGGACTTTTTCAACTGGCGGATTCAAATATGCTAAAAAAAATAATTTCAGGTGGACAGACCGGAGCAGATCTTGCCGCACTTGATTTTGCCATAAAATTCAATATTCCCCACGGGGGATGGATTCCCCTGGGCAGAAAAACCGAGTCTGGTAAATTGCCCTTGAAATATTGTCTGAAGGAAATGGAAACCCGGGATTACAAAAGCAGGACAAAACAAAACATTCTTGATTCCCAGGGCACTGCCATCATATCAAGGGGCAGACTCACCAGTGGTTCATGGTTAACCCAGTCCTTTTCAAAAATAGAGGGAAAGCCAAACTGCCATATAAATCTTATCAATAGTGATATTTTTGAGGCATCACTAATATTGCAGTCTTTTATTTTGGAAAACCGGATTGAAATATTGAATGTGGCCGGGCCCAGGGCCAGTCATGACCCCTGCATATATTTTGATGTGAAATCCATTCTTGAAGCATTCCTTTATCTGATTTTTCTTGATTCCTCACAGGAAGACCGGATAAAAGAACTTTTGCCTGCCAATCCTTTTAAAGAGGATTTTCCGGAAACAAAAGACCAGGCCGTTGAATTGATCGCAGAAGAGCTGTCCCTTAAAACAAAAGCCCATATTGCCAGGCTGGATAAGGCAAGGATACATTCCCTGTATTTTGGATGGCTTGATTATTTGAGACAACGGGTTGGATTGGATTCAGGAAATGAGATTCTTTTCTCCCGGTTAGGGCAGGGCATGGATACCCAGGCGTTCACCATTGAAGACGGGGTAATGGAAATTTTAAAATCTTTGCAAGTATACCTGCAGACCGGGTATGGACTGAAGATTGTAAAATGATTCCCATCCGAGACAATCAGCCCTCAAACTGTGTTCCCATCGCCTGTTATCTGATTATGGGCATAACCCTTTTGGTATTTTTATTCCAGCTTCAAGTGGGTATTAACAATGAGGCAGTTTTCTATCTGTATGGGCTGGTGCCTGGAAAATACACGATAAGGGAAATGTCACGGCATTTTTCCCTGAGCAACCAGGTTTTTTCTTTGTTTTCATATATGTTTTTTCATGGCGGATTCTGGCATTTTGTCGGGAATATGTGGTTTTTGTATATTTTTGGTGATAATATTGAAGCTCATTTCGGGTCTGTCAGATTTCTTGGTTTTTATATCCTCTGCGGGCTGATTTCAGGTGCCTTCCATTTTTTCTTAAACCCAATGTCCCCTGTACCCACTATTGGCGCCAGCGGAGCTATTGCCGGGGTCATGGGGGCTTATTTTTTATTGTATCCCAGATCAAAAATTCTTACTATGGTCCCCATAATTATTATTCCATGGTTTATTGAAATTCCTGCTTTTATTTTTCTTGGGTTCTGGTTTCTGGTGCAATTCTTAAATGCCGCCGGCAGTGGTAATGGATCTGGTATCGCATGGTGGGCACATATTGGCGGATTTATTGCCGGATTTGTTCTGGTGAAATTGAATCAGAAACTGCCAAAAACTGGAGGCCGTGAGAGAATCAATAAGTTTACCCGGAAAAAACATACACCAAAGCTGCAGATGATAGTGACCCAGCTTGATGATACTGGTGCTGATCTCTATGGCCACATTGAAATTTCCTCCCTTGAGGCCCTGACTGGTACCCGAAAACTGGTAACAATTCCCTGGGGGTTTTATAAACCATTATACAGGGTAAGAATCCCTTCGGGTGTTAAAAACGGGACAAAACTGCGATTGGGCGGCATGGGAAAATCAATTCCAGGCAGGGAAAAGGGGGATATGTTTTTAATTGTCCAGATTCGAGATGCCATATAAAATCATAATATCCTACCTGCTTTTAATGGGCCTTATTTTGTTCATTATTGTTCAGGGGTTGATACTAGGACTGCCAGCCATTGTTGGGACATTGATTCAAAAAAAATTGCCCCAAATTCTGGAAGGATCTGTTCTGGCAGGATCTGACTTGAAATTCAAGATAGAAAAAATTGGGAAGACCCATACCATTGTGACGGGTATCAAACTGGATGAAGACCTGTCCGTGGATCTTGCTGAAATTCAATATCGCCTGGACGATTTTAAGACCCTGAAGCTGGAAAAAATAATAATTTCCGGCCTAACCACACATGCCATACTTGATTCTGATAATCAATTGAGTTTTAACGGGATAAAAATTCCTGGAAAAAAGAAAGGACCGAATCCAGACCATTCAAAGGCTTCTTTTTTTTCCATGCTGCCAAAACAGATTGTTTTGAAAAGCGCTGTCCTGTCCATAAAAACAATGGATCATGAAACGACCAATGAAATTAAAATACCTTTTGAGCTCTTGGCATCCATACAGCCCAATGAACAAAAAGTAAGTGTAAACGCCAGTTTTTATCCTTTTGGCCAAAAGCTTACAACCATTATTTCCGGTGATCCAAGGTCTGGTCTTGAATTTGTAAAAGTAGAAGCCAGGTCTTTTAACCCAGAATTTTTATCAAGTATTGTAACGGATTTTTTGCCTGATAAAACCAAAGTCCATTTTTCAGGGCCTTTGGATATGGATCTTTTAAAAACCCGGGACACAGACTGGAAATTTACTATATCCAGGTTGAACCTGGAGAGCCCAGACTTGACGGGTGTAATATCCGGCACAAAAATTAAGAATTTCACGGCATCTGTCCAGGCCGACAAGGGAAAGTTAATTGCCATTGGCGGGTTTGACCTGTCCACTACCCTTGCCCGGCCCATGGGTTTGGAATTTGGTCTTACGATAAACCCGAAACAAATAAATCTAAAACAAATAAATCAGAATCAAAATTCTTTTCCTTTTTTTGATCTGACCGTGAAAAATAAAGCAATGGATACAATCTCCCTGGCCCATGGTTCCTATCAGACAATTGTGAATCAGCCAAGTTTTGATCTTTCACTTACAGGCGATTTTATCCGCCAGACCGGGCGGTTTGGTTTTGATTGTAAAAATATCAAGGTAAAACATGCAGAGGAGACTCTTTTTATCCGGAATATTTTGGCCAATTTCGGGATACAGGGGGATTTTTCACACAAGGGGAAAGGGATTTCCTTTGATATTACATCAGATCTGTCCGGGATAAAATTGGCATCAGGATCAGGCCAGGCTGAATGTAAAGCAGCCAGCTTGACCGGTAAACTGGGTGTTACAAAATTGCTTCATCCAATTGTGAACCTGGAGGCCAGGATAAAAAACGGGAAAATGGTTTCAAAGGATCTGAAGATATCTGCTTCAGGTATAAATGCCAGGATGCCCTTTGTATTTCCCCTTAAAAGAAAGAACAAATCCGGTTCTTTTTCCATTGCTCATATTGTTTATGATAAAGAATTTAAGGCAGCCCTAAAGGGAAATATCATCCAGAGTCAATCAGTAAACAAATCATTAGACAAATATATGGGCATAAAGGTGAATGGTATCGGAACAATGCCTGATGTTAAAGGTTTTACACTTACTTTTAAGGGTGAGGCTGGATTTGATAAAAACCCCCATGCCAGTATTGACTTTAAGACGGATCCCTTTTCCCTGACACCGGAACATCTGGGAAAACAAATGCCGGATTTTTCCATGGACCTGGATTCCTTTGTGAGATTTTCATCAAAGGGCACCATTGCATACAAAGATCATGGTTTAAAAACCCAGGCTTCTATTCTGCTGGAAGCCGGTCGTTTTTTCTTCCCTGATATGGATCTTCTGGTCAATGGCATTGCCGGCGGCATTGACTTTAATGACCTTATGACGCCGGAGTCTCTCCCAGGCCAGATACTGACCATTGAAAGTATCAAGACCAGGCAGTTCCAATTTGATAATGCAAAACTCAAGTTCAGTATTGAAGACGGGAATTCCCTTAATATTGAGAACCTTCGTTTTAACTGGTGCAAAGGACTTGTTTCAACGGAATCTGTTCGTCTCCCTGCCAAAGACAATAACCTTTCTTTGATCCTTTATTGCGACAGACTTGAGTTGTCTGAGATGTTAAAACAGATGGGAGCATTCCATGCCGAAGGAGAGGGCTCTTTAAACGGGAGGATACCTGTGGTGTATTCCAATGGCAATATTTCCTTTGACAATGGTTTTTTGTTTTCCACGCCTGGAAGTGGAGGACGTGTAGTCATTGAGAATACCGAAAAAATTATCGCCGGCATTCCCATGGATACTCCTGAGTTTGCCCAATTGGATCTTGCCAGGGAAGCGTTAAAGGATTTTGATTATAAATGGGCAAAACTCGAGTTACATACGTTTGAAGATACATTACATGTCAAAATGCAATTGGATGGGAAACCGGCCAGACTGCTGCCCTTTGAATATAAAAAAGATATTGGTTCCTTTGTCAGGGTGGATGCTTCAAGCCCCGGGTCAAGGTTTCAGGGGATTAAAATGGATGTAAATTTGAAATTTCCCTTTAATCAGGTCATAAAATTTGGTAATAAAATAAAGAAAATTTTTAAATAAATTAAGGAGAAAGCATGAAACTAAAATTATGTTTTACAGCATTATTCCTTGCGTTCTGGGTACTGGCTGGATGTGAGTCCAGTCACCAGGTTGAAGTCAAGCCTGTTGAAATAAAGCCCATTCATATTACCATTGATGTTAATGTGAAAGTAGACAGAGCTCTGGACGACTTTTTTAATGACATTGATGCAGCTGAAGACGAAATAAAAAAAGATTAGGAGGAAAAATGAAATATAAATATACAATCATTGTTAGTCTTTTGGTTTTGATAAGTTTATTGGTATTTTCTGGCACAGGTGCAGCCCAAGGGATCAAAGAACGTATGAAACAGCGCCTGCCAGTGATAGTTGATTTAAAAGCCAAGGGTATTGTTGGTGAAAACAATCAAGGCTATCTTGCCTTTGTAACAGGGAAAAAAGTCCAGGAAAGCCTTATCGTAGGTGAAAATCAGGACAGGAAAACCATTTATTCTCATATCGCCAAACAGCAGAAAACATCCTTGAAGCTTGTGGAGAAAAGGAGAGCCATTCAACTTGCAGGCAGGGCACGGTCCGGGGAATTTATCCAGAAGTCCAATGGAGCCTGGATAAAGAAATAATGATATTTCTGTCTTATTCTTGTTTGCTTTTTTAAGGAGAAAAAAATGAAAGTACAAGGCATTGCAATAATGGTGTTTACTCTTGTGTTTATTTTTACTGGTAATATCCTGGCTCATTTCGGGATGGTGATTCCCTCTGATAATATGATCATGCAGGATGATAATCGGGAAATTCAATTAAATCTTTCATTTTCACACCCCTTTGAAGCCATTGGTATGGAACTGGCCAGGCCTGAGAGGTTTTTTGTGGTCAAGGATGGAAACAAACAGGAACTGGGTACAAAACTGATTCCATTGAACATAATGGGTCAGCCATCATGGACCATGAGATATCCTCTCAAAAGACCAGGTGCCCATGCTTTTATCATGGAACCCCAAGCCTATTGGGAACCTGCTGAAGATTGTTATATTATTCACTACACGAAAACCATTGTCGCAGCCTTTGGACAGGATAAAGGATGGGATGAAGAGGTAGGTGTAAAGACCGAGATTGTACCCTTGTCCAGGCCCTTTGGATTGTATGCCGGAAATCTGTTTCAGGGGATTGTCAAACTGAATGGAAAACCTGTCCCCCACGCAGAGGTTGAGATAGAATTCTATAATCAGAAGAAAACAGCCCTGGCTCCAACCGATTATATGATAACCCAGACCACGAAAGCAGATCAAAACGGAATTTTTTCCTATTGTGCACCCAGTTCAGGCTGGTGGGGTTTTGCAGCCCTTAATACATCTGAAAAAAAAATGATGCACAAGGGTGAAGAAAAAGATATTGAACTTGGAGCTGTTCTCTGGGTTAGATTTGAAGACTGGCAGGAAAAATAAAGAATGCATATTTCTGAAGGTGTCTTGTCTGGACCTGTTTTGGCGGCAGGCCTATCCATTACCATTGCCGGTACCGCCGTTGGGCTGAAAAAAATAGAGTATGATCAAATGGTTCATGTGGCAATTCTTTCCTCGGCCTTTTTTGTGGCTTCTTTGATTCATATCAATATAGGTCCCGTAAGCGTGCATTTGATTTTAAACGGAATTGTTGGCCTGCTTCTGGGGCCTGCTGCATTTCCGGCAATTCTCACGGCATTGGTGCTTCAGTCTTTGTTCTTCCAATATGGAGGGTTAACTGCCCTGGGGGTGAATGCCGTGATCATGGCTGTGCCGGCGGTTCTTTCCTATTATCTTTTTTCACCTTTGCTGGGCAGATCTTCCAGGCTGACATTTGCAGCTGGTTTCATGGCCGGGGTTTTTTCTGTGGGATTTTCCTCCTTTCTTTTGGGAATTGCGCTCTGGTTTACCAACGAGGAATTTTTAAAAACCTGTATTGCCATAATTTCTGCACATGTTCCGGTGATGTTGATAGAGGGTATTATAACCGGGTTCTGTGTTTCTTTCCTTTTAAAAGTATATCCTGAAATAATACCGAATAAAAATTTATGGAAAAACAGATGAAAATTTTTTCTTTCTTTATGGTTAATTGCCTTTTTATATTCATTTCGCCTGCCATGGCCCACAAGGTTATTGTCTTTGCATGGGCGGAGGCTGGAATGATTCATATTGAAAGCAGTTTTGGCTCCAATAGACCGGCAAAAAATTGTACCCTTGAGATAAAAACTTTAGACGGAACCATGGTGCATCAGGGAATTACCGATAATCAGGGTCTGCATTCTTTTAAAATTCCTGATTTTCAGGATTCAGACCTAATTGTATACCTGAATGCCGGACCCGGGCATTCAGGCCGGTGGACCATCCCAAAAACAGAACTTGTGGGAGAAACTACTCCTGAAAAGATAGAAAAGAAAATGGCTGAAAAACAATCCCTTGAAAAAGGTCCTTCTTCTGTCCGTATAATTTCCGGGATTGTCATTATATTCGGACTTGCTCTGGTGGGTGCCTGGATTAAAAAAAAGCAAAGTAAACCTGATGCTTGAAAATACCTTTGCAAGCGGCAGTTCACCTGTCCACGGTCTGAACCCGAAAATTCGGATTCTGGTTTCTTTGTTTTTATCCATTGCTGCTGCATTGTGTGACAATCTCATCATTGCCTTGGGATATTTGTTTGTCTCTTTTTGTCTGGCAGGGTTGGCGCATTTGACCGTTAAACAGGTGATAAAAAGATTGAAACCTCTGTTCTGGTTCCTTGTGATGATCTGGATCTTTCTTCCCCTGACCTTTAGAGGAGAAATTGTTTTTGAGTATTGGATTTTTATGGCCACCTGGCCGGGTATCCTTCTCAGTGCCAAGATTACCCTGAAATCAATTGCTATTTTACTGATATTTTCAGCTTTAATTGCCACCATGCCCATTGCTTCTCTGGGATCGGGTTTACATAGGCTGAAAGTCCCGGACAAAATGGTTTTTTTGCTTCTTATGACCTATCGGTATATTGCAGTGATTCAATCAGAATATACACGATTGTTACGGGCTGCAAAATTCAGGGGGTTCAAGCCCGGAACCAACCTCCACTCATACAAAACCTATGCCTTTCTTGCGGGAATGCTTTTTGTCAGGGCTTCTTTACGGGCCAGGCGGGTGTATCAGGCCATGCTATGTCGAGGGTTTAAAGAAAAATTTCATACCCTTGACCTATATCCTCCTACTATATTGAATTTTATTTTTTTTGGGGTAATGACATTGATAGGCACAGGACTTGTCCTGGCGGAATGGATTTGGATTCAATGAGCACAGAGCAGCCCTGCATTATCAAGCTTGAAAATATTTCTTTTTCATATCCCGGCTCCCGGATAAAGGTATTGGATGACCTGAGTCTTGAAATAAAAAAAGGAGACAAGATTGGGATGATGGCTCCCAACGGAAGTGGTAAAACAACTCTTCTTCATACCATTATGGGGCTTTGTGCACCTGAAAAAGGGAACATCGCAGTGTTTGGAAATCCCATGCAATCGGAAAAAGATTTTTCAAGTATCCGTTCCAGAATAGGTCTTTTATTTCAGGATTCAGATGACCAGTTGTTTTGTCCCACGGTCCTGGATGATGTGGCTTTCGGGCCTTTGAACCTGGGGTATTCACGGCAGCAGACCATTGATATATCGAGAGAGGTCCTTAAAAATCTTGGCATTGAAGAACTTGAAAAGAGTGTGACCCATCAATTGAGCGGCGGCCAAAAACGCCTGGTGGCTCTATCAGCGGTTCTGGCCATGTCTCCGGAAGTGCTTTTGCTGGACGAACCCACTGCTGGACTGGATACTAATTTTAAACAAAAATTGATCCAGATTTTGAACGAACTTGATATTAGCTATTTTGTGATTTCCCATGAATTTGATTTTCTCAACTCAGTGACAGACAGGATCTTTTCCATGGAAAAGGGGAAAATTTTAACAGACGATGAAATCCATATCCATCGTCATGAACATGTTCATAAGCATGGAAAACATCCCCATGTTCATAAATAAATCTGTAAAATTATACCAATAAAGTATACTAGCAGATTCACACCTATAGATACAGAGCAGAAAATATATTTTTTATTTAAAAGGAAGGGTAGTTCAGGAAAACATCATTATGAGCCGGACACAAGTTTTGACAATTCTTTCTGGATACAATAATAAATATCTTCATCACTGCCGTACACATCAATGACATCCTTGTGGTCAATGAGTTTTTCCACGACAAAAGCAGTCAAATACAGGCTTGCAATATTGGGATTTGAAATCAGGGTTCTAAAGGGGGCCACCATATAGTCAATATCAAAGTCTTCTGCCTTGCACAGGGTATCCAGGCATCTTACAATCTGGTTTTCTATGCTTGATTTGCTGACGGTTTCAACCAGCCCGTCTTCAATGAGCTTCATGGAAACTTTATTGCTGAATGAATCAATGTTATCCCGGATACTGGTGATGGTTTTAATCCGTTCCCGTTCTTTTGAGGATTCGATTTTAGAAAGAAGCTTTGCTTCCCTGTTTCCAGTGTAAAAAATTTTGGCCATGGATTGATCCTTATGTAACAAAACCTGTTAAATGCTAAGTAATATTTATACTATGAAAACAGGGTAATTTTCAAGGTAAAAAACAAAAATCCCTTAAAAATCAAAAGTCCTGGATAATTATCTGGGCACTATTGGTCTTGAATTTGTTGATTTTCAGTGTAAATATAATAGAATTGTAATATTCAGGCATTTTTTTTGTGTCTTGAATATTAAAATGAAATGCTTCAACAAAATGATCCAGAGAACTATCATCGCTTTGAAGTGTCATTTTCCTGTGAAGGTTGCCAATGATATGAGAGGAAACAACCTTGAGGTTTCTGCAAAGAAAAACGGGCTCTGGATTTGCCGTTCCAAAGGGTCTTAATCGGTCAATTTGTCTGGCCAGGTCAATGGTAATTTCTGTAAAGGGCAGCTCAGCATCTATGATGAGGGTTTTTAAAAAATCATCCTCAGAATAATTATTTTTCAGGTGGGCAGCTAAACCTGATTTCAGACTGGCAAGATTTTCATGCTTAAGGGTCAAACCGGCTGCCATGGAATGGCCTCCGAATTTTTCGAGTAATTCTGCATTTGCAGCCAGGGCCTGGTGAATATTGATATTATTGATACTTCTGCATGATCCCATGGCCAATTTATCTGACCGGGAAAGCAGAACAACCGGGCATACATATTTTCTGGATAGTCTGGAAGCTGCAATACCCAGAACAGACGGATTCCACCGTGAATTACACAATACCAGCAAATGCTGGTCCAAAAGGGAGGGGGTTCTTGAAATTCGGTTTTCAATATCCAGCACAATCTCTTTTTCTATCTGCTGACGTTTGAGGTTAAGTTCATCAAGCAGGGTAGCTGTTGTTTCTGCGTCATAAAGGTTGGGGGCAGTTAAATGGGTAACACAGATTCTTGCATGGGCAATACGTCCGGCAGCATTGATTCGGGGTACGATCTTAAAGGAGATATCATCTGAATCCATTTGTTTGGGATCAATCCGGCATATCCTTGCCAGGGAAAGGATACCAGGTCTTTCCCCTTTCCTCATCTGTTCTAGCCCGGCCATGCATAAAATTCGGTTCTCGTGGATCAAGGGAACCATATCCCCAATGGTTCCAATGGCAAAGAGATCCAGATATTTTAAAAGATTGGGCTCTTGGATTTCATTCCAGACTCCCTTGTCTCTGAAATATTTTCTCATGGCCATGACCAGAAAAAAGGATAGTCCCACGCCGGCGAGATAGTCCAGCCCGGAATGGCAGTCCGGTCTTTTGGGATCAATCACTGCCAGGGCAGGGGGTAAAGAATCTCCAGGTTCATGGTGATCAGTGATAATGACATCAATGTCTTCAAGTCCGGCTGCTTCCACAGCTTTATTTGATGTGATCCCGCAATCCACAGTAATGATAAGGTCCACTTCCATTTGAACAGCTGTCTCAATATGTGGAGGATTAAGGCTGTATCCCTCTTTTCTTCGGTGGGGAATATACCAGGTTACATCTGCAGTAACATAAGTTAGAAAATCATATAAAAGGGAGGTGGCAGTTACACCGTCCGCATCAAAATCACCAAAGATGAGTATCTTTTCCTTGTTAAATACGGCTGTGTGTATCCGTTCAACAGCTTTGTCCATATCTGCCAGGGTAAAAGGGTCTTTTAATTGTTTAAAGTCGGGGTTTAAAAAAAATCGTGCCGCATCAGGGGTTTTCAGTCCCCTACCATGGAGAAGTGCTGCAATTACAGGGAAACAGCCTACCTCCTCTGAAAGGGCTTCAATTATCTCAGGATCAGGCGGCACATATCTTAGTGTGGGTTCCATTTACGAGTGGCCATTTTTTTTGGGTCTGGTTTATAGTCTGTGCTCAGGATAATAAGGCGACAGGGACTCAATGCTTTTTATTAAGGTTTTTACGTAATTCATATCAACATTCTGTTTGGCTTTCATCGCGGCAAGAATTACCCCATGGTGCTTTTGTAAACGCTCTATATAGTCTTTTTGATCCGGTTTAATTCGTTGGGTCAAAAAGTAGTTACCAATGGTAGCGATGATTTTTTGTGCGTGCCTTTCTTTATTCATTACCCATCGAACCAATTGGTTTTGTGACTGGGCATCTGATTTACCAGCCAGTTCAACAATAAGTCTGGTCGATTTTTCCACGGTAGCTGCATCTTCAAGCATTGATTGAACCCGGGCATAGTCATCATAGATTCCACATGGAATCTGGCAGTGGGCATAAACTGGAAGAGAGGACATAAAAATAGTACCGGCAATGGTGAAGGTCAGTAAAAAAATTAATTTAATAAAGATTTTCATGGGTAGCTCCTTTGGTTTTTACCGTAATTATATATCGTCAGCCCTGGGAGGAATCAAGATAAATTTTGATTTCAAGATTTTCCTTCTAAAATATAAAGAATCTGCAAAGAAAACATGGCATTAATAAAAATTTCATTTGAGCAATATATGCTAATAATGGTATGATAATTGTTTTAAGAAAAGTACTGGAATTTGAATGAAAATGATACACAAGGAATATAGGGTTGATAAAACCAGGATTGGTTTTATCAAATTTATTTTTGAAGCCCATGAAGGCATTGCAGTGGCCACCACCCTGGATCCCAAAACAGGGCATATAAGGCTTGCCCTGGCCCCGGATCGTATGGATTCAGCATTTAGAATCATTGAAGACCTGAAAAAGGAATTTGTATTTGATGAGTTATAAAGGATTTGCCTATATTCATACCATTGGCTGTCAGATGAATGTATATGATTCTGAAAAACTTGCCTGTATTTTAAATTCATATGGATTTGAAAAAACCAATGAGATGAACAAGGCTGATATTGTTGTCTGCAACACCTGTTCCATCCGTCACAAAGCAGAAGAAAAAGCCTTTAGTTTCCTGGGCAGATTTGCCAGAGAAAAGAAGAAAAGGCCTGATTTGATAGTGATTATGGCCGGGTGTGTGGCCCAGCAGGAGGGGGAAAAAGCCTTTGCCAGGGTCCCCCACTTAGACCTTGTCCTGGGAACCCAGGCCTTCTCAAGATTTGGCCAGCATCTGGATGCATTAAAATCAGGGGAAAAAAAGATTGTGGATATTGAGGATTCAGATATGATTTTTGAATCCATGCCTGACGAAACCTGTTTTGATGAAAACAGGGTTTCAAAATTTGTCACCATCATGCAGGGGTGCGACAATTATTGCACCTATTGTGTGGTCCCCTATGTCCGGGGAAGGGAAAGAAGCCGTAATCATAACTCCATTGTGGATGAAATTACAATTCTTGCCAAGGCCGGGATCAGGGAAGTAACCCTGCTGGGGCAAAATGTCAATAGTTACGGGGTCAAGGAAGAAGGCATTTCCTTTCCAGAATTATTAGAAAAAGTCAGTGAGGTAAAGGGTATTGAGCGGATCAGGTTTGCTACTTCCCATCCCAAAGATCTATCTGTGGAATTGATCTATGCCATCCGGGATATTGACAAGGTCTGCAACCACCTTCATCTGCCGGTACAATCCGGTTCCAATAAAATCTTGAAGAAGATGAACCGGGGATATACAAGGCAGACATATATATCCAGAATTGAAGCTTTGAAAACCGCCTGCCCCGGTATTGCATTGTCAACAGATATTATCGTGGGATTTCCCTGGGAAGATCCTGAAGATTTCAATGATACCATGGAATTGATCAAAGAGGTGGAGTTTGATTCCATATTTGCCTTTGCCTATTCTGACCGGTCTTCAGCTCCGGCAGCCAAATTTTCCGGCCAAATTGATGAGAAAGAAAAAATGGATCGATTGAACCGGCTTCTGAAATTACAGGAATTCTATACGGAAAAGAAAAACAAGGCCTTGATCGGCAAGAGTGTTGAGGTATTGGTTGAAGGTGAAAGCTTGAAAAAAAGAGATGGTTTTATAAAAATATCGGATAAAATGAAACAGATGGCCGGAAGAAGTGTATCCAATAAAATTGTGCATTTTCCTTCGGAAAATATTTCCATTGGTGATCTTGTAACCGTTGGGATTGAAAATGCTTATCCCCACTCATTGTGGGGGCTACCCCTTGGAGCCCTGAAAAAATGAAAAACAAATCTATAAAGATCGGAAAAAATGAACTCTGTCCCTGTGGCAGTGGTAAAAAATATAAAAATTGCTGTAGAAATAAAAAAAAAGAAGTTTCCATTAAGGATGAATATAAAAATAGATATGATATCATTTTAAAAACCCCGGAACAGGTTGCTGGTATTAAAAAATCCGGAGAACTCCTCATTTCCATCATGGAGCGGGTTGAAAAAATGATAAAACCGGGATTAAAGACAGATGATATCAATACCTTTGTCCACGAAGAAACCAAAAAAGCAGGTGGCGTGTCAGCACCTCTGCACTATAGGGGATTCCCCAAAAGTGTCTGTGTCTCCATAAACGAGGTTATCTGCCACGGCATTCCAGGGGAAAGATTTCTCCAGGACGGCGATATTGTTAACGTGGATCTCACCCCCATTCTCAACGGTTATTATGCGGATGCCAGTAAAACTTTTTTTGTGGGTACGCCTGGGAGGGATGCCCAAAAGATTGTATCTGTGGCAGCCGAGTCATTAAAACGGGGTATTGAGATCGTTGCCCCTGGAACAACTTTGGGGGATATAGGATATGCTATTCAAAGCTATGCAGAAGGCCAGGCCTGTTCTGTGGTCCGGGAATTTGTAGGTCATGGGGTGGGAATTGACTTCCATGAGCAGCCCCAGGTCCTGCATTTTGGAAGCCCTGGAAAAGGGTTGCCCCTGGTTGAGGGCATGGTTTTCACCATTGAGCCCATGATCAACCTGGGTAAAAAAGAACTCCATATTCTGGAAGACCGGTGGACAGCAGTGACCAATGACATGTCTTTGTCTGCCCAGTTTGAACAGACAATCCTGGTAACAAAAGATGGGTATGAGAGCCTGACTCCCTATGAATTATAAGTGAATACTATTTAATCTGATAAAGGGAAACCCAAAGGGCCTTTTACAACACCCATGAGGGGATATTTTTTGATTTCATGGATAAATTTTTCAGATAATTTTTGATCTATTTCATGGGCATATACATTTCCATTTTTTCCCATTCCCCGGATAATACCGTCATGGAGAAACCATTGAACTAGTTTGTGACTGATGGTATCCCTGGCTGCTTTGTCTGCCTTGATGGTGGTGCAGTTACCGGTACTCTCTTCATTGCAGGCTTCAGCAAGTGGGAGAAAACCATGGTCATCAATACAGTTTTTCAGATAGTTGAGAATCCGGGCCAGACGCAAAAGGGTAATGGCTTCAAGCCGGGTGGTTTTCTCATCCAGGGGCAGGGCAGTGGACCGCATCAATGAAAAACTGGCTGGCAGCAGTTTTTGTTTCCTGCAAAATTCATAATCAAGGCTTCCCGGGGCTGGATAGAAAATTGAAAGCCCTGCCAGGGTTCTTTTTTGTGCAATAAGCAGAAGATCATGTAAAGAAGAAAGAGCATCCTGGCCCGGTGCTGCCGCAATCACATAGGAGACACAATCCAATCCAAGTTCCCGGGCAATATCCAGAACTTTGTCATGGGCTTTCCTGACGTCAGGACGTTTAAAGCGCTGGAGCTGTTCTTTGGAAAATGATCCCACAGAAAGATTTAAGGTTTTAAACCCGGATTTTTTCATGGCAGCAATGACTTCCCTGTCAAGGGATGGGGGATACAATCCATTCATGGCCCTTAGTTCAACGGGTTTTCCTTTGAAAATTTCATCAAGCCCTGACAACAAAGCTAAAATCCATTTTTTATTTAATGTCAGGTTTTCATCTTCAAAATCAATGAATCCGATGTCAAGCTGCTTTGCCTGATCTTCTATTTCCCTTAACACATCTGCCACATTCCGTTGACGGAATTTTGCATGGGAAGAGCTTGCAGATACGGAACAATAGGAACATGACATGGGACAGCCCCGGCTTGAAACCAGTGTAATGGAAGCCTTGTTGTTCCTCTGGTAATATTCCTGGTCCACCCGGGTTAGCAACGGCAATGGGATCTGGGTAAGGTTTTTTATCCAGGCAGGAGGATTGATGAATATCTTTTTTTTGTTCCCAAAGCTGTCTTTTTGCCTGAAGGCGATGCCTGGAATTTTTGTAAGATCCGTCCCGTCAACCAGGGCATCACAGAGCAGAGGCAGGGAAATTTCCCCTTCCCCCCTGAGAACAAAATCAATTGCTCTGCAGTCCAGAACTTCTTTTGGAAAAAGGGTGGGGTGGTGACCGCCCATGACAATATAGGCTTTTGGATAGAATTTTTTAATTGTCCTGGCAGTGGAAAGAGCCTGGTCACAATAAGCTGAAAACAGGGAAGAGATACCCACTATAAATGGTTTTTCACTTCTGACCTGGGTTGCTATATGTTCATAGCTGTATCCAAAATGTCTGAACCTGTGGAAGAGTGAAAACAGGGAAATATCATCCCTGCCGTAATAGGATTTTAAATGGGAAAATTCCTTTGGATATTCTATGGTTTTTGATTTATCAGTGGCAAGGGAATCAATTATTTTTGTTTGATACCCTTTATTTTCAAGGGCTGCGCAAATGGATGCAAGCCCATAGGGTATGGTTCTTTTCCGGGTCAGATAGAATTCTTCCATGGGCGGCTGTACAAGAAGAATTTTAATCATATCATCCATATTTTTTAATAGATTGTTTTTTATTCCACATTGGGAAATTTAACAATTACTCCCAGGCATAAAAGCGGGACAAAGGCTGAATAAAATAATATAGTTTCAAGCCCGTATATGTCTGCCAGTTTCCCTACAAAGGGAGTGATGGCTCCGCCAAGTCCATAGGCAAAACCCATCATCAGACTGGAGACCATGGCTCTGGACTTTGGAGCCAGTTTCTGGGCCATGACAACCCCCAGGGGCATGGAAGCAAGCACCATGAAACCAGCCAGAAAAGATCCCACATACACCCAGGGGCCCGGCAAATAAAGGAATAATAGTAGAGCTGGAGGCATGAGTAAAAAGGAGATAAAGAATATTTTTTTAAAGCTGGTTCTGTCTGCAAAATATCCTGCCAGAAGGCCGCTAAGAGTGCCTGCCATCACAAATAAGGCGACAATCAATCCTACGGAAGTCAGTTCATGGCCTTTTTCAGCAAGGTAAATGGGCATAAAGGTCATAAAAGCCTGCCCTGTGACAGCTCTTAATACCATTACCAGCCAGATCAGAATGATAGCTTTATAAACTTTTCCAAGACTATCCTTCAGGGATTTGAAAAAACCGAGATGGGCAAGATTTTCAGAAACAGGTATGGGCAGATATTTAAAGCAGAATATAAACGCCACAAAGCCCAGAATCATTGTATAGGGCATGGCTTCAAGGCCGAATTTTGTAACATACCAGGTGATAAAGACAGGTCCAATAGCAAAGGAAAGGGTTCCTCCGGTGTTGAATATGGATATGCAGAATCCGGTTTTATTGCCGGAATACAAAGGTACCATTCCAGTGGTGGATGGATGGAACATGGAAGACCCGATGGAGCCCAGACACAAGGCCAGAAGCAATAGGATAAAGTTAGGGGCCAGGCCGGAAAATGGAATGCAGAAAAAGGCAAGGAACAGACCGGCAAATACAAAAGACCTTGTCTCATGGCGGTCAGCCATATAACCCACCACAGGCTGGACAATAAAGGCCAGCAACCGGACCAGGCCGGTAATAAGACCGACCTGGGCAAGTGTGAGTCCCATTTTATCCACAAATGCTGGTAAAAGCGGTGTGAAAAAAGAGGAATAAAAGTCACCGCTAAAGTGTATCAGGGTAAGGACAAAGATGATCTTGTAGTTCACCTTGCCCGGTAATTTTAAGTCTGTCATGGAGGTATGTTTTTTATTTCCTAATTTTTAAGGCTGTGAATGGGCGCTGGAATCCTGCCGCCGAATTTGACAAAGGAATCTTTTAAATCCAGGTGGGGGACATTCATTATCCTGGCCTCACCCAGCAGGCCTCCAAAGGTTACTTTTTCCCCGGCTTTTTTCCCGGGTACAGGAATGATCCGGGTGGCAGTGGTCTTGGCATTGATCATACCAATGGCCATTTCATCGGCAATAATACCGGCCAGGCATTCCTCTGTAATATCGCCTGGAACAGGAACCATGTCCAGTCCAACAGAGCAGACGCAGGTCAAAGCTTCCAGTTTTTCAATGGTCAGATACCCCTTATGGGCTGCATTGGCAATATTCAGATCCTCACTCACCGGTATAAAGGCACCGCTCAACCCCCCCACATGGGAGCTGGCAAATGCACCGCCTTTTTTGACGGCATCATTGAGCATGGCAAGGGCTGCTGTGGAACCTGGCACACCTATCTGGGTAAGTCCAAGGGCCTGAAAAATTTCTCCGATACTGTCCCCCACAGTTGGGGTAGGGGCCAGGGAAAGGTCCACCACGCCAAATCTGATGCCAAGGTTCTCTGCCACTTCCCTGCCAATGAGTTCACCCACACGGGTAACTTTGCAGGCGGTTCGTTTAATGATTTCTGCAATTTGTCCCAAGGAGAGTTTTTTTTCTTCAAGATTTCTTTCTATGGCCCGTTTCACAACCCCTGGACCGGAAACTCCCACATTAATGACGGCATCGGCAACCCCTACTCCAAGGTAGGCACCCGCCATAAAGGGCATGTCCTGAGGGATATTGGCAAATACACAGAGTTTGGCACAGGCAAGGCCGTCATCGTCTGCAGTCAGGGCAGCAGCTTTTTTAATGGCCCTGGACATCTCAAGGACAGCATCCATGTTGATACCGGCTTTGGTGGTTGCCACATTCACCGAGGCACATATCCTCTGGGTCTGGGCCAGGGCCTGGGGAAGGGCGGCAATCAGTGATTTATCTCCATTGGCAATGCCTCGTTCCACAAGGGCGGAGAAGCCGCCGATAAAGTCAATATTCACTTGTTTTGCAATACTATTGAGTTCCAGGGCAATTTCAACCATCTGGTCTGGGGAAAATGGAGCACCCACAAGGGCAATGGGACTGAGAGAAATCCGTTTGTTTACAACTTTTATGCCGTATTTTTCCCCCACTGTGTCACAAACCTGGACCAGGTCGGCTGCATGGGAAATGATTTTTTTTCGGATATTTTTTTTGAACACAGACAGGTCATGGCTGATACAATCAAAGAGGTTGATTCCCAAAGTGACTGCACGGACATCCAGGTTTTCATTTTTTACCATTTCTATGGTGGACATTATTTCAAGATCATCAAACATGGTTTTCCCTGTTTTTTTATAGTAATTACTTACATTGTCTGGTTAAATGTTTTGTATAAATCTATTCAAGTTAAATTTTATTGATGACGTCAAAAATATTCTTATGCTGAATCCTTATATCCAGATTGAGCTGATCTGCTTTTTTCTTCAAGGCCTTGAACATGGCCTGGGCATCCACATCCCTGGAAATACAAACCTGGTAGGACATGACATTTGCCTTGGGGTCGCTTCCCCCTTTGAATACAGCCTTTAAATTAACAATATTCGCATTAAATTCTGCAATAATGCTGGAAAATCTTGCCACAAGTCCTTTCTGGTCCGGGCCGATGGTGGTGATTAAAAAAATTTCATCCCCGGGATTATCAAGGCCTTTGCCATTGCCTTCCAGGGCGTTGACGTGGATGGTCAGTCCTGTGTCTCTGGTCTTTTCGGTAAGGATTTTTTGTATATGATCAAAGGTCAGGCTTGAAGGTGGTTCAATAATGAAAAATCCTGCAAACTGGTTTTGCAGAATCATCTGATTGGCATTTTCAAGGTTGCAGTCAAGATCATATAGATGGTTGGAAATGCAGGAAATAATACCGGGTCTGTCCTTTCCCAGGACCGTTATGATAAGTTTATTCATTTTTACCCTTTACATAGCCTGGCGCAGGGCTGAAATGGTTTCCCTGTAGTCAGGAGTGCTGAAAATGGCAGATCCTGCAACAAAAGAAGTTGCCCCTGCCTTGTGTACCCCATGGATGGTATCTTTATTGATCCCGCCATCCACCTGAATGATGGCATTGGAGTTATTTTCCCTGAGCATTTGAGATAGGGCTGCAATTTTGTCAATACTGGATCTAACAAATTTCTGGCCTCCAAACCCCGGGTTGACACTCATGATCAGAACAAAATCAAGCTGGTCAATGATCCACTGGATGGAGGACAGGGGTGTGCCGGGATTCAGGGCCACGCCAGCCTTGATATCAAAGCTCTTTATGAGCTGAAGGCTTCTGTGGAGATGGGGGCAGGCTTCGGCATGGACAGATATATAATCAGCCCCGGCCTTTGCAAATTCCGGGATCAAAAGATCTGGTGTTTCAATCATAAGATGAACATCCAGTTTTAGTTTTGATACCTTTTTGCAGGCTTCCACAATAATGGGTCCATAGGTGATATTGGGTACAAACTGGCCATCCATGACATCAATATGTATCCAGTCAGCACCGGCTTTTTCAACTCTGACAAGTTCTTCTCCCAGGCATGTGAAATCGGCTGAAAGTATTGACGGGGCAATTATTCCCATAATAGTTCTCCTGAATCATTGTCCCTTTCCCAGGGGTCAATGATTCTTGTTTTTACAAGTTCATGGTCAACAAAAATTTTTATTTTAGTTTTTATATTGCCGGGGATCAATATATTAATATCTTTTCCAGGTGTAAAATATTCATTAAAAAGGTCCATTGTAAATCCCAGCATATCTGTTTCCACTCGGACATGTTTTTTTAAAAACCCCGGCCTGAGGGAATGTGACACCAGGATCAGGCCTTTTAAATCTTCATGCTTCATCTTTAATCCGGCTTTGGTGTTATTGATAGTCAGTTCAATGGGGGTATGAGGAAAAACAGGTTTACCAAATTCAGGAATTTGGGACAATACTATACCCAGGGCAAGGTTTGAATCTGTTTTTGAGAGAATCTTGGAAACAGACAAATGTTGTTTTTCAGCAAGGCCCACTGCGTCCTCAAAATCCATGCCCTCAAGGTCCGGCATAACCTGAACAAGGGGTTCAGGTCCTTTGCTGATCAAAAGGTTGCAAAGGGAATTCCTTGCCCTGGTGGTAAAGGCAAGGGGATATTGGGCAATAATATTATTTTTTAATGTTTCTACACTAGGAACATAGGAGAGGGTACCTGGTTTGAATTCATTTTTTTCAAGGGTTAAAAAAGCCTGTTTTAAAGGGATCTGGCGCAAATCCGGGATAATATTTTCCTTCTGGCCCTTGGAAATATAGATACTGACATCCCTGCCTTTTTTTATGGTTGTGCCGGGTAAAGGGTCCTGGAAGGTAATCGCGTATTTGGGAATATTATCATCATATTGAGTACCGTGAAGCTTGGGGTTGAGTCCCAGATTGGTCAGTGTCTCCAATACACGGATAATATTCTTCCCTTTAAGTTCAGGAAGAATGATTTCTTTGGCGCTCCGGGTAAAGAGATTGACCCCGAAATAACCGGCAGCGCCGGAAATGGCAAAGGCAAGACAGAAAAAAAAACTATATTTTATAAAGGATTTCATGGTTTTTTTTCTGCCCTTTTTAATCTTGCTGCAAAAAAACCATCCATGTAATATTCATCTGGATATGTTTTAAAAAAAGAACCAGCTGTATTGAGTTTAGAATCAGAAAAAGATAGTCTCCGGGTTGTGTCCATTGGTAAATTTTCTGAATCAATTATTGACGATAGGGAATAATCCTTCCTTTTTTTTAAAAAAGCCTCTATCACCTGCTCATTTTCTTCCGGCTCGCAGGAGCACACGGCAAACACAAGTATTCCACCTGGTTTTACAAGATTAGCAGCTGAATTGAGCATTTTTTTCTGCTGGGCACAAAGCCTTAAAATGTCCTTAAAACTCCTTTTCCATTTGGTGTCAGGATTGCGGCGCATTACCCCAAGCCCGGTACAGGGGGCATCCAGGAGAACCCGGTCAAAATATCCGTGAAAGTCTTTTATGCTGGCTTTTAATAGATCGACCTGCCTGGTTTGGATATTGAGGATGCCCAGCCGCTGGGTTTCTGCACCGAGACTTTCAAGTTTATGGGATTCTGAATCCGCTGCAATAACCACTCCTTTGTTTTCCATTAATTGGGCAATGTGGCAAGCCTTGCCACCCAGGCCGGCACAGGCATCAAGTATGGTTTCATCTGGCTGGGGATCAAGAATTTGACTGACCAGCTGGGCAGCCTCATCCTGGACCTGAAAAAGGCCCTGGTCAAACCCCTTTATCTCGGAAACTGGCCTGCCCGGGTTGGAAATATGGATTCCCTGGAGGCTTTCTTTTGTATATTCAACAGAAAGGCCAAGGGTTTCAAGATGAGCCCCAAGGATTTTTCTGTCTGTTTTCAAGGTGTTGGTCCGCAGGGTAATGGGGGGGATGGTGTTAATACTCTGGCACAGGGATATGGTTTTCTCCTGTCCATGGGCTGTGAGCCATTTTTTTGTAAGCCAGCCTGGCATACTGTATTTGACACTGATATGGGCAGACAAATTCTTTTCCTGGTCAGGCAGGGCAATGGTTTGATAGCTTTCACAGGCATTTCGTAACACCGCATTGATAAATCCAGCGACATTTTTGTTCGCATATTTTTTAGCCAGTTCAATGCTTGTGTTTATGGCGGCAAAGGCGGGAATCCGGTCCAGGAAAATGATTTGAAAAAGGGCAATTCTTAAAATAAGCAGGACCTTCATGTCCAGTTTCTCAAAGGGCTTTTTTAAAAAGGATTTGATAATAAAATCAATATATCCCTGTTGACGCAGGACACCAAATACAATTGCATTGCAAAGGTTCCGGTCCTGCTGGGACATGCCTGCCAAATTCCTTTGGGCATCATCAATGCTTTTGTCCAGGGTGCAGGTTTTTTTTTGACAGCCTGACAGGATTTTAAGGGCTGCATAACGGGCATCCAACTCCATATTATAACTCAAATCTGGCTGGAAGGTCAATTTTATGGCCACGTAAAAAAACCTTTGCCTGCAGCCTTTTTCCAGAAGATCCCATTAATTCGAGAATCACCACCATTCCCTTGCCAGTTGCAACATGAATTCCAATATCATCGCATCTGTAGATCATGCCCGGATCAAGGGATATGTCTTTTTCAATGGCAAGGGTCTTGAAAATTTTGATTCGTTTGCTGTTCAAATGGGTGAATGCACCGGGCCAGGGTGTCATAGCATTGATATGGGCACAAATTTCTTTATTTGACCGGGTCCAGTCTATTTTCCCGTCAGATTTTTTCAGCAAGGGCACATAGGTGGCCCTGGAGTTGTCCTGGGGCATTGGGGTAAGGCTATTCTGGTTTATCTGCCGGATGGTCTCAATAATCAGTTCAGCGCCCATGGGGGATAAGCGGTCATGGAGTTCCAGGGCAGTTTCTCCAGGCTCTACCAGCGTGGATGAAGTCAATAAAATGTCACCTGTGTCCATGCCTTTGGCCATTACCATGGTGGTGATACCAGTTTCCCTGTCCATATTCATTACAGCAGCCTGGATTGGCGCTGCTCCCCTGTAGCTGGGCAGAAGTGATGCGTGGATATTAATAGGATAAATTTTGGGTATGTCCAGGATATTCTGGGATAATATCTGGCCAAAGGCCACCACCACAAAATAATCCGGTTTAAGCCCTGATAGTTTATTCAGGCCTTCATCACAATTCAGGTTTTCCGGCTGAAAAATCTCAAGCCCCAGCTCAAGGGCAGCTTCTTTTACAGGGGGGAAACTCAACTTTTTACCACGTCCTTTGGGCCTGTCCGGCTGGGTGACCACCAGGCTGATATGAAAATCATCCTGGGCTGCAAGGGTTTTCAAGGCGGGTACTGAAAAATCCGGCGTTCCCATGAAAATTATATTTGTTTTTTTCATTTATTGCTTTTTAATTCTTGTAACGCTTTTAATCGTCTTTTTTTATACATGGCCCGTTTCAGGGAACTGATTCTGTCAATAAAGAGGATTCCATCCAGATGATCTATTTCATGCTGCATAATCACTGCCATCAATCCTTCTGCATCAAATTCCAATTGTTTGCCGTTTATATCCAGTGCCCTGACCCTGACTTTTGCGTAGCGTTTTACAGTGGCTCTGAAGTCAACCACACTTAAGCAGCCTTCATCTTCGGAAATAAAACTGCCTTCAGAGGCAATTATTTTTGGGTTAATCAAAGCTGTGACTTCTTTGGTCTCTCCATCATATTCAGGATCCACTGCATGGGAATCGAAGATAATAACACGCTGGTTGATCCCAACCTGGGGGGCGGCAAGGCCGATTCCTGCATTATTGAACATGGTTTCCTCCATATCCTCAACCAGGTTTTTGATCTCTTGATCCAGGACCTCTATCTTTACAGATGGCTGGGAAAGGGATTTTTCAGGATACTTTACAATATTACGTATGGCCATTTTTTTTCAGTATTTCCTTAGCAGTTTCAATATCTTTTTTAATTTGTCCTGATAATTCTTTCAGGCAGGAAAATTTTTTCTCATCTCTCAAACGGGCCACCATGTTGACACGGATTCGAGTACCATAAATATCATGGTGAAAATCAAGAATATGCACTTCAATGGTGAACATCTGGTCTCCAAATGTTGGAGAAAAACCAATGTTGGCAACTCCAGGAAATGTCCCCCGTACAGTTTCAATGTTGACGGCATATACGCCTATTTTGGGACAAAGTTCATCATGGAGTTTGATATTGGCAGTGGGAAAGCCAAGCTGGCTTCCGCCTCTTTCCCTCCCTTTGATTACCTTTCCCCTGATCTGGTAGTGTCGTCCCAGGTATTTCATGGCCTTTTCAACCTGACCCTCCATGACAATTTCTCTTATCCGGGTACTTGAGATCCGTTCAATGCCTGTATTTGTATCTTTGATCCATTGGGAAATAATGGTTTCAAACCCCAATCGTTTCCCTTCAGATTCTAACAAAGGAATATCTCCTGCCCTGTCTTTCCCAAAGGAATAATCTGCACCTATGATGATCCCTTTCATTCCAATTTTATGTACAAGGATTTTTTCAATAAAATCAAGGGCTGTTATGGATGCAAATTTTTTATCAAAGGGGATGTTGATCAGAACATCAATGCCAGATTGCTCAATAAGTTCTATCTTTTGATCATTTCGGGTAATCAAAGGGGGGCTTGAAATTCCCAACGCCCGTAACGGATGTGGTTCAAAGGTGATAGCAACAGCAGTACCGTCTATCTCATCTGCTTTTTCAATTACTTGGTGTAACAATGCCTGATGGCCCTTATGGACGCCGTCAAAATTTCCTATGGTTACAACAGCCCTCTTAAACGGGTGGTTTATCTGGGCTAAATTTTTGATTAATTCCATGGTTCCCTTTTAAGTTGGAATAAATAGTCTTGACAATTACCACAAACAAATATATATAGCCTAACCATCGTTTTTAAGCAATCTTTAATTGCTTAAAAATTCAAGAGTAAACGATGTGCCGAAGTGGCGGAATTGGTAGACGCGCTTGTTTCAGGGACAAGTGAGCGAACGCTTGTGGGAGTTCGAATCTCCCCTTCGGCACCATCTCTCTTACCGGTTTTACAGGAGCGGTTCTTCACCGTTATACAGCCAAAATCCCAATACATTTTCATTTTGCACAAACTCATTGCACACTTTGGGTTTTTTATGCGTACTCAAACAGACGTCCAATGACCTTTCAATAAAGGCTAAAAATGCTCAGATAGAAACAAGGATTGAGTTAAAAAATATAGGAAAGTTTATTGTAGAATGACTATGTGTCAGTAAAAAATAATCAAGCCGAAACAATGAATGAAATAACAAATATGGGGAAATCGGTAGTCGAAAATTACATTACAATTATGATACAAAAGGAGAGAAAGACCAGAGCGCCTAAAAAATTAATCCAGGCCTTGGTTTTTTATATGGGGTGAAAAGGAAGGCAAAATCTGAAAACAGTTCCATGATCCAAGGTGGAGTGAAAGGAAATTTTTCCTTTGAGGTAGGTTTCTCCAAATAATTTCATGGAATAGGTGCCAAGTCCCCTGCCGCCGCCTGATTTTGAACTGAAATGACGTTGGAAAATCCGTTTTTGAATGGGAAGGGGAATAAAGGCCTTGTTCGAGACTTCCCAGGTGATTGTTTCCTGGGTATTGAAGACATCTATTTGGATGGACCCGCCTTTTGGGGTAGCCTCCAATGCGTTGATCACCATATTTCCGATGATTCTGGATAAAAGTAGAGAATCTGTTTCAAGTATCAGATCTTTATCTGTCCAGTGCTGGATGATCTTTTTGTGGAAGGAAGCTGAATGGCCACTGATGATAAGGCCCAGTTCCCTTTTAATGTCATATAGGGATACTGCAGTGGGGACAGATGTATAGCTATAATCTTTGTGCTGGGAAAAATTTTTCTGGATGGCCACTTCATTGATTAATCGTTCAATACTCTTTCTGATGGATATAATTTCTAAATTGTCTGGAGCGCCTATTTCAAATAATTGTACATTTCCGTATAGCGCGGTCAGGGTATTATTTATATCATGGAAAAAGACCCGGTCTAGATTAACCCAGAACTGCTGCTGTGTAATATCCTGGGCATAAAAAAGCAGCCATCGCTGCCCCTCAAGTTCAATGGGCTCAGCTTTTACCTGGAGACAGATATCTGATTCTGTACCCCCTTTATCAGATACAAGGGCACAGATTTGTTCAGTGGTAATGTTGTCTTGAAATGCTGACATAATTGCTATGGCCGCCCCACAGGTACTGCAATATTCTGTGGTACCGCACCCATCCGGTTTTTTAAAGGCATGGATACAGGCCAGGCTCTCTCCAAGACGAAGTCCCAGAGCCTCTTGAATATCTTTTATGCCAAATTTTTCTATATAGGCATGGTTCAGAGCTACAATTTGTCGATCTTGATTCAGAACTACGAGCAGGCCAGAGGTGGTTTTCAGCAAGGCGTTTATAATGGGATTATGACTGAGATCTGCAATTTGATTTTTTAATTCTCGTTTTTCGGTTCTTTTTGCAGGTGCAAAATAGGTGTCCATTGCTATTCCTTAATTCAGATTAAACTGAATAGTATACCCACTGAAATCTATATTTATGACTGAGGAAATAAGGAGAATAATCGTAAAGCTGGTCGGGATGAGAGGATTTGAACCTCCGGCCCCAGCGTCCCGAACGCTGTGCTCTACCAGACTGAGCCACATCCCGACTGACGACCTCATTAGATATATTAAAATTATACAAAAGTCAATTTAGAAAATTGTTTCTTTTATGATTGTAGCCTCCCTTCCAGGACCCACCGACACGATCTTTATACTTACATTGGCCAGTTCCGACACCCGGTCCAGGTATTTTTTTGCATTTTCCGGCAGGTTTTCGTATTTTACAATGTCAGAGGTCTTTTGTTTCCAGCCTGCATGGGTTTCATATATGGGTGTGCATTGTTCCAGGATTTTTATTTCAGGTGGGAAATTATAAATGGTTTCCCCTTCATATTCATACCCGATACAAATTTTTATTTCATCCAGGTCGTCCAGAACATCCAGTTTGGTTATGGCTAACCCTGTCAGGCTGTTTAAACGGACGGCATTTTTTAACACAACCATGTCCAGCCAGCCGCATCTTCTTTTCCTACCAGTTGTGGCGCCGAATTCCGAACCGGTTTTTTGTATTTTGACGCCAATTTCGTCAAAGAGTTCAGTGGGAAATGGGCCTTCGCCCACCCGTGTAGTATAGGCCTTTACAATACCGATGATTTCATCCAGGTTTCCAGGGCCGACACCAGATCCATTGGCCGCGTTTCCGGATACAGTTGAAGAAGAGGTTACAAAGGGATAGGTTCCGTGTTCAATGTCCAGATGGGTTCCCTGGGCTCCTTCAAACAAAATGGTTTTGCCTGCGCTGATTCCGTCAAACAATGTAACAGATACGTCTGCAATATAAGGAATGAGCCGGTCCCTGATTTTAAGGAACTGATCAATAACCAGGTCTGGATCAATGGTTTTTACCTTAAAATAATGCTCCAGGTAGAAGTTTTTTTCTTCCAGGATGGTTTTTACCTTTTCTTTAAAAATATTTATATCCTGGAGATCACAGAGTCTGATTCCTCTGCGGGTGGCCTTATCTTCGTAGCATGGCCCAATACCCCTGCCAGTGGTACCGATTTTATTTTTCCCCTTTTTCTCTTCTCTGGCTTTGTCGATTTCCTGATGATAGGGCATTATGAGATGTGCCCTGTTACTTATTTTAAGCATTTCAGGTGAGACATCAATATTATTTGAAATTAAATAATCAATTTCATCCAAAAGGACAAAGGGATCTACCACCACACCATTCCCAATAAAACATTTTTTTTGTTGAATAATGCCGGAAGGAATGAGGTGACTGATGATTTTTTTTCCATTGACAACCATGGTATGGCCTGCATTGTTGCCACCCTGGAATCTAACCACATAATCTGCATGTTCGCTTAACAGGTCGACTATTTTTCCCTTTCCTTCATCTCCCCATTGGGTTCCTACAATTACTGTGTTTCCCACTATTTACTCCTTTTATTCATAAAAAATTTTTTTATGATTTGTTTTGTCTCTTCTTTACACACTCCTGATACAATTTCAGGACAATGGTTTAAACGGCTGTCAGAAGCCATTGTATAAAGGGAGGACACAGCCCCCCATTTGGGATCAGCTGCCCCGAAAACAACTCGCTTTATCCTTGCATGGATAATAGCTCCCATACACATGATACAGGGTTCAATGGTCACATACAAAGATGTCTGTGTCAGCCGGTAGTTTTTTAACCGGTCAGACGCCATGCGAATGGCGTTTATTTCAGCATGGCTTGTGGGATCATTAGTTGAAATCGGACGGTTAAATCCCTGGCCAATAACCTTATTGTTTTCATTCACAATAACAGCCCCAACCGGTACCTCATCTATCTTTTGGGCTTTTTGTGCCTCCTTTATGGCAAGCATCATGTAAAATTCATCATTCATATTCTTACATATTTATATAAGTCTTTTTTACCAAGGTCAAATATTTATAATTATTCCTTTTAAAAAATCAATTCTTATTAGAATCATAACTTGTTATTGATGGAGTATCATACTCGGTTTTTGAAAAATCAGGGTTTCTCTGATTGATTTTACTTTTTCAGTCTGATATCAATTTATTGAGCCCTAAAGTTCAGTTTGATAATTTGAGTTATAAAAAGTCAGGTCATTAATTTATGAAAAAAAACAGAATAAGCATTGACCGGAGAAGTAATATCAACCGAAGGCAAATGGGGATCAGTGCAGACAATGAAAGGCGAAGGAAAGAACGCCGTTTTGCAAGAGAACGGAGGCATTGTTGGGTAAGGTCTTCTGAGTGGAGTTCCATGAATCTTGAATTTCGGAATCGTTGTTTTTGGGACCAGCTGAAATAATTTTCCTGCACTTTTCTGCTTTTTTTTAAAATCATTATCATTCAGTGAGCAGCCCCAGGGTAAGCACAAACAAAAATCTTGAATTCTTCCGGAAACTTTGCTATATACTCGTGATTGTTTACGCGCCCGTAGCTCAGCTGGATAGAGTATCTGACTACGAATCAGGAGGCCGTGAGTTCGAATCTCGCCGGGCGCACCATTTATATCAAGGGTTTTCAGCTTTCAGCTCGAAAACCTTTTTTGCTTTTAAAGTCTTTGGTACACCCCTGGTAC
>Ga0307988_1000164_pt1 | contig 51844 bp, 50 predicted proteins | sample EllFjometagen183_FD_203166 | JGI IMG/M metagenome (GOLD analysis project Ga0307988, IMG submission 203166) | Marine microbial communities from Ellis Fjord, Antarctic Ocean - #183 | ecosystem: Environmental > Aquatic > Marine > Unclassified | place: Southern Ocean | collected 2014-10-08 | reverse complement strand
CTGCTCAGCCGATCAGAAAATCGCTCAACCCTTTACCGATTAAGCAAGACGATGAAAACTGGTGCTAAATTCAAAACTAAGCTGATTCAAGATATACCGTTTATTGTGACTACCCAGGTTAAGGAGATGTCTGCTGTTTGCTGTGCGTTAATTGAAACCGGGGAGATGGGGGTTGTTTATGGGGAACCGGGAGTGGGAAAAACACTCACTGCTGAAGCCATCTCGCAAAAATGGCAGAAACGCAGTTCCCCGAAAGCTGTTTATCTGGAAGCAGATGTCGGTTCCACCCCTTCCGGAATAGCCAAGAAAGTGCTTCGATCCATGGCGGATCTCAGGCCCGCCAATGCAGCAGATGCCACTAGAATTATTGAAAATCTCACCAGGGAATCCCATTGGGATCTTTTGATTATTGACGAGGCGGAACGATTGAACCACCACTCCCTTGAGATGTTGCGTTCGATTTACGACCGTACCCGGGTACCCATCTTATTAATCGGTATGTTTGAATTGGTACGTCATCTGAGGAGCCACAAAAAGTTCTACAGCCGTATTGGAATCTCTTACAAGTATGAACCCCTGTCATTTCATCAGTTGTCCGGCTATTTAAGCAACCTCCATCCATTATTGGCTGATATTGAAGAAAATGACGAAAAGACCCTCCTGGATTTTATCTATAAAACGACACGGGGAGAGTTTCGACGAATCAATCGTTTGGTTAAACAAGCGGAACGAGTACAAAAAGCCAATAACCATCCTGTGCTTTCCCTATCTGTTTTTGAATCAGCTTCAGAATTATTGTTGAATGTTGATCCTCTTTAGTGATCAACATTTAGTATATAGGAAAGATTCCGATGTTTAATCAGGTTCGTCAGACAGTCGGTGGTAGAATCTACAGACTTATTTGATTGGTAATCGTACGGAGAAGACTTCCCTCAAACGACAGTTTATATGAAAACACGCGACAAATGGGGTGAAAAGTCACAATTGTATATAGTCAAAGCCAATCAACGGAGGAACCCATGGAAAAACAGGTGCAAATTACCGCACGAAACAGGCAATCTAACACTTATTTTGCAGGGGGAAAACAAAAAAGCCGATATCTAAGAGGGCTCGTAAACCCTTATTAATACCGGCTTTTGTGTCGCTAAGAATGGAGCGGGAAACGAGACTCGAACTCGCGACCCTCAGCTTGGAAGGCTGATGCTCTAAGCCAACTGAGCTACTCCCGCTCTTTCATCAGTTTTAAAAATTCAAGATGTGGGGGATAGTGTGGGGGAATCTGGTTTAACTAATTTCGTAATTTCCGTGAAGTCTTGATTTTACTGGTCGGAGTGAGAGGATTTGAACCTCCGGCCCCTGCCTCCCGAAAAGATCGGGTATCATGGCACAGAGATCTGGATGAGCTAAGAATATCTTTTAAAAACAGCCTTTAATGATGTTTCCATTGCTAATCGAAGAAGAAGTGCTTCATAAGCCACTCAACAGGTACTCAAAAGGCACAGTTCTGTCACAATTTGGTCACAGAAAAATTGATCTAAATTCCTGAAAATTGGAGCGGTCTATTTTCAAAGACTCGATTTTTGTCGGTGTTGTTCAGAATTTTATACGCTAGTTCGTATCAGATTTGATCAAGGTGCAGTGCATGTGGTGCAGCACGACCGTTGTCCAGCATCAACGTTGACATTATTGCGGTTTCAAAGCAGCCTCAGTTTTTTGGGGGCTGTAAAGGCTTATTTTGTATGGGGGGAGCGGGAAACGAGACCCGCACTCGGGACCTTCAGCTTGGAAAAAATATGGAGACTTATTTCAAGTGAATTTGCATCCGCCTGAAATCAGGTTATTTTTCTAAAACAAAAGAAATTTTTAACCAAACTGGGCAACCAGGACTTATGTCGCTGCTAACACAAGCAAAAAAACTTCTCTCCTCAGCCTCATCCACGAATCTGTAACAACCAGACAGATATCCTTAATATGCATCCGCAGTACCCATAATTTTGAAAAGGGTAGGTGCTGGAACGTCAAATCAACCTGATGGGTTAACTGCATCATAATGTTCGCATAAAAAGCTAAAAACCATTCGACAAAAATAGCTAAAATTAGTACAAAGGCTTAAATAGTTAATTTGTAGCTGAAAAAGCTAAAAAGGGCACAGCATAAAAAGCTAAAAAGGGCACTAATATATGGCAACCCCTCAAGAAAAACTCGCTGACTCCCTTTCCGTTTTGGAGAATTTGCAAAACGACGGTCACAGGGTTCTGCATACAAGTGATTTAGGGCGTATACATCGGGAAAGGCTGCTTAAAAATGGGTTTTTGCAGCAGGTTATCAATGGATGGTACATCCCTTCCCATCCACGTGAGGTGGCGGGAGAGAGTACTGCCTGGTACACATCTTTTTGGGATTTTTGCACTGTTTACCTCAACCGGCGATTCGGCGAACAATGGTGTCTATCACCGGAGCAATCGGTTCTGCTTCATGTCGGAAATAATTCAGTTCCGAATCAGTTACTGGTGCGCTCACCGAAAGCTCGAAACAGGGTTACAGAGCTGCCGTTCAATAAATCTATCCTGGATACGCGGGCTGTTTTACCTGAAGTGAAGCAGATTGAAGTAAAACAAGGGTTAAGGCTGTTTTCAGTTGTGTCCGCCTTGGTAAGCTGCAGCCCGGGATTTTATACTACGTATCCTACAGATGCGCGCTCTGCTCTTGCAATGATAGATGATGCGTCCGACATCCTGGCACTGCTATTAACAGATGGACGCTCTGTGGTTGCAGGTCGATTGGCGGGTGCTTTTCGCAATGTTGGACATAATCTTATTGCCGATAACATCATTGAAACCATGAGAGCGGCGGGATACGACGTCCGCGAAAAAGATCCGTTTGCTGAAACGGTCAATCTGGAAATACTCTCTCATCGCTTGTCACCATATGTGAACAGGATAAAACTGATGTGGGACCAAATGCGCGATGACGTACACAACAGTTTTCCGGATTTACCAGTCAGGAACGTTAAGGCTGCAGAGTATCTGAACGAAGCAGACGAAATGTATGTTACAGATGCATATCATTCACTGTCCATTGAAGGATATAAAGTCTCTGCAGAGCTGATAGACAGAGTCCGAAGTGGTGGTTGGAACCCGCTTGAGAATAAGAGTGATGTCGATCTTCACAATGCAATGTCTGCACGTGGCTATTGGCAGGCATATCAAGTCGTTCGTGAAAGCCTGAAAAAGGTCTTAGAGGGACAGAATCCGGGTTTGATTGCAGCTGACGATCACCGAAACTGGTACCGGCAAATGTTTGCACCGAGTGTCCAGGCGGGCATACTAAAACCTGAGGATTTAGCTGGTTATCGCAATAGCCAGGTGTATATTCGGCATTCTATGCATATTCCACCAAGATATGAGGCGGTAAGGGATTGTATGCCGGCCTTTTTTGAGTTAATCAGCGAAGAGCCGGATCCGAATGTGCGGATTGTGTTGGGACATTTCGTATTCGTATATATTCATCCTTATATGGATGGTAACGGGCGAATTGGGCGGTTCCTGATGAATTTGATGAATGCCTCGGCAGGATATCCATGGACCGTGATTCCAGTCCAAACAAGAGATATGTATATGACTTCGCTGGAAAATGCGAGCGTCGATCAGGATATAAAACCCTTTTCATTCTTTCTTGGGGATCTTATCAAAAAAGCCAATTCATCAAAGAAGGAATGAATATTTGAAATTGTAACAAAAACAGTCGGGAAGAAAGAGAACTTATTATCTGTACTATACAGAACCATGTATTTCTAGTTGATCGAGTCAGTATCGATCATTTTAGGGCGTGTGGTGAAAAATGTAAAATCTGCTAAAAACTAAGAACGATGGGATGTCCTGGGTGTTTTTACCTTGTTTTAGAACCTTTAGCCACTCCAAAGCCATATTTAAACAAGGACCTTTCAATGTAGGTGCCATCAGCGGGCTTTTTCCGCCTTATGGCAAAAGATTGGAAACGGTTTTAAAAGTAGGGATTAGGAACTGAGATTTGAGAGAATAAATGGGTTATTGTCGCTAGTCTGTCAGGATGGAGTCATTGACATGATGCAGATTACATCGCCGTGAGACAACCGGAGCAAACTCAAACACGAAATCGATGAACGGAGTCAATAAATGGACTTGATAGAAGCCATCAGAACACGGAAAAGCATAAGGGCATTTACCTCGAAGCGCGTTTCTCAGCAAGTGTTGTTGGAGATCCTTGGTGATGCCTGCCGGGCTCCTTCAGCTATGAATACACAGCCCTGGGAATTCGTGGTGTTAACGGGTGACATCTTGGACCGTATTCGACTGGGAGCTGTTTCTAAATAACTTGAATAAGTAAAAAAATGCTTGAGCACCTATACATAATGCTCTGCATACAGATCGACAATCTTTCTGATCAGTTTCTGATATGGAACACCTGATTTCTTTGCTTCTTCCTTAAAAAACTCGACACTATCCTTGTTCAGATTAATCGTTATTCTGACAGTTGCTTCTTTTGAAGCAAGTTCATCAGGTGATGGTAAAAAGTCTTTCACTGTTTTACCCAGGTTCATTGGTTCATCTGTGTATCTGATTTTCTGCTTCATATCGTTTTTTCCCTTTTCGCCAATAACCAGCACCAAATATTCTGATTTTTTTATTTCGGTAGGTGAATCGCACAGTTAGTGTTTCCTCACCTACCTGTAGCGGCCAGGAATCATAATCGCTTTGGCTCGTTTTAAAGGGACAATCTCGGCCAGGATTAACCGTTTTTTGGGATGCGGTCTGGCCATAATTATTCGTTTCCAGGCTAGGATTATTCGATACTGGCTTGGATTATTCGTTATTGGGCCAGAATTAATCGTTTCTTATTCTGTAGTCTTTAATTGTAGAGCATTTGCCTGGTGTAAATAGTTATAAAGTGTTGGTTTTGATATTTTTAGAATTTGACAGATTTCCTTAATTGAGTTTTTCCTTTCACTATAAAGTCTTACCGCAATCTCTCTTTCCTGTTCATTTAAAGCTTTCGGCCGACCCCCTTTTTTACCCCTAGCCCGGGCCGCTGCGAGGCCGGCTCTTGTCCTTTCTATAATGAGTTGTCGCTCAAACTCAGCCAATGCACCAAACATGTGGAATATGAGTTTCCCGCCAGAATGAGTGGTATCTATGGATTCTTGTATGCTTTGAAAACCAATTTTCTTATCCTGTAATGTTCCAACCATTTCAATCAAATGCTTAAGGGACCGCCCTAAACGGTCAAGACGCCATACAATCAGCGTATCTCCTTCTCTTAGATAGGATAAAGCTTCATCAATCCCGGGTCGAGCCGCCGCAACACTACTCACTTTATCGGTATATATTTTTTCACAGCCAGCTTTCTTTAAAGCGTCTTCTTGCAAATCAATATTTTGTTCATGGGTTGATACACGGGCATATCCGACTAACATCGATCATCACCTCTAAATATAACTTGATTTTTGTTAAAAAACTCATTAGTAAAGGAAATAACTTAACTTAGAATTATTTACAGAATTTTTTGCCATAAGACAACCGTTTATTTAGGCTCAACGCCGCCATTGCCAGAAAGTTAAAAAAACGATCGTTTTCTTTACGCACTATTTTGGGATAAGCATATGGCTAAAAAGCGGGTTCCCGAGGATAGACTGATTGAATTACAATATAAGACCAGTCTTTTTCCTGCTCGCAGTGCCGATAAAAAATGCATTATTTTGGATTTTGCGAATCTTTATGGTGTATCAATCAACACGGTTTATCGTTCACTCAGGGAAATTCGAAAACCCAGGCCGGTGCGCAGAGCTGATGCAGGAAGTCCACGACGGATTAACAAAAAGGAGCTTGAGAAATATTGCACCATCATTGCGGCATTAAAGGTTCGGTCAATGAATAAAAAAGGTCATCATTTATCAACCGCAGAAGCCATAAGACTGCTTGAATATGGTGTTGAATCGCCCGAAGGGGTAATAAAAGCCCCAAAGGCTCTTTTAATCAAGAGCACAGTCAATCATTATTTGAAATTATGGGGATATAACTTATCCGCATTGTCCATTGAACCCGTATCTATCAGATTTCAAGCCAAGCATTCAAATGAATGCTGGCATTTTGATCTTTCTCCATCTGACTTAAAATCCTTAGAAGAATGGCCAGACTGGATAAAACAAAAAGATGGCCGTCCGGTGCTGATGCTATATAGTGTAGTTGACGACCGCAGTGGTGTGGCTTTTCAGAAGTATGAGGTTGTGTATGGAGAAGATGCAGAATCCGCTCTCCGGTTTTTATTTCTTGCCATGTCACCTAAAAATATTGACGGATTCCCGTTTTATGGAATCCCGGAAATGATTTATATGGATAACGGACCCATTGCCAAGAGCCATGTTTTTCAGAGAGTCATGCAATATTTAGGGGTAAACATTCGTCGACATATGCCAAAAGGAAAAGATGGAAGACGCACCACCGCCAGGGCGAAGGGAAAAGTGGAGCGGCCTTTTAGAACCACAAAAGAGGTTCATGAAACACTTTATCATTTTCACAAGCCCAAGAATGTTGATGAAGCCAATGAATGGTTGCAAAATTATGTCCTCAGGTACAATGAAAAGCCACACCGCTTTGAACCGCATTCGAGGATTGACGATTGGATAAATAATTTCGCGTCCTCCGGAATCCAAGACATGTGTTCATGGAAACGTTTTTGCACTTTTGCACGGGAGCCTGAAAAAAGAAAGGTTGGTCCGGATGCAATAATCAAAGTAAGTGGAATAAATTACGAAGTTTCTCACGAACTAGCAGATCAGAAGGTCATTATCTGGCGGGGTTTGTTTGATCACGAGCTTTTTGTGGAGTTTGGAGAAAAGAGATATGGGCCATATAAACCAAGCAGCGGCCCCATAGCCTTAAATTGCTTTCGCTCCTTTAAAAAGACGGCGGCTGAAAACCGGGCAGATAATATTGAAGCTCTGGCTCAGCAGATTAATATCCCCATCGGGGTATTAACTGAAGATACCAGATCTATTGAATCTCTTCTAAAAAAACTGCCTGAAAACACAGCCGTAAGAAAATTTGAAGATTCCGATCCTTTTCAACAAACCTATTATCCCAATGTGATATCCGCAAAAGTCGCCATTTCAGATCTATTGGGTATACCGCTGGCGAAATTAACCGCTGAAGAAAGAAACATGATAGATTTAAAATTGGCGGAAACATTGGAAAAATCAGAGGTGATCGAGATGGTGAAAACCTATTTCAAAAAAAGACCGGCTTTGAGGGTCATTAAAGGGAAGAGGGCAAATGATTTATGACGTGAAAGAGTTTTTTGGATTGGAAAAAGAGTTTAGAAATGCTGATTTCTTTGAAACTGAAGACTATAAAATGATTTTCCAAGATGTCGTATCTGCCATTAAAGAAGGCCATATCCTTGCCGTCACAGGAATCGTCGGTTGCGGTAAAACAGTTACAGCCCGGCGAATCAGGAGGGAACTTCAAAAACAGAATGAAGTACTGGTTTCCAATAATTTGGCTGTGGACAAGATCCGTGTCAATCTGGGTACGCTGATGTTTGCCATGTTTTCTGATTTGATTGTGGAAAAAAAAGATAAAATTCCTTCCAAATCGGAGTTCAGAGAACGCGAGCTAATGGAACTTATTAAAAGGAGGAAAAAACCAGTCGCCCTATTTATAGATGAGGCCCACGATCTTCACCATAATACGTTAAAAGGCTTAAAACGCCTCCAGGAAATTGGTCAGGAAGCGGATTCTCTTCTCTCAATAGTTCTTATAGGTCATCCGAAATTGAGCATTGATTTAAATAAACCTTCTATGGAGGAGATCGGAGGACGTACCACGGTTCTACATATGGAGGGGATTCGAGGAAATGAAAAATCGTATATAGAATGGCTTTTAAAACAATGCTTAAGAAAAGGTTCGAAGCCGGCTAACATCTTTACTGATACTGCAGTTGACTATATGGCAGAAAGTTTCTCGACTCCTTTACAAATAAATCATTACGCATGGAAGTCTCTTGTTAAAGCCCACCAAATAGGCCAAAAGCCAGTCGATTTGGAAACTTTTCAATCGGTTGTTTCAGCAGATTTAAATGGTATTGAGGCCAACTTGAAAAGACATGGCTATAATATTAAGATGATAAGTGAATCTGTTGATGCTCGGCCGGCAGAAATAAGGTCTTTCTTCAAAGGACGGTTGGTTTCATCACGTTCTAAGGAAATTCAGGACGAGATATTAAAAATTGGAATAGCGGGTATTTAGGAACGATTAATTGATTGAATGTTCGTAAGCGCCCCAACGGTCGCAAGTTCAGGAGTGAATATGGAAAACAAACGCACACATCTTGTGATGATACAAGGTGTAGTAAGCAGATTAGCTCAAGACTCATTTCTCCTCAAAGGATGGAGTGTGGTCTTGGTGTCCGCCTTATTTGCCCTTGCTGCCAATAGCTCCAATCAGTACTTTGTTTATCTTTCCTACTTTCCGGCAATAGCATTTTGGATTCTTGATGGGTACTTTTTGTGGCAGGAGAGGTTATTTCGAGCACTCTACGACAAAGTCAGGGCTCTGAACGAAAAAGATATTGACTTCTCGATGAACACTTCTGAACAGAAGTCTAAAAATAAGTCGTGGTGTGATGCAATACTCTCCAACACACTAATCATTTTTCACGGAACCATTATTGGTTCTATCGTAGTAGTAATGTCCATAGTTTTAATCCTTAATAGGGGAGGTTTGTGATGGCACGTAAAGTGTTCTTTAGTTTTCATTATCAGAGAGATATTTGGAGAGTGAATCAGATTAGAAACATACCAAAGATCACAGGATGTTCAGCGGCAGGATTTCAGGATGCTTCCCTTTGGGAGAATGCAAAAAAGAAGGGTGAAGCAGCTGTAAAAAAACTGATTGATGATGGTTTGATGAATACCTCTGTAACTGTTGTATGTATTGGCGGAAAAACGGCTGGCCGCAAATACATCAACTATGAGATTCAACAATCAATAGCTCGGGGTAATGGAATAGTCGGCATTCAAATTCACCACCTGAAAGACAAAGATGGGAATACCGACTCTGCCGGGGAGATACCTGCTAAGATCAAGAATGGAGGCTACAAAGTTTACAAGTATGTTGACCATGAGAAACTAGCAAAATGGATTGAAGATGCGGCTGAGGCTGCGGGCAAGTAAAAAAACAGGGGCTAATAAGACGTTCACTCTGCTATGACTAATAGTGGCAGATGAGCGTCTATGCTAGCTGATGTACGATTATCACAGTCGCTCAACTGTTTTTGGTGATCTTAAACTTGCTGAACAACCAATCCGCGCGTGGTGAACAATAGTTCTGATTATCAGTTATGTGAAGTAGACAAGATTAAAAGTAACTATAGAAATGGTTAATTCTGGCCCAGTAACGAATATTCCTGGCCAGTATCAAATAATCCAAGCCTGCAAACGAATAATCCTGGCCAGACAACATCCCTAGAAACGGTTAATCCTAGCCGAAATCAATCTATTAAAACGAGCCAGGGCAGCTATGATTCCTGGCCGCTACAGCTAGTTATCAAATCCGAAACAACACAAAAATTAGAGTTTCGAGGAAGGCTCTCGTGTCTTCTAAAATCACTGGAAAAATACATAGTCGGTACTCGGTTGATATTTGATTCCAGTTTTTCAAAGAAAAACAACATATCTCCCACCAAGTCATCCAAAACCTTCATTTTTGCAACTCAAATTCCCATTTTCAAATCCAAATCTTGAAAAGACTCTTGACTTCAAAAAACCAATTTCCTATCATCCAGGAAGACCAAAAACTGACAAACAAATTCAGATTTGATTATGCCGGGGGGAGGGACGCCCTTAAGTTTTTAACTATTTTATCAAAACTTAATAAGTTAAGGGCGTCCCCTCGTTTTCAATAAGCGTCCGTAAATACATTTCAGCGAATGTGCGTGCAATTACTTAACTGGACATTGCTGACAAGGTTTACGCATTTACGCAGGCCTGACCCCCCTTTACTACTTCATGGCAACTTACTTCAGATGTTCCCTCAATAGTGCATATCCGGAACGGCTGACTGGGAGAATTTGGCCGTCTTTAAGAACAGCCGCTTTGCTGTCTTTGCTTTGAGACTCGATCTTAACCAGATAATTCAGGTTCAACAGATAAGATCGATGGATGCGGCAGAAGGCGTTTTGATCCAGCTGTTTTTCCAGGTGGGAAAGTCGTTTGTTCTTCAGATGAGTGCCTTGAGAGGTATGTAGACAGACGTAATCGTCCTGGGCTTCTATATGGGTGATATCTGAGGTCGGAATGATGTGGATATTGCTGCCTTCCCGCACCAGAAGCCGGATCAGGGGAGTCTGTCGGTCATGCTGCTGAATCATCAGCTCCTTGTACGATTCGGAACGAGGGCAGTTTAACCTATCCCGTACTCTGCTCAGTGCATCTTCCAGACGGGATTGGTTTACCGGTTTGAGAAGATAGTCCAGCGCCTGAACCTCGAAGGCCCGTAAGGCATATTCGTCAAAAGCGGTGACGAATATAATGATTGGCGCTGTTTCTCCCAACAATTCCACTACATCAAATCCATCCAGCTTCGGCATCTGGATGTCCAGAAATATCAAATCGGGGCGATGGTGATTGGCAGCTTTGACCGCTTCAAACCCATTGCTACATTCGTCAATAATCTCAATATCCACGTGTTCAGACAGCAGTGTTTTCAGTGCCTGGCGCACCAGCGGTTCGTCATCAACAATCAGGGTTCGGATGAAGGCAGTCATATCGGACATGGGTTAATAAAGATGATTTCCTTGCTCTTTCTGAAAAGAGGCGGATTGTCCCATCAGCAGAATCACCCAGACACCGCCGCATAGCAGTACGATACTGCAAAAATAAAACGGGGTAGCCGGCCCCAGGGTATCGTATAGCCAGCCGCCCAGGAGAGGGCCGGTCGTTAATCCGAGACTGCGCGAAAAGTCATACCACCCGTAGCTTTTGCCCTGATGTTCTTTATCTACAATATCAGCGACCAGGGCAGACTGGGCGGGATCGACCGTAGCCCATCCGATGTGTATCAGAAAGAATATGCCCGCTAGCGAAATCATGGAGGGGGCCAATGGGACGAAGAGGAAGGACAGGCCGGTTAATATAAACCCTAGAAACATCATGGTGATGCGTCCGAACCGATCGCTGAGTTTTCCCAGACGAGACGAGAGGAATCCAAGCGCCATGCCTCCCGGGAGAAAGACAAGCGCCAGAGTTCCGATATCTGTCGTGAACCTGTCCTGCATAAAAACCAGAGAGATTGGCATCAGCATTGAAAAGGTAATCCCGATGACAAAGACAACGACCATCAGTTTAATTAATTGTATTGGAACAGATTGTCTATCCTCATCATCACCGCCGTCAACTGATATGGCAGAAGGCTGGGTTTCTGGAATCCTACGCCAACTCAGCCAAATTGCTACCACTGTCATTATAGCGAAACAGATGAATGCCAATCTCCATGCAAAAATCGCTGAAAAAAAACCGAAAAAACTGAGTCCTAAAAAAATACCGATAATACGGCCCTGAGTCTCTTTCTCCAATCGTATGCCCATCGCTTTACCGCGATCGGCGTTTGACGACATATCTGCCACCATGGTGACCAGAGAGATCGTTAAAAATAGGAAAGCGAATCCCTGAATAAAACGAGCGAGATAAAGATAGGGCAACGTACCGGCATACATGAAGGCGATCATGGCACCCATATTCAGGAGCAGGCCTGTTATGAAGAACTTTTTTCGACCAAATTGGTCCAGGGCTCTACCAACGAATGGCCTGAAAATCAAGGTGGAAGCAGTGACTATCGAGAATAAGCCACCCACAGACATTGCACTCGCATCCAAATTTTTTCCATAAATCGGCAACATGAAAGCAATAAAGCTGAATGGTAAAAAAGTCAGGAGCACAGGGATCCGCAGTGGACCAATGAGTGCCGTTTTCTGTGTTGCCATGTGAGACCTCCAAAATAATGGATTGTAGTACCAGTATTATCGGGGGCAAAAGGTTCTGCCATAAGCTGGTACTCTTGTAGGATACGAGGTCGCTATCCCGATGAGTTCGTGTTGATACATTGATATTTAGTTTTGCTTCGATGTGGGTGAAACCACCAATTGTTGAAGAAAAAGATCCACCGAAAAGAGGGAACCCTGTTTTTTTGCCTTCAGCAGAGAACGGTCACCATAAGAGCTACGAATCCGCTGTTGCAAGTTTTGCAGGCCCATGCCTTCTCCCTCCGGTTTTTTGTTCGGTTTTTCAAAGGGATTAAGGACCTGAATATGGAAAAACATCGATTCCCTTTTGATTCGGACTGTAATGGCGCCCCCCTCCAGAAGCTGTTGAATACCGTGTTTAACCGCATTCTCGACCAAGGGGAGAAGGATCAAAGGGATGACGGGTTCGTCCAGAATTTCCGAATCAACATCATATATCAGTTCCAGGCGATCGCCGAATCTCACCTTTTCGATCCCCAGGTAGTTTTTGATATGTTCCAATTCATCTTTTATCGTTACCTGATCCCGATTTCCGTGTTTCAAACTGTGACGCAGGAAATCGGATAACTGCAGGCAAACTCGGGAGGCGGTAACTGCATCGGCCTTAATCAGGGCTTCCAGAGTTGTCAGTACATTGAACAGGAAATGAGGGTGAACAGTCGAACGGATGGATTTTAATTCAGCCTGAACGCTATGGTAGTATTGCTCGAGGGCCATCCGCTCTGCATCTTTAACCTTTTCCTGGGCAATGATCAGGTAATAGATCAGAGTCATTAGGATATACATGAACAAACCCATCGTCAGCTGTATGAACCAAACGCGATCAAACAACGTATCCCAGGTATTTGTTTGTGTCAGATTTAGCTTTCTCAGCAGCAGGCAATACGCTTGAGTTGACGGTAACCATATGACCAGGCTGATTGTGAGCGAAATTCCATGACGCACCAGAATATCCGGCAGGTTCTGCCATTCCAGCTGAGTTGCCTGGCAAAGTGGCCAGGCCATCAGGCAAATGATAAGATCGATCCCAATAACCGGAACCACAAACAGCAACGCTTCCATGCTACTGAGCCGCAGGAGATTCATCAGTAACAGTGTCAGGCCCAGACAGATGGTAATTCCCAACAGGCTGCTGATAATGATACTCCTTATTGAGTTCAGGAATGGATGCATGGCTAGTTGGTAACAATGAGAAAGCCACAGAGGATGTATCCCTTTATGATAAGTGTCCTGCTCTCAACTGGATTTATCAGTGCTTCCTCAGTTTGATATATTTGTTTTGTCTTATTAAAAAACACGCCACCAATATTTACCAGTTTCATAACGACATTCCAGTCGTCCGGAACCCTGAAAGCCAATCCGCCCCACATAACATTAACATTGACAATCACTGGATCATGGCTGGAATCAATCTCGGCTTTACACAAATCGATCCGTCGACCTCCCAAGAAAAATGCACTGGCGACCCCCCCTTTAAACAAACATCTGGGAAAAATGAATTTTCCTCCCCGGAAATAGGCATGAACGTTTATGTAATGCGTGTTAATGATGCTTTTATTCGATGACGCTGAAGCAACGGTGATGACTCGGATTCCAACGATGACAGCTGTCACATAAAAAACCAATTCCACATCAAACTGGAATATTCCCAGATTACGTATTAGAAAAGATCCTCCGATTAACACACATACAAAGCCATTTACGGAATGCCGGTATTCTCTGGGTTCCAACAACATTCCTGTTCCGATCAAGATTAATACGGTAGGCCAGAACAGGTTCCAGACATCAACCGGATAACCTAATGTTTTTAGAATTCCCAATATACCGAGGCCGACAATGCAAGAACCGCCTACGACTTTGGGGCTTTTAAGTTTGTAAAGTTTGTTCAGATCCGCCATTTTGCCAGGTCACAATGGAAATAAATGAAATCAGTAAAGTACATAAGGGACTTTATCCCAACCCGGATGAAATGTCACCTGACCATCGGTGAATAGCGGTTGATAGTCGGTGAATAACGATTGATTGACTTTCAACAAACGGTTTATGAGGTCAAATTTGTTTCCCCGGGCATGGTCAGGCATCAAGGATTCAACTAAAAAACAAATCGGTAATCCGAAATTGTCTCTTCGTACGTTCGTGGTTGTTCTACACTTTCGATACATGAGGTGGGGGGCTGGTTCACATCAGTTCGGCCCGTTTCAACAGATACAGACAGTCTTCCCATTACCAGGACAAATGCTGTTATCAATATGGTAACGCCGGTCAGTTGAATATATCTTTTGATCAAGTCTGTTCGTTTCGTGTTCATGATCTCCTCCATATCTGGAATAGTTGTTGAGCCAATTCGGGCATACCAAGCTGTATACATCAGATCTACACCTGAAACTTTCTTTGCCGGTTTTCTTCCGGTAATAATACAGTAGTATGAAGGATGATTTGAGTCGCGCGATGATCGTTGGAGTTCGTCAAAATGGCGGTAAATGACGAGAGATGTCGATGAGCTGGAGGAAAAAGTGGGGGGAGGGGATGCCCTTAAGTTTTTAACTATATATGCCCGTGTATCAACCCATGAACAAAATATTGATTTGCAAGAAGACGCTTTAAAAAAAGCTGGCTGTGAAAAAATATATACCGATAAAGTGAGTAGTGTTGCGGCAGCCCGACCCGGGATTGATGAAGCTTTATCCTATCTAAGAGAAGGAGATACGCTGATTGTATGGCGTCTTGACCGTTTAGGGCGGTCCCTTAAGCATTTGATTGAAATGGTTGGAACATTACAGGATAAGAAAATTGGTTTTCAAAGCATACAAGAATCCATAGATACCACTCATTCTGGCGGGAAACTCATATTCCACATGTTTGGGGCATTGCCTGAGTTTGAGCGACAACTCATTATAGAAAGGACAAGAGCCGGCCTGGCAGCGGCCCGGGCTAGGGGTAAAAAAGGGGGTCGGCCGAAAGCTTTAAATGAACAGGAAAGAGAGATTGCGGTAAGACTTTATAGTGAAAGGAAAAACTCAATTAAGGAAATTTGTCAAATTCTAAAAATATCAAAACCAACACTTTATAACTATTTACACCAGGCAAATGCTCTACAATTAAAGACTACAGAATAAGAAACGATTAATTCTGTCCTAGTAACGAATAAATCTGGCCAGTATCGAATAATCCTGGCCTGGAAACGAATAATTATAGCCAGACCGCACCCCAAAAAACGGTTAATCCTGGCCGAGCTTGTCCCTTTAAAACGAGCCAGAGCGATTATGATTCCTGGCCGCTACACATAGGCATCCAAGTAGGAGTATGAACAAATCCGACTTTTGGCGTGTCATGGGAAAAGTGCACATATCTTCTAAGTGTTGACGCTAAGGAGTTTCCATATCTTTTTGCCAAAACACTTATTGAATTCCATTCTTCTGACAAATCCAATGCTTCTTTTTTGAATAAATCACCTAAAAATATCAGAGAAGAAGCGCCATAATTTGCTTCAGCCTCCAGCATTTCATGGTAATCCGGATCGAGAGTTTCCGGGATGTCTCCAAAAAGAAAGTACTGATGCGTTGGAATAAGATTGTGGCAAATTTCATGAGATTCAGCCCATCTTTTTTTGATGTCAGGAATATCTTCATCAATCAGGATTTTCCGTTCTCCGGGGATAGTTATCGCTTTAATAGCTACTTTCTTAAAGATTTTTTTGATTTTTCTTAAACCAATTTGAGCACCAATTTTGATCTTATGCTCAATTTCTTTAAGCAAGCTTGGATCATCCAGAGAGTAATAGCTTCTATGTAATTTTAAATGATCTAAAACATCTTTAAGTTCAAGAGGGGGTTTCAGAGCATAAATATCCTTGAGAAGGCTTTCAACCAGTTTATCTATGTCACGCTTTGTCCTTTCATCAATCAAATTTGATCCTCAATTTCCGTATTTAGTTCTTAATACATCAACGAACCGTTTCAGGAGCTTTTTTTCTTCTTTTGATAGCTCCTCCAAAGATTCAGATTCCAGAGCAAAATCCAAAAGCCCATGTTTGGCCATGCTTCCGCTTTTTCGTTTAACACCAATAATGTCAACAAGTGCTTTCATAGGAATCTTATAAAACTCTGATAATTTAAGCAATGTACGTGGGTCTGGTTTAAAACCTCTTTCTCGTTCAAGTTTATGTAATGCATCTAGGGAAACATCAATTGTTTCCGAAAGTTTTGATAAATCCAATCCTTTGTCTAATCTCAATTTTTTCATAAAGGTACAAAAAGCCACTTTTAAGGGCTCTTTTATTTCCTTTAGGTCTCTTTCCACATATCCAGCAACTATATCAATGCCTGTTTCAAAGTTTGCTGCATTAAGAAGACCTGTTCTGCCGACTTTTAACTCATACATTTCGTCTCCTTGGTTTCTAATTAAGTGCGAGTTCTCCTAAGAATTTTGCTGCTCCCTGTTCGTTCATTTCGAAATATTCCAAATTCTCTACCTGTGAATCCAGACCGTATGCCTTTAGCCCCATTTTTTTATACCATTCACGGGCATCTAGCAAAGAATGCAAACCAATTCTCCCTTTAAAACTTTCCAAAATACTTGCTCCCATGGCTTGGCCCAGCAGTACGCTGCCAATTCCCTTGTATTTTGGTTGCTCAACAATAGTCGCTCTATTCCAAGGCGCGACAGCCAGATAATCCACATAGACTATGTTCCAACTGGAATTTTCCCAACTGCGATGTATTGTTAAGTTCAGTTGCATCATCCCTTGGGTTTTACCGTCACATTCAACTGTAAAATGCTTGTAGGATAAAGATGCAGATTTTGTCCTTTTCAATTTATCTCTCCAATCCCAGTGCTCATCTTCAACAAAATTGTATTCCTCACCTTGTAACTGAAGATCCCTGGCTTCTCTATCGGCCTTTTCCAGCATGGGTTTCCACAGGTTTTCGTAATCTGTCATATTCAGCTCTGAAAATCCTTCAAAGATCGTGGCGGGTACAGGCTCACCAGAAGCCCGATCCAGTATCATAACGGAATTTGAATTTCGAATCATATTAACAAAAGCTCCATTTTTTCTTTCTTGTCGGTTTCAAAAAAGATTCTTTCCCCGTTTTCGATCCGGCTTTCTACCAATTGAAATAGTCGAATGCATTGCTTTAAAAGGCTTGTTTTGCTCACACCTTTCTTTTTACAAAGCTGTTCAACGACTTCCATTTCTTGATCGGATAGGTTGAGAGTGATTGTTTTTTTGCTCATTTTGGTAACCAATTTCAGTTTTATTACTTGTTTTTTAGCTAATTATTACATAAAAAATCTATAACCGCAAGGAAAAAATGAAGTTTTTTAAAAGCGTCGTGCCTATAGGCTTTCTAGTAGTTTCTGGCCACTATTCCAAAACAAGTAAAGCTCCGTCGTGCCCGGGAGCTCTTACTTTTTAAAAAAGCATAATACAATAAAATCTAGTCATTGAGAATTAAGGCGAGGATTACGTATTTCGCAGTGGGTGTCTAAAAAAGAACTGTTTTTTAGACAGCGGAAAACAAAAAAGTACCCCTTGAATTTAGCGGGTCAGAGAGACGATTTTGAATAGGGTTTTTTAGACGGTGAGATTACAAGTCCTTTTTCTGACCCAGAAAAGCAAACATAGACATGAAGGAAACATTCAGGAAGCTGAAATGTCTCAAGGCTGTGTTGAATTTCCATGATATCCTCATCCATCATCGGACCATCAGGGTAAACATTGACAATTAACCGTGCTTTTCTGTGACCATACTTGCCTACCTTTTTGGAAATTCCACTTTTTATCCAATCGGCATTTTCAATAATAAATGATGAGTGCTTGTCACCCACAGCTAAAGACTTAAGCTTTCCAGTTTTTTCATCTTTTTTAACACCGGATGCACCAAAAGAATATCCGGATTGATTAACCATAAAACGTCTGAGGTGTTCATTTTTATGGCGAACAGTTGTAACTTCTAGAACTTCTTCTTCATTAGCTGTTATTATTGCATCTCCTTTCTGCGAGCCATTCATCCATTTGATCTTTTTGACATCTAGGCACAAGCCTGAGTATTTTAGGTAAAGCGCAATCGGTATAATTTCATCAACTAATTTATTTACGTTGCGATAACCTCGTGAATCTCGAACAATAGATCCATAGTTATTATTGCTCGATTTGAAATCAACAAAAATGTTTTTTGTTATTTCAAAAAACCCCACTGGACTAAACTCTTTTCCTTCAATTTTAGTGAGATCAATGTCCATCACTTAATTCTCTCAAATAATTTCTAGACTACATTTCTAGTGTTTTTTGAGTCGATGAAACAGCTTTTGAAAACTCCCTGTTTTCAGGACTTCAGAGAGTCAGTTTTTGATGGTGCATTTTGGGTCTATTTCTCTCGATTCCCAAAGCCAAGGCCAAAACCGCTATCATAAGAAATATTAAATTCATTCACTAGTGAGTTATCAACATATCCTTTTTTATTCAATCTTCGAACAGTTTCTCCATATTTCCTTACATAGTACTGAGAGACAATGCGAGTGTGAGAATCGCTTTTAAACTTCTGCTCATAGTCTTTTAGAAGGGAACTTAAATCTGTTAACAATTTGACACAGTTTGTTATTGCAGGGATGCGCCTGCTCCAGGATTCTGCCGGGGGAAATATATCAAAAAGTTCTTCATCATAGTTTACGCCAAAAATGTCGTCTACTACTGCATTCTTAAATCTTGAATCTATATCTGGGGGCAGCGAACTCAAAATACCTGAATTTAAGTCACCATCTACAATTGAAATGATACTCAAGTAATCATCCTTTATAGCTTGATTCTCAAAATGTGTTGCTTGTCTGTCAGCAATAATTCTGCTTTCCCTTAATTCCTCCCTTGTTAAGGCTAAATCCTTTCTTTGAAGCAAAATAGTTGAAATTATTCCAGCAAATGCTAGTCCTGAAAAAAGAGATGTGAGCACTCCAAAGCTGTCTCCAAAAGTCCCCGCCTTGATAACGCTGAGTTCTGAAATTGGCCACGTTAACACTATTAAAACTGTAGAAAAAATGATAAACAAAATTGCTACCGAGATACAAAAGCTGATGAGATACTTTAAATCGTTTGATTTTTTATCCACATCCTTGTCATCCATAATGGCAACTCTTTATTTTTAAATTGTGGTTATAATTTTTATTATTTACGCGGGACAACTCCAAGATCAGTAACTAATAGCTTATTTCCAAAATCAACCCAGCTTTTGTGAGTCAGATTTTTTTACTATTCGTTTCAAATATTCTTTCTTCTTTCTCTCGTTATCTATTTCTATAGAGATCAATCGCATTCCATCGTGATCGTCGTTTGCATCATTTACAAGTTGTTCTGCTTCGGCTTGAGGATAGATACCTGCTTTATCAATGCTGTCTGTGTGCCTAAAACGGCCTGGCTTCAACCATGAATCTTTCTCAAGGTCAAAAATATAACAAAGATTTTCCATAATTACTTACCTCCCATTAAATCGATTGATTGAAAAGAAGTCATGTAACGCCAATTATTGTGGCTTAGCCTTCCGGTGTGGTTATAATATGGAATATAGCGCAGTGTTTATTAACTCCAATGGCTTACGGTTTATTGCTGTGAGTCGATCAGCTGATCCAGTGAAACCTTGTCAATGATTACCCACCCAAGTTCAGCGAGATAATCTTCCAAACCTTCTGCCAGTCCTTCAATAGTATTTCCACTTTTTAAATAAGCATTATCCCCGATATAGTCAATGATTGCTGTTCTTAGATTTTCTTCCATTTTAGACCCTTCAATGGTTGAGTGATTATAAATTTCATTATATGTAGAATTAATGCTTGTTTCCCCCGCAGCCCACACCGAATTGGACCCGCATGGTAATGAGGTGGTGGAACATTGGGTAGTAATAGGCCGCCAAACGCGGGGCTGTCGGGTGGAAATAATTGTTCTGTGATGGTTATTTCAGCTTTCCCACTATGGCAAATTCAAAAGCCGACTCGGTAAACGGCGTCCCCGCCACACTGCCATAGAACTCCTGTCGTCTGAATCCCGCCTTCTCAAACTCGCTTTGGAGAGATTCGGGGGAAAAATACTGCAACCAGTTGTAGACTGTCCGTATCCGCTTGGCCTCGACGATGGTGTACTTGTTCAATACTACGCTAATATCGTCATACTTGAACGTGGTCAGGAAACCGTAGTATTTCTCAGGTGACCAGAGTCCGTTGAGCAGGTTTTCCTCGTAGGAGACATCCTCCTCGCGATGTTCGAAAGCACTCAATGAATAGACATCTAACAGGACCGAGCCCCCTGGCGCCAGAAGGCCCTTGAACTTCTCTAGTATAGTCATACGTTGCGCAGGGCTGAGCGCACAGAAGTCGCACATGATCATCAGGATGATGTCGAAACGGTCTTCGGTTTCGAACTCCAAGTAGTTCTGGTTAACGTATGTTACACTCAATCCCGCCTCTGCAGCAACTAAACGAGCGTGCTCTATTGAGCGTTTAGAAAAATCAATGCCAGTTACGCTTGCACCAAGCTTTGCGAGCCGGTTCGCGTAGAGTCCGGGACCACATCCGAAATCGGCAATCCGGGTACCAGTGCCGACATCGAAATGCGAGCCAATCCATGCAATCGATTGGTCTATAAACTCAACCCTACGAGACGACACATCGATATCGGCATTGAGATGGTAGGCGAGCATCTGCTCTGAGGTGTGATTGTCGGTCCATAAATCTGCCGCCGTATAGTACTCGAATGGCCGAGGCCGACTGTTAACTTCTTCAAGCTGTTTAAACATTTCCATCATCTTTACTCACAGAACAATATTATTAGACTAGCGAATTTGCGTCCTATCCCCCTATTTGGGTTAGAGAACTGCTATTTTGCAGCTTTTCACCACTTAGCTATATCCTTGTATATCGAAATATGCCAGCAGAATTCCATATTGTTTCTAGCATGTTGGTATACCGCCAAAATGCCATTCAGTTTCAGCAAGTGTGGTTATAAATTGCGTTATACGGGGTCTGTTATTTCTTCAACTGCTCCAATATTTGCTCAAGCAATTCCTGGTTCCTCTTATTGATATCCCTGTTATCTACTGCCGTCAAAAAGTATCCATTGAACCATGCAGCAAATATGAACCCGATTATTGCCCCAACTATCAATCCCATTGCCCCTGACATGAATCGAAACATCGCGAATTGATAACCGCCTACAGCGAAGACAATAGTGATCAGCATGGCAGATATTGAAAGCATGCTTCGGTATGCTCTAATGATCATAATTTCTTCTTAAAATTAACCCAGTATCAAATACATGTGATTCTCACAGATGATTGATACTCAGATTTTAATCACTAATAGAATCTGTTGAACCATCCACTATATCAATTTCTGTTTTATGTATTTCAATGTCGGAATCTTCAACAGCTGATATTTTGTCTTCATCATCAATAGGCTTTATCTCAGAAATCTCCGTGATAGATTTTGAAATTTGCTTTTTCACCTTTACTCCCATATCAACAAACTGCTGGAATTGACTGATAAGATTCCCTTTACGGTGATGCCATCATTGTAGATTGAAGGAAACACTCTATGGTAGGCTACATTGAACCAGCTGATTTAACTTGCTATTAATGTTCATTTTGGGGTACTTGACGGTCGACTCAATTTCTTAAAAGCCGAAACCTTCATGATGAATGGAAGGAAGTTTAACTCAGAACTTGAATAAGTAAAAAAATGCTTGAGCACCTATACATAATGCTCTGCATACAGATCGACAATCTTTCTGATCAGTTTCTGATATGGAATACCTGATTTCTTTGCTTCTTCCTTAAAAAACTCGACACTATCCTTGTTCAGATTAATCGTTATTCTGACAGTTGCTTCTTTTGAAGCAAGTTTATCAGGCGATGGTAAAAAGTCTTTCACTGTTTTACCCAGGTTCATTGGTTCATCTGTGTATCTTATTTTCTGCTTCATATCGTTTTTTCCCTTTTCGCCAATAACCAGCACCAAATATTCTGATTTTTTTATTTCAGTAGGTGAATTGCGCAGTTAGTGTTTCCTCACCTACCATACCAAGACAAAAATAACGTGGTTCATCTTCACTGTGATCCAGGTCTTCAACAATGATCCTTCTAAGGGTCGGCTCATAAATTAGTTCACATTCTGTTTGCAAAATGTCCAGTGTTTTGGGGACTTTTGCGAATAGATTATGTGAAGTTATTTATGAACGATCCCTAAGATCTAAAAAAGCTTTTTTTGCCTCTTGGAATGAAACGCCATGTTTCTCTAGATTTTGTTGGTTCTTGTTTTCATCCCATTCAAACATGGCTCAGTCTTCTCAAACCAAATTGTTGATTCATCACCGCATATTTTTAAATATATTAATACATCAAATAATGCACAGTTTCAAGTCAAATGTGCATTATTTGATGTATTAATGGAGTAGGTCGATTGCTGGTATTTTACCGGGATGTAAAAAACAATGATATGGAGTAAGAGTTGTATGGTGCCCCCACCAGAACTCGAGCTTGGAGGGGGTCAGCAGCAGCGCGGGTTAGCGATGGTGCTGCACCACATCCACACCGCATTTGATTTTTTCCGTCATTTTTTTTTAGATGGTAAAACTCAAGATCTGAAAAACGAAAATTGCCATATTCTAATCCATTTTGATTTTCATTCGGTCTTTAAAAGCCCACACAGTACCGGACGCTTGATGGTCATCAAAAATTTCGTCCATATAGCCATCTCCCCCAATAGCGCAAGCCTCACGCTGGAATCGACGTTGAATAAAGCCATCTGTATATTTTTGATCCTTACCGGTCCTGATATCGGTAGCAGCAAAGACATCGATCTTTGCAATTTTAACCATCTTGATTTTATCAAGCTGGTTAATTGGGATCATCCCGCAGCCGGGTTTAGGATCGGGTAACCATTTGTAGTGGGTGATTAATTTGGTTTTAACTTTCAGATCACGGTCTCCTGCATCATGCTTCTTAATGCCTTCACGCATGGATTTGTTGAATTCCTTCATGCCAGAACACCCTGAAAGAGTGAAAAGTGATATTAAAAGGACAAAAAGGATTTGGGTAAGTTTCATGATACAGCCTCGTCAAAGAGTTTAAAAAAGAGAAAAAGCCAAGCCGGGCAGTTTGGCCTGGCTGACACGAATTAAAGGTTTAAAAAATAGGGGGAAAGTTCCCCCTGGGGAATTAAAACGGAATATCCGCTTCCTCACCAATGAATTCATCATGAGTATGAGGAACATCTTTATCTGGAAAATCCGGTTGTTCCGGTGGTGGTCCCTGTCGTTTGTCAGAGCCTTTTTTGTCGAGCAAAATGGTCTTACCAACAACGACTACGGTACTCTGATGCTTGAGACCTTCCTTTTCCCAAAACTGTGTTTGGTTTTTACCCAAAACCATCACATGAGAGCCGGATTTAGCGTACTCAGAAATAATCTCAGCCTGACGGTTCCAGAAAACCAACCGGTGCCATTCCGTATGAGAAATCTTTTCGCCTTTTGCGTTTTTGTAATACTCGGTAGTGGCAAGGTTGACATTACAAACCTTATTACCATTGTCCGTATTTCTGATTTCAGGATCAGATCCTAAATGACCCATCAATTTTGTTTCATTTAAATACATAACAACTCTCCTTTGATTTGAAAAGCAATGGGTTAAGAGATATCTATGATTTTCATTAAAACATGAAAATCATCTAACGATATCGCTGCCGCTGTTTTGAAGGTGGAAAACACTTGGTTATAAGTGTATCCCTCTGAGTAGATCAAATCTTGAACAAGCGATCTGATCTTAGGAAAGTCCTCTGTCGAGAGAAGATTTTTTATCTCCATCTGTTGTGGCGTTCCTTCAGAAGTATTTTCAATTTTCATGTGTCCCCATGAAAAAACAATTTTGCGCCTGTTAGATTCTAACGATTGGGGTAGACGCATATCCCCAATTGTCAAGAAAGGCTTATTCATCATCAACCATACTGTTATGGTAAAAGGCATCTGCCAGGGAAAATTTATAGTTGAGTTCAGAAAAGTGAATAAGATCTAGCTGCCTGGGCCTGGGATCTTCACTATCCGAAATCAAAACACCTGATAACGAAATAGAAAGTATTTCCCCAAAATAAATCCGGTGATTCCGTTGGTATGAGACCAGATCTCCAACAAAAAACACCTGATCAAACAACTTTTTGCTATTCCAGCCGTGAATCCGTATTGCTCGATCCTCGACAACCTGAGTAAAAAACATTGAGCTAGGGCTTTTCTCCCCGCTGACAACAACCGTTTCTAAAGTTTTGAAAAGATAACTGAAATCACACCCATATTTGACAGGCTGCTGAAATAGCCCTTTTGCAAATTGTTCTGATGCCCTCAAAATCGCTGCGGATTTAAAAGAAATCTCCTTTTGTTTAGAAGAATAAAAAGATGTAAACATTGTTTTTTTATAGTCGAGGCCGGGCCGGAGACCCGGCAATTTTAAAAAGAATCTTCCGGCTAAAAAAAGCCATATTTAAAGCCGGTATAAAACCGGCTCTCTGTTTTATTCTGCTGCTGGCTGTATCCCCTGAATGAAGTCAACCGCTTTTTGTGCTGCTGCCGCCGACTGAATAACCATTCTTGGATGATCCTTAAATTTTTTGATCCACCCTTGAATGTATGCAACTGAATTGTCAAAAACTCCCTCGATCCCTGCCCGATTGCATAAAAAAGCGTTTCCGATCTCGGCTATTAATTCCTCTTTAGAGTAGGATTTAGACCCAAAATTAACGGTCTGACCTTCTTTAAACCCTTCCCGGTTCAATCTGCGCGTGTGACCTGTGCTGTGTACCGCTTCGTGAAACAGCGTTGAATAGTATTCATCAACAGAATGAAAATTTTCAGGCGTTGGCATGTTGATAATATCTCTAGCGGGTGAGAAGTACGCCCGGTTTTCTTCGTGTTTGATGATTGGACAACTCTTAAAACCTGCCATAACACTTTCTGCACTTGGCTTTTCAACGAAATCAATTTTTTCAATTTCTTCGTCAACCTCGATGCCTTCGACCTGATCCATGTTAAACACCCGGTAATATCTCAACATCGCGCCCCGGTAGCCTCCGCTTTCCTCGCTGGCCTCTCCGCTGTCCTGCTCTTTTCCTTCAAAGCGTTTCCAGAACACAATAATTTCAGATTTTGACCCTTTTTTGACCTTCCCGCCTTTTGCCTCAATTTGTTTGAAAGTCGCCCATGTAGCAGATTCAAAACCGGCTGAACCAAGCAAAAATGTATTAATGCCCCGGTAATCTTTTTGTGAAATCAAATTTTTAGCCGCTCCTGCAACTCCCCACGGTCTCTGCCACGGTATCGAGCCTTCGTTCATTTTTTCGATAATGCGATCTGTGATAATCTTATATACTTTGTCGGACATAATAACCTCACTGGATACGGTTTTTAAACGGTCTGGAATGAACCAGAAATCTAAGGAAACAACGTATAGCTGCAACCCGGCTAAAATCGCCTGACTCCTGCCCCCGGCAATTTTTTTTGCTCTGGGGCCTCTCAAAACCTTTTGAGGCCCCAAGCGAAAAAAATGATCCAGTAACCGTTTACACCGTAAATCCAAAGAATCCAGATAAAGCCGGATCTTCAAAGGCGTTAAGCAGCTCTGCTGCTGGACAAAGCCTTTTGGGGCTTTGGAACGTCCTTTGATGTAACCGGCTCTGGATGATTTGGGGGATCGTAAGGCATGGTCCGTCGATCCCGTCCGAACGTGTGAGGAAATTAAAAAAGAATGAGAGCCAAACACAAGAATATGATGGTTTGGATCTGAGATAGATAAACCTCTCCTGCAGGTTGCAGGAGAGATCGTTGAAAAATGTGAAATAATGCTTTGCATTAGATGATTAAATAAACAATTTTGTTAAACAGAAGTGTTGAATATAAAAGGATTGTCCACTTGAAACAAAATTTAAAAATAGGAAACATCATTTGAAAAGTATTGAAAACATGATTATTCAGGCTGTTCATTAAGAGAGGTAAAAACAGGAAGTCAGTTCATGGTTTTACCTCCCTTAATGAGATAAAAGGCTTGCCATCAGGCAAGCCCTTTACAAAAGGGCTATGTTGCCATTAGCTACATTGCTTTTGCAGCCCCTTGATCTTTTTTAGGAGCGTTTAAAGGTGACGATTCAAGCGCAGTACCTTTGAGATTTGCGCCTGTAAATGAGGCCCCCTTGTACGCGCCCATGTTCTGATCCATTTTGGCACCTTCAAGGTTACAAGCATTAAGACCGGTTCCATTGAGATTGGCACCAACCGTTGCAGCGTCTTTGAGGTTGGATTTATAAAGGTTGGCTCTGACCAGCTTGGAATCTCTGAGATCGGATTTCGGCGTATCCATATATTTCATGTCTGCAGAAACGAGATCAGAAGCATTAAAAGAAACGGCGGCTGTTTTTGCCGTAGCGTTTTTGAAATTGGATTCTCGAAGGATAGCCTTATCGAATTTGGCACCATTCAGAGATGTTTTGGAAAAATCAGCACCCTTGGCTGTGGTGTTGGAAAAATCAACACCGTCCAGGTTCTGCCCTGCAAATGAGCTGTTCGAAAAATCCATACCCTTGAGGTTTATCCCTGAAAAATCAATGCCTCTGAGATCCTTGGAAGTGAAGTCTTTTACACCGGCATTTGCCCTTTCAGAAAAGTCTTTCTGGCTGATCATTTCTTTTGAAGCAACTGAAGACAGGGCCTTGTCATTGGCATTGTTCATGGAAAGGTACTGATCCTTGTGTTGGAAATGTTCAGACAGCGTACCTGAAAGGATCTTTCCTTTTGTGGCGTGGTCAATAGCAATGGGATGGAAATTGGCCATTTTGCCGGCAACAATGGGCAGGCTCTTTTTACCGTTGATTTTATCAACAAAATAATCCCGGTAGGATTTGGAGTTGAAGGAGTAAAGTTCCGGTTTCGAAAAGTCTTTCTTTTGAGAGATCATCACAAGATGATTTCTCGACGGGTCCAGTTGTGGATAGGCTTTCAAGGCCATTTTAACCCGGGAGTCAAACTGCTTGTCATCTGTAAACTTGAGCGCCGCTCCGTTGACGTTGGCTGCAACAACCCGCTTGTCGGTGTTTTTGAGAGTCGAAAAGGTGGGTTTGCCGTTATCATCTTTGTAATAATCGGCGTTTCGCTTGCTGAATTCGGCAAGCTGTTTTGTGTTGTCAAACCTGATAACCACGCCGAAATTGTCCTTGTACTTGGGATCGGGATGTTTGATATGGCCATAGGAACCGGCAATTACAAAATCCTTTTGGGATTTGAAATCTTTGGCCTGCGCTCCTTCCTTCATCAGCTTATCAGCCTGTTTTGCGTTGACTGCGCTACGATGATGTTTCTTGTCAATTCCACCAGGGGCGAAAGGCGACATGTCGGCTTGAAGCCAGATATCACGGTCTTTGTTGGACTGAAAAGAATAGACAATCTTCTTGTCTTTCTTTGGGTCACTGGTTGAAAAAGCTTGAGTTCCAAAATAATTAGTCATAATTAATCTCCGAAAAGTTTATAAATAAAATAAATGTTCACCTGGATGTTACACAATCAGATATGGGGATGGTTCCGCTCGACGCATCCATATCTGGTAAAAAATCAATCTTGGAAATAAGATAAGTTGAAACAAAATCCAGGCATGAAGATACAGAACCGTTTAGTATAGTTCCTTTCATCACCGCTAAAGTAGCGATTGGATTAAAGTTGCTGATTGAAAAAACGAAAAAAGGTGAAAATCGTATCCCTTTTATTTTATTTATAAATAAGTCGCGTGAGGACTTTTTATGGAAAGAGAATATTTGTGGGGATGACCAGTCCTTAAAACAGATCATAGCCAGAAAATTTTTGGCTGGATCTATTTGATCATAATTCGCAATGACGTAAGATATTTGCGAAGGCAAAATTGGGTCTTCTGAGTCAACGTTAACAATAAGACCGTTCATTTTTGCTGATTTTACTATAGGGCTGGACTTTTTAAGGGAAATCATATTGTCACCAAAATGTTCTTTATGAGAATCGATAAAACGACTTTTTTCCTTTTTTGACGCAAAGCGTAGGACCATTCCAGAAAGAGGAAAGTCTTTAAGAAAGGATGATGCAAAAGGGTGATCAACTGAATTTGATATAGGACGAATATTTAAAAAATGGCCGGTTAGATCATCAGAAAAGGCATAGGAAGGTGACAATTGCGCTTTTAGACGAATTGGCAGCTTGCCATAGTCGATTAAAATATCTGCGTCCTCTTTAGGACAGAACCTTCGGCCATATTTGGAGCTTTTCTGATGGTTGAATAGATCACGATTAAACGTGTAATCAGTCAGATCAGACTGAATCCAGATATCAAACTCAGGTTTGGTATCAAATTCATAAAGATTTAGAATATCAATAGAGCTGTTAATAGCTGATGGGATAATTTGATATCCGTAATACATAATGGCCGTTCATGCTTGATGGTTAAGAATACTTTTTATCGAAGTCAGCAACGGCTTTTTTGTCTTCCTCAGACATTAAAAGTATTGCTTCCTCGGATTCGTCAAAAAAGAATGAACTACCGTCAATCATCGCCTGGAAGTCTTCAGGAGTTGGCTTACAGAGCGAAGCGTCAAATGACAGATGAGAAAAGGGAATTGCTTTAAAATCCATGTTAGAACCTCACTAAGAGGGTTAAAAAATTGCTGATTACATATCAGATAATCTTTTAGAAAAAGAAGAATCATCAAGAATGTGCTCAGCAGATTGTGAAAAAGAGTTCTGCCCTCCTTCATCTTCTTCGAAAGAAGAAATTTCAGAAGTAACAGCAATGTTGCCGTCTTCAGATTCCATTGTAAGTGATGGGGATAAAAGATTTTCACTTGAAAAATCTTCATTATCATCAATTGACGGATCAGAAGGATCGGCGTTTGAATCAACGGGATCATCAGAATCTGGATGATCGTTGATTGACTCTGAAGAACCGTCATGAGTGGTATCAGACGGTTCTTCAGAGTCATAACTATAATTTTGATCAATAATGTCCTGTGATGGCAAAGAAACAACGGAAAGGGCATTATAAGAGCTGCTGGAAGACATTGACGATGTAGTAACATTCCCAGGACGAAAAATGTTTTCTTCTTCAAGTTCGCCAGCCAGTTTTAAAAGCTTTTTGTCCTTAAACCAAAGGTATAATTCGCCTTTGATCGGTGTTTCTGAAGCAAATTGGGAAACGATAAAGCATTTCCCAAATTTCAAAGACATGATGGATTGGGGAGACAGGAGTTTCTTTCCCTGTTCTCTTTTTGATATATTGGCTTTAAGAAATTCAGCGTTAGAGTGAGAAGTAGAATTGCTTTTCATGGTCATATCACCAACTGAATCAGATATCAGTCGAGCTGATTCAAAGGAGTTTTGAGAAGGTATTACCTTGTATGCGGTTGTTGACATAATCTCTTCCCGTCCTGATTTTTTATAAACTCTTTCAATCTGGCCTGCGTCTTGTGCTATCAGGATTGAATTAACCCCCTGTCCACGGCTCAAAGCCGGCATCTTGATTATATCCTCCATCGCCCCCAATCTAGGAAACTCATCAAGAAGAAAGGTAATCATGTGTTCTTTGGACTTATCCCATTCAGTAGAGAGTAAATATTTGGACAACGACTCAAAAAACACCCTGATCAAAGGAGAAAGCCTTTCAATATCTATCGGCTTGATCACAAGATAAAGCGTCACTGGCTTATAAACACCATTCTCATCTTCAATACCTCTGAGATCATGAAAATCAATATCACATTTAGAAACGGCTGCTTTAACACGCGGATCTTGAAAACCCATCAAGCCTGTATCAAATGTACCTAACGTACCTGAAAATTGTTGGTCGGCGGTATGAGCATAAGCACTCAATTTCTTTGCGACAGGTTCATAAAGACTTTCGATATCACCTAACTCGGAAACGGCATCTTTGCGAGACATCAGACCATCACCAAGCGAAGCCTCATAAACGGCGGGAATTGTTGTCCCGCCGTCCCGTTGTATGAGACCCATTGCAATATTGATAAAAAGCTCTCTAGCCGAATCGATCCAGTATGGATCGGATGTTGATTCGGACTTAATAAATATGTTTGATGCAATTTGTTGGACCTTTACATATATTTCAGCGAATTCGTCCGGCAGGGCGGATTCATCAAGAGGGTTCCAACAACTTGTCGTTTCAGAAGTGGGTTCAAATATCATGACATTTGAAAAAGTAGATCGATATTTGGATGTAGTTTGAAAAAGCTCCTTTTTAACATCAAGCGCAATGATTGAGTGCGGATTTTTAAAAAGGGTTGGAATGGCAACGCCTGCCGTTTTTCCTGTGCCTGGGGGAGCAAGAAGTAAGATAGATAGCGGTTCTGAAACGTATAAGGTTTTACGTTTCCATTTGCATAAAACAGTTCCCTTGGCCTTTAAGAGATTAAGGGATTTGATGTCTTTAAGATTGGCATACCTGGCTGAACCGTGGGACCGGTTCTGTTCATAAAGTGCTTGAAATGGATTTAGGAGTAAGATTGCGGCAATGGTTAAAATGAGAAGTATTGATGTAATAACAAAATGTCTTGGAAAATCTGTAAACTCAGTTGTAGAGTAGTGAGAGATCAACTTGAAATAGATGAACCTTTCAGTTGAATCGTAGTAGAACTGATAAAACTTATTAAACCCGAAAAAAGCAGCACCGATTAACAAGTACCACATATAGCGAAGCATATCGTAGGCTTCTGAAACATTATCTTTCATGGTATTTAAACGTTAAGGGGTTATAAACAGCCGGGTTTTAGGTTTGGATAGTCATTGAAAAAGTTTTCACGGTAAACAAGATGGTTTTTGTAACGTTCTATCTGTTTGGTAGAAAGACCTTCTTGGAAAAGAAGAACGGCGGTATCTGAAAGAGGTGGCGGCGATATCGCTTTCATAAATGATTCAAAGAGACAATCATCACTCAAAATGAGTTTCATTTGTTTTCTTGTCAATTTGCCTAAAAAATCGTCATTGGTTAAAAGGCAAACTGGCAGATCAAGAAGTTTAGGCGGTTCAGACAGTTCATCAGGCTTTGTTTTTTTAGAAAATCGAAGCAGCTTATAAAATGTCATAATTATTTATGGGTTAATTAAGAGCGCTTGAAATATCCGCTGTTGTTTTTAATGGGACGGCTGTAAAAACAGGGGTTCCTTTTTCTTGATCGAATGAAAGTCCAGCTTTAAAAATTTCGGCTGTGATTTTACGTCCAGCGGATCTTGATAGCTGAATAACGTAATGGATGGTGTTGACAATATAATCCATTAGAGAAACATCAAAAGTCGCTCCTGCCATCAATAGGTTCCGCATGATAGCGTCCAAAGCCTTAACTGCGGAATCAGCATGAACAGTGGTTAGCGATCCGTCATGGCCGGTACTGGAAAGTCTTAAATAGAATTCGGTTAGATCGGTGGTAAGCTCACCGATCATAATTCTGTCAGGTCTCATGCGAAGTATGGAGTTGGACAGAAGTTTGTAAATGTTTGGGTTGTTAGATTCGGAAGCTGTCAGATGTACCCGGTTTTTATGGGGTACGGACAGCTCCCGCATGTTTTCAAGGGTGATAATGCGTAAATCCCTGGGGATATAATGAATAAGAGAATTAACGCATGTGGTTTTACCGGTGGAGGTTCCACCGGAAACCAGAAAGTTTTTACCTTGGATAATCAGAGATTCAATTAAAGAAGAAATTTTACCGTTGGGTGCGGTTTTAGATTCTTCTTTAGAATGGCCGGTTGAAGTAGAAACAGTGGTTTCTTCAGGTTCATCATAAAAGTAGCTGTCCAGGGGAAAGGTCCTGACATTACCAATTCTGATAGAAATTGAAATTTTGGTATCAACGTTTCCACCGACAACGGCTTGAAATCTGTAACCCCATTCAGGAATAAAGGTGGATAAAACAGGGTACTGTTCGTTTAAAGTCTGCTGCGTGTAATTGGCAAGTCCGTGGCAGAGATTATGAAGTGTCCTCAGATCAAGTGCACTATCTTGGATAAACCGTTGCTTGCCAACGGTATCTTCAATAATCACTTCATGTGGTTTATTAATCATAATCTCTACAATATTCGGCATTGACAGGTACTTAACGATTGATTTGAGGGTCTCTTTTAAAAACCCTGAAGGTTTGGGTTGTGTATTAGACATTTTTAAAAAAAGAAAATGGTTTAAGGAAACCAGCCAAAATACTGAGCAGCAAAATCATTGGCACTTTGAGTGTTAAGGTAATATGGTGAAAAACCTGAAGCAGAACAACCATAAGGTGTTGCATAAACATTAGAAATCTTATGGTTTTTGACCTGACAGGCGTTTTTCTGCCAAATGTAATAATTGGAATTGTCAGGCCTTAAATATTGGCGGTATTCGGCTATTTTATTCCCTGTCAGAAAAGCACCAAGACCAAGACCAGAAATATCACCTTTAAAAATGCTGTAAGTAGCGGTTGCAGAGCAACTAAAAGGAGCGCAAGAAGAATAAGAACATGAATAACCTGTATTATCGGGTGTTGGATGCCAATAGAGGCCACCTGCACAATTACCTGAATGACCACCATCCCCGGCACCTGTATAAATGCCCTTATAAGCATAAGAAATATAGGTATTGGATGCGTGACAGGCGTTTAAATAGACTTTTACTCCTGAGTCAACATCTGTAAAAAATTCTCTTGTTTTAAGAGTGGAACGATATTTAGAATCATCATGTGTCCAACCGCATGATTCTGAAAAATGGGTCATAGAAGCATGAGATGGGCTAATATGACATTCTTCAATGATTTGCTCACCGTACTTGGACTGAACAGCAAGAAAGGATTCGCCTGAAACATAGTTGTGGAGGTAACGTTCATCACCTTCACAAATAGGATAGGTAATAGGTAAGATTGTATTTGTGGGTTCGCAAGCACTGACATATTGAAGTTGATCCTGAGAATCAATGTAATAAAGTCTCGCTTGCTCAATTACATTGCCAGCATCATTTTCAATTGGTAGAACCTCGCAAATATCAGATCTGGATTCAATCGGATATTTAATGTTAGATTCTATGCAAGATGTGACAGTGACATCCTCGTCACCCTTGGAAAAATACCATTGTGATGTTTCAGTGATTTCATCATTAACAAGGTCGACTTTAGGTTCACAGTTTGAAAAATCCTGCAACAAATCATATTCAGTCTCATAGTCAGGCATACAGCCCTGGATCATGACCTGATCGTTAGCATGATGTACGAATAGCTGGTATTGAGGATTGGCTTTTTGATTGTCCATATCGAGCAGATATGAGCAGTTTTCATAGTTTTTGATCTTGGATTCTTCAGGGACAGGTATTAAAATACCAGTTGGCGTACACGCTTGAACGACCTTTCGTTCAGCCTGGGAGTTATAATAGTAAGATTCCTTGGCCTCAACCAGATAAAGACCGTTATCGGACAGGTTCTGGGGGCAGAATTCATCTGAAGATAAAATAGCTGCTGTTTCTTCGGTATCATAGCAATCTGTAGTATAGTTGATAGATCCCGAAGCGCTGTAAAAACGGCGTTTTTGAGCGGTTGCCAAATTATTGGGCAAGTCAATTCGGTAATCACAGCCGGTTACAGATTCTTGTATTGCGTAAGAAGTATCTGAAGCAATACAGGCAGAAACATAAACATCTTCATTTCCTTTTCTGTAAAATAGTTTTTTGTATTGAATCGCTTGACCATTGACCGGATCTATTTTGACCGGGCATGATGCGTAGTCTTCATCAATGGCGTAGATTACCGAAGGGTCGACGGTACATGCCTGGACTAATACGTTCTCTGCGCCTGCTTTTGCGTAGAGCTCGTATTTGCCGTAGGCTGCCATTTCTTCAACGACAATTTCAGGCTCACATTTCGAAAAATCCTTGATTTTAGATGATTCAGGTATCGGCTCAACGTTACCGTTGGCACTACATTGGATAACGGTACGTTTGACGCCGGTAGAATCAATAAAATAGGTTTCCTCCATTTCATTAAAACTGGTTCCATCCTCAGAAACAGTGGGAGAACAGGTCGCGGTTGATTTAATAAATGGAAATTCAGAATTAGAATCCTGACATTCTGTAATAAAAACGGTGGCAACACCGCTATTATAAAGCATCTTTCGTTGCTGGATGGCTTTCCCCCCGCTCAGATCTATACGGTAAGAACAGCCAGAATCAGTATCAGATATGGCGTAGGTTCTGATTGGATCTTCGATACAGTCAGACAAATTTTTTGCGACATCATCAAAAATAACCTGTTCTTTGTATGATGCGATGGCCAGCATGTTAGTAAAGTCAAAGCGTGGAGGGCAAATTCCATAATTTTTTTCGATCAGTGAGGGATCAAGAGATTCCTCCTGGCCGTTCAAAGCACATGCTTTTACAACCACTCTTTCGGATGTTTCATCTAAAAAGTAGGTCGATTCCTTCTTATAAACGATCCTATTGGTGATTTGCGGTACGCAGTACTTGGCATCAGTAATATGAGCAAAAGACTTTGAGAGGTCTTTTTGACAGTCAGAAACAACCTTTCTGGCTCCGTCACGATAATAGACTTCCTGAAATTGCCGGTAAGAAGTGCCGGAAACATTATCATTGAAAAAATCGCAGGTATACTCCCTGGCGATTGGCATTGGATTCGTCAGATCGTCGGTAACAGGAGAGATATACTCCTTATTGTCACCTGATAAGATGATATATTCGCGGTAGCGTTTGTATGCAACTGAATTGTCAAAATCAATGGTATCTGTTGCGGTGTACTCACGTTTTTTATCAGATGTAATAACGGCTTCCGAAGTAGACATATCCATCAGACAGCAGGTTATAAACGTTACATTTGAATTATCATCAAGATAGTAAGCTTTGCGTGTCGTGAATGTTGAGCTGGTCTCAGCGTCGTAGACAGGAGAGCAAGTACTGACCATTTTTTGATGATTAAACGTTTTCGGTGTGTCATAGCAGGGACGGGCTTCAATTTCCTTTCCATCGGAACCGTTATAGACCTGCCTGTTTTGAACGATGGAAATTCCACCTGAAAAATCATTTCTGACATTACAACCGATGGGGGTGTCAATGATTGAGTAGTATTTTGAAGAATCAATCTGACAAGAGCTAAAAAGGTTTTTGACTCCCATAATATCAACGAATATCTTGTATCGTTGATAGGCTCTACCAGAGGAAAGATCGATTGAATTAGGGCATGAATCGTAATCATAGATTTTCATGTCCTCTGTGATGGGTAAAACAGTTGTTGTCGGTGAGCATGAAATGACAATCGTTTTATCACCATTACTATTAAGATAGTATGTCTGTTGATATTCAAAGAGTTCTTCCCCGCTTAATTGGGGGATACATCCACTGGCTGTTTTCACCAGGGGGGATGTGATAGAAGAATCCTGACATTCAGATACATAAACGTTCTCTGTACCATTGCTGTAAAAGAGACGTTTTTGAAGAATGGCATTACCATTAAGAGCATCGATCCGGTAAGAACAACCGGAATCAGACTCTGAGATCTGGTAGATGGTATTAATATCCTCTGTGCAGGTAGAAACCTCGTAAGTTTGAGTTCCAAAGGCGACCTCTTCAATGTATGAAGCAACGGCCTTCATCTGAGAAAGATCAACCCTTGGTTTACATTTCGAATAGTTTTTGGTGATGTAAGCGGGGTCTATGGGCAGCTCAGTGTTTGTTAACGAGCAATCAGAGACAACTACCCGCTTGCTTGTTTCATCAAGAAAGTACGTTGAGATTTTTTTGTAAATTCTTCGATTTACAATATGGGGTGTGCAAAACTTTTCATCAGTGACATGTGAAAAGGTCAGATTTGGATCTCCGGTACATTCAGAGACAGGTTTAGTTAATCCGTCAGAAGAATAGACGTATTGATATTGACGCAAACTGGATGCAGCGTTGATATCGTGGTAATAAGGGCAAGAATTGTAACTTTTTTGAATGGGCATGGGATTAACTAGATCATCCTGCCAATCAGAAACGTAGACCTTGCTTGAACCCAGCTGGACGTAGAATTTAAAACGTTTAAATGCCATCAAAGAGGGCATGTCAACCCGGTCGCTGTTTGAATACTCTTTTAAGTAATCATCAGCAGATACAGAACGAAAGTCCGTTGAATCAATTTTACAGGCAGATATAAAATTGATTGATCCGTTGGTATCGGTGTAATAGGTCTTTTTGGCTTGATAAATCAGGTTATTAGATTTGTCGTAGTATTCATCACAATCAGACGCGATCTTGAGATGTGGAAATGTTGTGTTTGTATCATGACAACTTTTAGTCATCACAAAATTACCATCATCGTTTACATAGCCGGTCTTCTGTTGAAGGTGAGTGACTGAAGCAACAAAATCATTTCTTGGGCTACAGTCCTCATAGGTATCGATCAGGTCATATGTAGCAATGGTGTTACATGGACCTTCTTCACTGGAGCCGTCACTATATGTTGTAATGGTCTTTTGTCTGATATGTATTTGAGAGCCGTCTTCCTCAGATGGACAGCTTTCCTCAGAACGAGAAGATACTGTGACAGTAGTATCATTTGTAGTTGGATTAGTTGGTGTTGTAGGAGTAGCTCCACCGTTTGAGCCACTGGAGGTATCATTTGAACTACTGGATGAATCAGTAGAACCGGTCGATGATTCAGAATCGGAACCGGTTGAAGTTTCTTCATCTGAAGATGATCCAGAATCTTCAGGGGAATTATTAAAGAGCTTTTGGTAAAGCTTTTCAAAATTTCCAACAACAGAAAGCTTTTGTCCTTTTTTAAGAGCGGGGTTTTTGGTTTTAAAAACAGATTTGAAATAGGGTTTGAAATTCTTTTTATTAACGGAAAACCAGTTAATAAAAATTTTAGAATCTTCTACTGTTCGGTATTTGCCCTTGAAAAAGAGCATTTTCTTTTTGAAGCTGACAGTCCCCGTTACAAGGGCATTGTCGGCAATTTTTGCAGTTTTATTGATGGTGATTTTCTGCTTTTTTGAACTGACCGGGGATCCGCTCTCCGAAGAAAAGCCAGTATCAGGCAATAGGGATAATAAAAGGAGTGCGAGCAATAAAGCTATATAATGCGATATTCGACTGATAGTTAATATTTTCATGAGTTCCCCGATAGATTAAGGTTGACGGATTCAACAGTTGTAGAAGATCCGTTTTTATTGGGTTTGAACCATATATCATGATCTAAGAATAGGAGAAGTTTTTGACCGGGTTCTATTGTGATCGTCGGCATAATATTAATATTGCTTTTAATGATATCGGATATAATTTCGCGGTTGGTGGTAGACTGATCTTTTGACCACTGTTCATTGAATACCTGAGATAAAGCTGATTCTTCATCATCAGGATCAGTGGCACCTTCAACCAATTTTTGAAACAGAATATTTGTTGCGTTATTGGCAACACTAAACGCCAGGGGCAATCCAAATTTCTGTAAATATTTATTATCGATATCGCCTTTAACTCCGGCAGCTCCTTGTTGATCTCCTATGGTGGCGGGGTTTTTGAACAGAATTAGCTGGCCGTCTGGTGTGACCATGCGCTCAATAGACATTGAAAGTCTTTCAACACCTATTTCTTCCACTGGTGCATATGAGCCGGAAGCTTTAGTCCCAATAGGTATTAAAATGCGGTTGCCGTGAGAACCGTAAACATTATGATCAATGGTTAATAAAATTTTGCCGGCAAATGTGGATTCAATTCTGTTGTTTAAAATGGCAGAGATAAATTTTTCCTTGGTGACTACGCGACTGAGATCAGTCGGGTAGGTGTTGCTGTCTTTATCAACCGGCCAATCGTCCTGTTTGTTCTTATCGGACATGTCAGATTGGGTATCGGTGGAAAATGTATATGAAACAGACGAAAAAGACCGTCTTTTCATGTTGAATTTGCGTCTAAGTGCAATTCGATGGTCAATAGGAGTAGGTTTGGAAATAACTTGACGTTTTGGCGTGGGGACATGAGTTTTACGTTTTTTACGGGCGTTTTTCTTTTTAACTGGTTTCTTTTTAACCGGCTTTTTTTGTGAAACTTTAGGCTTGAAAGTATCTCGATTAGGTATATTGATAACCTTCTTTGGTATCAATTTCTCTTTAGGTTTTTCGTCCTCCAGCTCAGGTAAAAGTGACTGATCAATGGAATTTTCTATTTTATAGACGGATTCTTTTCGGGGTGAGTCTGTAACAGATGATATGACCACATATCCGGCAAACGCTGAAAAGATCGCTGCAATGCCTAATAGGCCTTTTACCGGGCTTGATAATGCGTTAAAAATTTCAAAAATTTTCATAATATTTATTTGATAAATCGTTTTTCATGATCAATGGATTTTTCAATACATAAAACCCGGTTATCAACACGAAGGGCAAAAATAGAGCCGGTGGTTTCGGCTATAATATAGTTGCGAACAACCCTGGTATTAATAGGCTGTTCAATACCATTAACAACTTTTAAAATAACGGGAAGCTCAGCGATCTTATCAAGATTGGATTGGGTGGACATACGAAAATAGGTCCAGTATCCATCATCAAAAATGGCCTTTGGGCTTATGACGTTGCCTTTTTTATAGATGACATATCGAAAATCAAGGTTTTGGTTTCGATGTAGAACACGCATAGGCGTGTTATCGATCTTTTTTAGGTAGTCGTTTAGATCAAGAGAATCCCTATAAGATGGGCTTTTTGTGTCTGAATTACCGTCAGGGGTAGCGTCAGTAGCGGTTAATAAAAGAATTGATGATGATCTTTTAGATTTAAGCTTTAGCGCAAAGTCTTTGTCTTCGATGAATACTTTTAGATGTGGAAGAAACCTTGACGAAAAATCATCTGTGCGAAGGTAGAAATTATAAGAGTTCCCGGAAGAACCTATAATAATAAGATTGGTATCAGCACCAGGATGAATATTTTTAATGATCCCCATATTGGAATTTTGACCTTTGGCATTTTTCAAAGGTGAAAATTTAAAATTAAGGTCATCTCCAAAATTATAAATTTGAATGCTTTCAAGGTCAGGAAGGATCAAAAGGGTATCCATCGCTGTTCTAAGTCGTACTTTATAGGTTGAAAGCTTGTTGTATTGATAGACCATTGTATTTTGAAACTCTTTAGACTGATTGAAAGCCTCTTGAATACGTGCCAGATCACCAATTTCGGTTACAGAGGGACTGGTCTGCATGCTGCTGTTTGTTTGGGTATCTGATAGATCAATGAGATCCTCGGATAAAGCCGAAAAGGGTAGAAGGAACAAACAAATAAGAATCAAGCTGCGCTTAAATAACATGGTAAATAACCTTATTTGGATTTGACTAAAAATACCGTCGAGCGGTTGTGTAAATAGTGACCTCTATTTTGAGCGGGTTCAGCAGTTCAAACCTACTTATCTTGAGTCTTAGGTCGTATTCAGGAATATCTGCAATCTGGTAGCGGATGGTTGAAATCATTTCATACTTGGTCTCAGGCGATGAACGGTAATCCTTTTTCTCGATCATTGTGTAATGAACCTGAAAAAGAGTATCATCCAGTGCGATGATTTTTTTGATAGATATATGTCTGAGCATAAAGGCATTTTGAGTTCTGAAACGATCCAGAAATTGAATATAGCTGGATAGTAATTGGGGTTCGGTGAACGCTCGTACATAGGTGTCTTTAGTTCGATAATCCTTGGGAATAACGGTTTCCCTGATTTTCACATACTCGGCAAGATAATTTTCGATGATAAAATTGTCTCCGTTTAAAATGGATGACGATGGCACAATTGCTTTAATCGTATTTTCAGATAGGTTTGAATGAAAATATTTAATGTCGATAGACTTGTTAGAGTAGGTATAGCGGTTCAAAAAGAACATGAAGGCAATAGACAGCCAGATCGCAATAAGAGTGAAGATAAGAGTAGAAAATATTTTGGTCGAAACTTCATAATCTTTAACCTCTATTTTTTTAAAAATCATGACTGTCTCTTTATGTTGTAGATTGTAACCATGAGGCCAGAAGGATTGATTTTTACTTCATTGTATTTACGCAGGGCATCTAAAAATTCAAATTTGATATTAATGAGCCATACTGACTTTGCAATCTTGGATTCTGACTTGCCGGTTTTTTTGATAAGATCTGTGAATTCAACTTCTATCTGCCTTATGTTTGATTCGATTTTCTGGTATCTTAAAATTTTGATAAATCGTCTTACCTTGGAACGAATATCCTTTTCGGAAATGGTTTTAATGATCCTGAAATATTGAGAGTAGACTTCAGGTATAGAGAATTTTTCAACAATCCTGCTTGGCTTCTTAATAATCTGCTCACGTTCGACCACATAGCGGCGTAATAGAGATTCAATAAGGTATTCGTTGTCGATGTGTTTTGTATGAACCACATTCACGAAATTATGGTCTGAGCTGATAAATTCTGCGTAATTGTATTGAGTCTCGACCAGGGGATATAACGAGGAATGTTCAAAAAGGAGAATCATTAGAAAAACAAACGATATAATATTGAGTCCAAAAAGAAGCTTATTAAGCTTGCTAAAGAGGGTGAGTGGTAAAAGATGTGCTTTGACCGCTTTTAATTGTTGATCAGAAATCTGAGGTTTAGACTTCTGTTCCCCAGGGGAAACATCAGTAGAATTAGAAACAGGTTTCTTGTTTAGGACGATACGGATCAGGGTAGTGAGGAAAGAGGATTTCTCATTTACAGAGTTATCAACTTTTGATTTAGGAAAAATGATGGAATAGGCCCTGGACAGTAGAGAGCAATCAGAAACGCCCGACACAACGGTTTTTGGATCAGAAACCCGTTGTGGGCTGGCGGGCGTTTCCGCGGGGAGATCTGCAAGATTAGATTTGCGTTTGAAAATGTTAAATTTCAAAATAGTGACCTGTTAATATGATGCTAAATACAAGGGTTGCGGGCTGTAATCAGCTACACAATCAACAATGATGTTTTGATTTGTAGAGCCGGTTTTAATCATTGCCGATTGTTGCTGATAAACCTCTTTTTCAGTTTCGCTGTTCTTGCATGGGCTGTACTTTAAATCCTGCTCATTGGTATTGATCATGGAACATGAAGAAAAGAACAATATGAGACAGATAGAAAAAATGAGGTTAATCTTTGACATCGATTTTAGGAGCATAATCTTTTTGGGGAGCGGGTTGTGAAGAAGGGTTATCAAGTGGTAAGGGTGAGTGCTTCGGCATTATAGATGCCCCTCCCTGGCCAGATGAAGGTGAATTAGAATGATTGGTTGAATGATGCTGCTGCACCGGCTCTGAACGTGACGGTGCAACTGGTTGAACAACCGGGCCCCGTTGCTTTGCTGGTTTAGAAGATACCTGCTGATTTGCAGTTTTCTGATGCGACTGATTACTGACGCTATTAGAAAAAGAATCTCCCTCACTATTTCTAGTCTCAGAAATTTGTTGAGATGATGCGTCAGATTGGGAAGCCTGGCTGTTATTTTGAGATGAAACAGATTGAGATTGATCGTCACCTTCATTGGAAATAGCAGATTGAGAATCATCGGTACTTTGAGCATTGCTCGATTCAGAATTAACAGAGGTAATATCTGAATTGGAGTATTCAGAACCAGCTTCTATAGCGGGCAAAACAGGTGCCGATTGCTCAGAATGACCAGAACCTGAAGGTGAATGGCCAATTTGAGCAGTTGGAGGGACATTGATGACAGATTCAGGTTTTAAAGAAATATCATTAGGACTAGAACCCGGTGATGGTGCAGAAGGACCTGAAGGTCCAGAAGATTGTGAAATACCACCGGATGAAGCGTTATGAAGACTTTGATAGTTGTTAGAGCCGGAAGCAGCAACGGGTAAATTTTGATTTTGTGATCCGAATGGAACCGTTAAGTTTTGCGAGTTAGAATTTTGTATTAGATTATCTTTATTGCTGTCAACAATACTGGGGCCTTTATCCTTACGATCTGGATCGGAAGCATTATAAGCAGACATTTTACCGGCAGCAGAACCGATTCCTTGTCTGATATTGTTAGCAGACCCCATAGCAGCCCCGATGGTTTTAAATGCTGCATCTTTTACAAAACCAAGAGGATTACCTGTTGTCATGGTTCCCCTGGTTAAAACAGCAGCCATGCTAGGTATAAACTTAATACTATAGATCCCAAACACCAGGGTTGTAAAAAGGGTTCCAGCAGCAGATAGGCCAACCTGGGCATCATTTACAATATTTTTAATGTCAATCAATAAAGGAGCCATAATATTGAGTAACAGGAAGATCAATATGGATGCTAAAATGGGATATAACATTAGAGTCACAACCGCCCGTAGCCATTCAAAAAAGATCTGTTGAGTTTCACGGAAGGACGCAAGCATAAGGATTGGTATTCCAATAATTAAATAAAGGGAAACTTGAACAAGAAAACTAAACTGAATGATCCAGAACATGAAATATAAAATAACAACCATAATAGCCATTACATACAGATAAACCCCTTCAAAAGAAGGGAGATTTGCAAAACCTGAATTAGTAGACTGAGCCCTTCTGATTAAAATGTCGGTAAGTTGAGCAAAAACCTGGGAGGTATTGTAAGATTCAGGCGGTTTGAAACCTGGGATCAAAGCGCTGATCGTAGAGCTGGTAAAATAGGTGGCAACGTCTGTTGGAAAATCAATGATGAATTCAAAGACCCAAGTTTTGAATGTTGAATAATTAAAAGAGATATTAAAGGTAAGAAGTAAAAGACCTATGGTTCTGGCAATTGAAAATATGGACGATATAATGCCAGATTTGATGGCTAAAAATGCGTAGATAACGATAAATAGATGAAACAAAGAATTAAGCACGATTCTAAGTGAAACTGAGAAATCGAGATAAATTCCCTCAAAGATCGCAAATAAAATAGCGTTGTAAGTCTTGTAAACGTTATCAGCAAAAAAGACCCAATCCATATCAATTACCTAATGATCTGTTTTTTTGTTGTTTTGCCAAGCCCCCACCATTGGGCGGTTTTTTTATTATACTCTGTTGCTTCTCCGTATTTGATTCCTAGAGCCGCTGCTTCGGTCATAGATTTTTGTGATAAATGCGGGGCTTTAGCGACAGCGTTGGGATCGTGAACGGTGGATATGTAATAGTGGGTGATATCAAGTAATGTTTTGTCGATGCTTTCTAGGTGTGAATTCATCTTCCACAAGATAGCTTTCATTGTATCAAGGGATTCTTTTTCGGTTTCAGTGTTTTGAACCTTTTTTTCCATCTCAGTGTAAAAGTTCTCAAGATTTGTCTTTTCTTCCTCTGTTTTGTTATAGATTCCAGTAATACGTTCAAGAATAGCTTTCTCCTGCTCAATCTTATTTAAAATCCTGGCACCATTTGTGGTAACGGAATGTCCACAAGGGTTTTCTTGGAGTTGGACGGGATCGCCGCCAATCTGACCGGCAGTCTGACTGCCATCCTCCCAAATATGAGGGTCATCAGCCGGATAATTAGGAGTACCGCCAACACTGTCAACAAAGATATAACGTGCCTTATAAATGGTTTCTACCTGTTGGTATTTGTCCATGTCATCAAAGAGACAATCGGCATTAGCCTTAAATTCATCTAAAAAAGCCTGCATTTCCGCCGGCGTTTTTAAAATATCGACTCTTAAACGTTCAAGTTCGCCAACAAGCCCGAAGGTATTGTTGTAGACGGTAGACATCATGGTTCGCATCTCTCCTATCCCTTCTTTCATTTTTTGTGCTTCAAATATCATATCCTTGGCCGCCTGGACGTTTTCACGAAGTTCAGAAACGGTGTTAATGGTTTCGATATATGTAAGCTTGGCTTGTGCAAGAGCTGTCGGATCTGTAACCGCAAGCTGAGCATAAGAAATCCCATAAATAAAAATGGTAATAATGAAGGATAAAAGTAAAGCAATCAGAGGTATAAGAAGCTTTTGGAGTGGAATATACCTTAACGTTTTCATAGCGACCTTTTAAAATAAATTAAGAGTTCAAAAAATGTTCTCTGAATGTATCTGGATATTGGCCCATTAAAGTATTGAGGCGTGTTACATTCTGAGATGAAGAATCAAAAACATTAAGGTACTTTCCAAGGAATTTAAGATCGACATTTACAATGGTAGAAGATCCACCTTTAGTTTTGATTAAGACCTGTCGATCATGAACGTCAGTAGTACGAAGCCAGTCAATTTCCCTGTCATTAAGGCCGATTCCTTCAATATATGCCTCTTTGTGGATGTTTCCACTGATCGGGAAAATGATAAATTTGCCGAAGTTCCCAATATTACGTTTTCCAACGGGCGAATCCCAAAGCTGGTTAATGTTTTGGACCGCGCCAATAAATACGCCATTTAGTTTCCTGAATTCTTCCAAAAAGCGTTGGATGATTGAAGAAAATATCTCTGATTCTAGGTAACGCCTTAGCTCGTCAATAAATATGATTCTTGGTGTGCCATCAGATTCAGAAAAAAAGATATGCGATAAATAACTGGTCATCAGGCCCAAGACCTTGGGTTGGGCAATAATTTGAGTGAAATCGAAGGTGGTAAGAAGGTTACTGAAGTTGATGGAATTAGATTTACCATTGAAATATCCAGAATAAATGCCTCCTGTTTGCCACATTTTAAGCTTTTCATTTAACTTTTCACCTGCCTGGGTGAATAGATTGGCAATCTGATCCAGGTTTCTGTTTTCTTCGTCCCATAAAAAGATAGTATCAATGGAGCCTTCAATTTTTAGTCGTTCGTCTTCTGTTGCATCGACAAGGTTCGATAAAAAATCGACAATAAATGTCCTACTGTGAGCGTTGTTAGGCAGAAGCAGGGGATTAATTGCAAAACTTTCATCAGAAAAATTAACATAGTCACCATATTGCAGCCGGGTTGCGATCTCCTGGCCGCGAAGCTGGTCAAAAGAAACAATCTTCATATTGGCATGTCGACGAGCGTTGGCCAGAAGGAAAGAAATAAAGGTCGTTTTACCAGAGCCGGTGTCACCGATGATCAAGGTATGGCCTAAGGCGTTTTGTGCATCAGAAATTTGAAAGATAAAATCGTAAATATTTCCGTCAACCGATGCAAAAGAAGCGGTAGGCGTAGGACCAAAAGAACATTTACGGTTGCCGGTTCCTGAAGTGGAAAAGGAAATGAAGTCAACAAGGTTATCTGTTGTAAAGCGTTTCTTGCGAACATTAGAATTTCTAAGAGATGGGAATTGTGAAAAGAAAAGCGGTTCATTGTTTAAAATCTCTGTGGTGGATAAATAGCCGTTTTGGGTGAGAAGCTTGGAAAGACGGTTAATATTATTTTTGTGACTTTCCAGATCATCAGAAAGAACCTGAATGGAAAGTGTGTGGGTGGATAGCCTGACTTCGTTTGCTTGTAGGCGATTCAATAGTTCAACGGTAGGTGCAATAAGCATCTGGTTGAATTTACCAAATGATTGAAAAACCCTTAGCTTGTCCTCGGTCTGCCTTATAGATGTGTCCTGATCAAGCAGGTCGCAATGATGGGTGATTAACATCTCAACATTTTTTTGAATCAGAGAGTCAAAGAATTGCTGAGCTGCAAATTCAGGAAAGTTTTTAATTGTGAGAAATGAGGCTATCTTGCCGCTGGACAGATATTCAAAATTGTTTTTGATCTCAGTAAATTTAACGGGATTTGCAATAATCCAATTTTCAAATGTATCAGAAACCTCGTTGACTTTCTCAAAAGGCTGACAGTTGATAAGAGATGCAAAAAAAGCATAAAGCTCCGGTCCCTTAAGCGTTTTTGAACCGTAATCTGTGAGTGATGTTTGTATAAAATCTGTCATCTCATTGAGCTTTACAAGTGAAGCTTGATTGTTGGTATCATTTGCTGTGTCATCTTTTGAATCATTAGAATTGTTTTTTGACTTCTTGTTTTTTTTAACCTTAGAAAGAGCGGAAAGAACATTAGAACGGGTACTGATTGCTAAAAAATGCTTTGTAACAAAAACATTGGTGAAGGAACCAGACCATGAATTGATAATGGCCTGGGTAATGTCATTATCGAATTCGGTAACAGGAAGTGAAGCTGTTTGTTTAAAGCGAAGGACATAATAAGATATTACGAGACCGGTTCCTCTCATAAACATGGAGGATCTGATATTACGGAATTTTTGCAGGGCCTCACCGCTCATGCCGTTATAATCAACACCTGAAATTTGAATGATTTTAGTAAAGGTTCCATCACGGTTTAAAATGGTAGATTCATCTAAAGGGCAAAGAATTGGAATTCTCTCGTAAGAGTGAGTTTTTAGGTGCTTGTAAAAAGAAAGAAAATTAGATTTAAATGTGTCCCACATGAGAGAACCCGGTTTTAGTCGTGATAGATTTTTGTTCTGGTTAAAGAAACATATTTTGCTTTCTCTAGAAGGAGATCCGCAAAATCAGCATCAAAATATTTGGTAAGTAAAAAACCCAAAACAAGAGATGCAGCGTACAATAGCAAACCGTAGAGGGGAGATCCAAAATTGTACGGTATCAGGTAGAAAATCACTGATAGGGCAAACCAATTTCGAGGTATGCCCATTATCAGCGAAGGTAAAAGGACGGCTCTATATATCTTGCTGTAGCTCATAAAATGCCCTTTGATTAAGTTCCTACAACCCAGGTTGCAATATCGCTTGCAAATGTAATGATCACGGCCCCTGCGCAAACCCCAAATCCGAAGACCTTGTTGATACGTCCGGTCAGAGAGCCCATGCCGAAAATGACGATAACCAGGGTAATAACGGCAGTAGCAATAGGGCCTTGCAATTGATCTGTAATCTCCGTGATTTTCGTTTCAATGCCCGACAAAAAAGCGGGTGCTGCACCGAAGGCGTTAGAGGCCGCAAGAAGGAAAAAAGCCATGTAAATCAGGTATGGCAAATGAGTTGCGTTTCTTTTGAAAAAGGGGAAAACTGCTTTTTTTATTGAATGTGTCATCTGATCTCCAATGAATCAGGTTAAATTAAAATCACGATACCCAGGAAATTTGGAAGATAAATATCGACAAGTCAGCCAATAGAGTTCCTGAGTCGTGGGATTAAAAGCGAAGTTATCAGAAAGGTAACTTCGCAGACGGGAAAGGGAGGTTAAAACGTCCTCATCGATACGAATTCTGGTGCATGTTCGCTCTTTTTGTTTTTCAGCGTCTAGTTCGGATATAAAAGAGCTTATAATATCCTTCTCGAAGGTAAGTGCTTTTAAAAAAACGGAAAGACCGTTCGAGTTGTCTTTAAGCATAAGCTTTTCATGTGGTTCAAGATGAACGAAGATAGGTTTGACAGGATTCATAGTTATTTAGGGAAACTGAATTCAATTTTAAATGAGTCAGGGTTAAGGGAAAGTGATGCTGAAAAAGGCTTTTTCTTTTTGCTGATCATTTTAATAACTTTTGTACTTTTGAAGGACAAAAGGGCTTTATGATCGGCGTTTGAAAGTTTTTTCCCGCACATAGAATATGGAAGGGAAAAGTTATGGTCCTTGTTTGGACACATAATTGAAAATTTAGATGCAATAAGGTTTTTGTTGCAGATCGGGCACTGTAAATCGGTTTCTTGGCTTTTAGGTGAGCATCCAGAAGACCGGGGAGCTGTTTTCATTGCAGAAATCTCGGTAAAAAGGGATCTGAGTTTCTGGTTTGAAAGATTTTGGCAATCAGAAACAGATTTAGAACCTCTCTTGATATGATCAAAGAGCTGTTCAAGCTCCAGGGTAAGATATGGTTTCTTGATTGAATCAAAAGGAATAGAAAGAATGATTTTGATTGCTTTATCAGTGGCACTGATTTTCTTCCCCTGGTAGGCAATAAATTTTTGAGTTTCTAACTTTTTGATAATGGCCGCTCTGGTAGCAACGGTGCCGATACCTGAAGATAGTTTTTCATCGATCACCTTGCCTGCGTTTTCCATGAAGGTGATTAATGTTGAGTCGGTATAGTATGAAGGTGGCTTTGTTTTTCTTTGGTCAATTGACGGGTCTATGGAAAAAGAACTGTCTTTGTCAGGGATGATAACCTTGTCAGGATCAATAGTCTGATCTTGTTCCTTCTCTTTGGATTCTGAGGATTTAAAATTGTAGATGGTTTTAAATCCAGGATCTGTGATTACAGACTGAGAAGCGGTAAAAACAACATCATTAGAGACACCTTCGATGGAAAAAGATATTGAAAGGCAGGGATCAGAAAAAGCAGCAAAGAATCGCTGAAGAATGAGATTGTATATTTTATTCTCATCATCAGATTCAATTAACTTATAGTTCTGTGTCGGGATCAGCGCATGATGATCTGTCACCTTGGGAGTATTGAAAATATTTTTATTTGACTTGTTGATGTTGACGGCGTGGCCATGCTGTTTAAAAAGAGGTAAGAGGTCAGATTCCCCGAAGGTTTCAGGCAAGTATTCACTGTCTGTTCGTGGGTAAGTTACCAGCCCGGCCAGGTACAATTTTTCGACAACAGATAAAGTTTTGTCAGCTTTGAAGCTGAAAATACGATTTGCTTCTTTTTGAAGGGTGTTGAGAGAAAAAAGGCGGGGCGGTTTTGTGGTTACGGGTTTCTTTCCTGATTTTGTAACAGTGAAGCTGTCAAAACCTTTAGTGCTGATAATGGAATCGTCGAGTTTTTTTGACGTATATTTAAATCCTTCATAAATAAAGACTAAGACATTAAAATTTACTGGTTTAAAGCCATCAATCAATAATTGGCGTTCAACAATTTCAGTGAGAGTAGGTGTGGTAACACGCCCGGTATTAACAACCTGATCAGATCCAAACTTAAGAGTAAAAGCCCTGGTCAGGTTATAACCGAACGTCCAATCAACAAAAGAGCGAAGGGAGGCGCAATCAAAAAGGTAATCGTAATCTGATGAAGGTTTCAAATCTGAAAAAGCCCTTTGAATTTCATCTTTAAGTAGAGAATTGAACCAGAGCCGTTTGTGAGGTTTTTTAAAACCAGAATGTTGAAAAATCAGTCGAGCGATCGCTTCTCCCTCTTGTCCACAATCACAAGCATTTATAATGGTGTCAGATTTTGAAATAAGACCTTTAATTTTGCCGACTTTGGACCGGTGAGACTTCATAGGTCGTGTAGCCAGTGAATCAGGAATAATGGGTAAATCGTCAAGGTTCCACTTGCGGTATGATTCGTCGTAATATTCAGGGGGGCAGGTTTCAACAAGGTGTCCTTGAGCCCAGGTTATATATATGTCCTTACCTTCAAAATAACCGCCTTTGTCGCTGGATGGGACTTTAAGGGCTGCTGCAATCATTTTTGCAGCGTCTTTCTTCTCTGTAAGTATCAGTTTCATTAGGGTTTGTTAGTTTGCGTTAATTGCAACAACAACATCTTTTAAAGGGCCTTCGTTAGAAATCATGAATTGCTCGATGTCAAAAGCTAATGAACGATGTTTTTTAAGTCCTTTCAGAGCAGCCTTGATGTTGTTGAAATGGACTGGCTTTTTATTCTCGGAATCCTTGAAGCGATTGAATTGTTCACAGAGTAATTTATAGTTCCAACCTTGACGGTGCATTAGGTCAGATAGTTCTCGCCTTAACAATTCAGCCTCTCGCTCGTCTTTTAAGTTAGCTGCGCGGACCCAACTAATATTATCAGCCATTGAAATATTCTCGTTGGAGTGTGAAAAAAAATGATTTGGGAAATTGTGTCTATAAGTATAAAAAGAAAAACTTTATGATCAATGTAAATGTTATGAACAACCACAAGCGGGTGTTATGAACGGTCACAAATAATAGTTAAATAATTCAAGAATACAAACAAATAGAAAATACAGAGTGAGAACAAGAAATGTTATGAACAACCACAAGCGGGTGTTATGAACAGTCACAAATAGTCTTGAAATAGACAGAAAAGGTAAGTAGTCTAAAAAAACGAAGTAAATAATACTGAATGTTGATATTGAAGGCAAAAGGGAAGAAGTAAAAAATTTGCCGAACGGTCTAACCAGCCAGGGTTTATCAACAGTGGTGTATGCGTAGGCCCAAGGCTGGCTGAAGATATGGAAAGGTTATCCGTATCAAGGGGTGTCCCCCCCGTTGCGAGTCTTGGGTTTTTTTTTGTGGAAAAAATATGGAAAAGTATTAATGAAAAATATTTTCAACAGCGTTGATAAATTGAGAAAAATCTTCAACAAGTTGATCAGGTTTAAGGCTGGAAAGAAGGGATTTTGAGTTGAAACCCCAACAAACAGAGACAATGGGAATCTTAAGTTTTTTAGCGGCGTCAATATCCCTGGCTTCATCTCCAATATAAGCTACATCAGATAAAGAGAGGGAATGTTTCTTAATTGCAGATTTTATCGAGCGGGCTTTTCCAAAAATAGATGATCCGCTATGAATAAAATCAAAAATATTAATGTTATTGTTTTCAAGAATATAGGAAATATTCTCATGGCTATTAGAAGATAGGATTGCCAAACGATAAGAGGTTTTCAGTTCTTTTAGTATAGGTTTGATTTCAGGAAAGATATTAACATTTAAGATTTTGTTTCTAAAGACTTTTTTAGCTTTAAAAACAAAAAAGGGTAGCTGATATAAAGGAATACCGAAATGTTGAACAACCTTAAGGGCATGCATGGATTTAATTTCTTCAACAGTAAAGCAAGATAGATCGTTCTTTTTATAACGGTGGGCAAGATCATTGAAAATGGAAAGTCCTAATTCAAAGGAGTCAACGATTGTACCATCAAAATCAAATAGTAAGGTTTTCATGAATAAAAAGGTATTCAATTATATATTGTTTATTTTGGTTCTTTTGACAACAACATCATGTAACTACGAGACAAATAAAGAATATGCTGACAAAGGTGTTGTAGAAATAAATGAATTTGAAACAAGCATTATCTATCCGGTAATAGATATAGTAGGAGAATGGGAGTTTTACAAGGGTAAGTTTTATCGGCTGGCGGATCTGCCGGAAAAAAAGAATTTTGTTGAAATGCCCTACAGTTGGAAAGGGAAAGGTTATGGGACCTATTATATTAAAATCGTACAAAAGCCAAATGATGTAAGAAGTGTTCTTGTATTGGAATACATAAAATCAAGTTGCCGGGTTTATATAAACGGAAAAATGGTAAAAGAAATAGGTAAGGTTGGGAAGGAAAGAATAGAATCTAAACCGGAAGGGGGAATTGATTTCGTTGAATTACCCAATACAGAAATTGTTAATGTCATTTTACATGTTTCAAATTACTACCATGAAATCGGTGGTGTTAACAAAAATGTTAAAATAACCAGTTATCAGGGATTCTATGATTATAAAGAGCTAAGGCTTATAATAAGGATCGCCGTTTGTGCTGCGCTTGCTGCGTTTATCATAAATCTTCTGGTAATGGCTGTATATTTGAAAGAAAAAACAATAACACTATGGTTTGCTTTACAGTTTACAATAATATTAGCGTTTAATCTGTTGTATATACCTGGGATAAATATAATAGATAAAGGTTTAGATGAAGAATTAAATATCAGAATATTAATGCTATTGGCTTATGCAAATCCGATAATATGGATCAAAATATTCAAAGAGACATACAAAGAGCATTTTCCTGATATAGTAGTAAAGGTATTGATATATATTTATGCAATACTGTTTTTGATGGGCTTAAGTCTTGATCTCTATAGTGGTCCCTAGAAATCAGACAATAAGTTAAGATAGAATCACACCAGCACAAAGGGACCAATGAAAAGGAAATCATTTACAAACGAGTTTAAAGCTAAAGTCGCATTGGAAGCGATAAAAGGA
>Ga0307988_1000163_pt1 | contig 51886 bp, 40 predicted proteins | sample EllFjometagen183_FD_203166 | JGI IMG/M metagenome (GOLD analysis project Ga0307988, IMG submission 203166) | Marine microbial communities from Ellis Fjord, Antarctic Ocean - #183 | ecosystem: Environmental > Aquatic > Marine > Unclassified | place: Southern Ocean | collected 2014-10-08 | reverse complement strand
AGGATGGGTTCGCGAAAGAATAATTTGGGGTCCCCGGGTTTCATAAAGAACATCTATGATCAAGGCCCGCATTCTGTCTCCCCTGCGGTAACTTTCCTTTGGAATCTTCTCCTTGATCGGGAGGGAGCCTTCAACATTTCCAAGATTCACAATGACATCGCCCCGGTCCACACGCTGAACAATTCCGTTTATAATCTCGCCTTTTCGATTAATGTAATTGGAATATACAATATCCCTTTCAGCGCCTTTCATCTTCTGAATGATGACCTGTTTGGCGGATTGGGCGGCGATCCGACCAAAGGTGGATGTGTCCATTTTTGTTCCGATGCTGTCGCCCGTCTCACATTCTGGATCAAGGGTTCGGGCCTCTTCAATCTCAATTTCAGTGTTTTCATCTGAAACGATCTCCACCACTTCCTTGAACTGAAAAACTTCTATATCGCCATTTTCTTCATTATAATGCGCTTCAATATCAATATTGCTTCCAAATTTCTTTTTTGCGGCGGAACATAATGCCTCTTCAAGAGCTTTTATGAGAATCCCGCTGTCTATGCCCTTGTCGCGGCTGACTTGGTCGACAATGCGTTTTATATCAGTCATCAGCATCTGCTTTCTCCATCATATATCGGGCTGCCGTTTTTTTTAAGAAATATTACTTTTAAAAAATTCAAACCAATCGCGCTCTAATCAAGCGATCAAAAGGAATCGTCATCAATTTTCCGTTGATATCCATTTCAATATTATCCCCGGATATGCCAATGACAAGACCTTTTACAGTTTTGCTCCGTTTTTTTTGGGTTCCCTCTCCAGACTCATTTCCTTTTTCGAGGGGATCCAAAAACTTCAAACGGGCGTTCTCCCCTTTGAATCTTTGAAAATCATCCTTTGTCGCCAGCGGGCGATTCACTCCCGGCGATGACACTTCAAGGCCGAAATGCTCCATGATCCCCTCAATGCTTACATCCAGAATATCATGCAACTGCCGGCTGATGCGCGCGCAATCTTCAAGGGTGATCCCCCCTGGTTTGTCTATATAAACGCGAAGCGCCTCAACCCTTTGTTCGGAAACCGCCTCCATATGAACCAATTCCACGCCTTCGGCGGCGCACAGCGGCTCGGCGATTTCCCTTGCCCGCCGTGTCATTTCATCATGCTCCAGAAAAATTTTTGGCGCGTCGCCAATATTTTTTTTGTCTATATTCTTTTTTTGTTTTTTTTTTCTGGCCACGTATTTTTTATCTGTCTTTTTATCCGGTTTTTTTTGTCCGGTTAAATTTGTCTGTTGACTACGGACTGTCCAGCCCGTTTGCCGATATTCGTTTCAGGTAAAAATTCTGATGGCGTCGTAAAAAATCCGATCTACTGCGTTGTAGTGTTTTTTCGCTCGTTCGGCATACTACATGTTATGTATGGCCCCGCTCCCGAAAAACCACTACGCCTTGGTTATCGAATTTTTTGACCCATTCGCTATGGATTGGGCCATCCGTGCTTTTTTACGAGTTTATCAATTCTGTTTGCCGCTATTTACCGCTATTTACTAAAAGTTCAAAAAGAAAAAAAAGCGGGCTTTTGCCCGCTTTTTTTTAATATACAAAAATGTCTATAGTGTGATTCAACACAGCCTTATTATGTTTATGCAAATAACCATCGCAACCCTGAAAGCATCAATTCCATAACAAGTCACAACCCAACATGCAAGCGGCCATTTATCACCACCCAAAAAGGCGGACGAAAAATTGGAGCGGGCAACGAGATTCGAACTCGCGACACCAAGCTTGGGAAGCTTGTACTCTACCAACTGAGCTATGCCCGCAATCCCAAGTCAAGTAAAGAGTTTAAATATTATAAAAAATAAGAATTGTCAATGTATTATTTCAAGGGCGTCCATATGATGGGATTTTAAAACGCAAAAATTGGGGCCGAAGCTATTTTAGCTCCAGGAAAAATGCTTTTGACCGATCGCGTGATCAAGACGGTGGATGTGGTCTCTTCCAGATGGATGACGACCAGGGAGCCAATCTCCTCCACAGGCGCCGATTTTTTCCGTGAATAGATCGCGAATCCCTGTCCGGGGGCCACGCCGTCTATTTTCCCTTTGTCAATAAAGGCCACGGTTCCTTTTGCAAAAATATGCCGGCCATCTTCAGATTTAATAATCGCTCCATGAATCTCTTTGACCGCCTCGGGGATTAAAATGCGCGGATTTTTTTTTACAAAGGGACCGATGAAATGGTTTAATCCCATGGCGCGGTAAGAGGTCATAACCTTTGCCGTCCAAAACCGGTCTGTTTTTTTTAAAATCTTGACGACCCCTGTAAAAATATGCTGAACCCCCAGGCATGCGCCCGCCTCGTCTTTGATGGGATCGGAAACCGTGTACGCCGCATACATTTTTCCAAGTTCAAGGGGGGATGAGCCGCCGGCCGCCTGGACATAAACGATGTCTCCCTCGCCGATCAACGTCTTATGGCCCTGGGCGCCTGAAATGACCCCCGCCGGCGCCGCAACCTCTTTTCGCATGAAACCGATCCGGTCTATTTGCGGGCATAAAAACCCCTGGGGACGCCCCAGGTCGGCGGCGGAGGCGAATTTAAAACAAAACGCCGTTGAAATAAAAAGAGCCGCCAGCGCCGCCATATAAAATCGCCCCTTATGCCACATTCTTTTTTCCCCTTTTCCGCCCTCTTTTCCGCCCTCTTTTCTGAAAGACCAAACCGACCCATCCCATTTCAGACCTCTCCCATATCAAACGCATCCCCGCGTCGTCGCACATCCCTTTGACCTTGTCAGATTCATCGTCATAGATGCCTGAAAAAACAATAAAGCCTCTGGGGTTTAGCAACCGAAAAACCATTTTCCCATAATGCTGGATGGTGGGAAGCCGAAGGTTGGCGGCGATCAAAAAAAATGCGTCGTCGATATCATGGATGGCGCGATCATCTATCACGATTTTTTTTTCATACCCGTTCAGAAGGACATTTTTTTTCGCTTCGAACCGGGCGCACGGGTCGATGTCGATCCCCGTGGCTTTTTCAATGCCAAAACCCGCGGCGGCAATGGCCAGAATCCCTGATCCGGTCCCGATGTCCAGCATGGAGGCATGGGGCGGCAGACCCCGTTCATTGGCCCCTTCCATCACGCGCTCCAGCCCCCGCATGGCCAGGCGGGTGGTGGGATGTTCCCCGCTCCCAAACGAGTCGCCGGAATTCATTTTCACCACCAGATCCGTCGGTTTTGGATGGAAAAAAAAGGCGGGGGCTTTGACCACCACATGACGGGAAATGCGGACCGGCGCGGCGAACGATTTTTCAATGAAAGAACAACCGTGTCTGTATGTGTAAAGGATCAGACCCTTTTCAAACAGGTCCGTCATGGCGAGTCTGATCTCTTTTTTTTTGCCGGGATGCATGGCCAACATTTTTTTCATCAAAATGTTTGAAACGATCTTCTCCTTAAAAACAATATTGATGATCTCATCTTTGATTGATGTCATCGCATGTCAGGGCTGACGGGCAACCGATTTTTTTTAAACGCTTCGGCGTTTCCAAGCAAGGATTCGGCCCAACTCGTCTCGCCCAGGGCATGGATATGGGTGTATGTCCCAAGAACATTTTTAACCGACGCCCCGTCTTTTCCAGAATAAAATCCAGCGCCCCGATCCATGGAAAAGACAAGCTGATCATCGCTTCCCATCCATTTTAAAACAAAGGAATAATGGAATTCATGCCCCATAATTTTGGAGCCCACCGCAAAATATGGATTCGGTTTATCGACGTGAACAATGGTGTATCCATGCCCTTGGGGTCTTTTTGAAAAGCCGTAAACCACTGGCAACACATCCGTCATGGAATACGATTTTTCTGACAACACAATCTCTTGACCCAAATACATCAACCCCCCGCACTCGGCGTATATGGGCATCCCCTCCTCCGCCATCTGTTTGATGGACGCCCGAAACGTGGCGTTGTCGGAAAGTTGTTCGGCATGGGTCTCAGGAAACCCTCCCCCAAGATAAAGAGCGTCTATGGGCGGCGGAATTTTGTCTTTTAAGGGGCTGATAAAGACCGGCTCGGCGCCCGCCTGGAAAAGAGCGTCGATATTCTCAGGATAATAAAACTGAAACGCGGAATCAAGCGCGATGCCGATCCGTGCCCGACGGGATGTTTTTCCGTGGCTGCGGATGAAAAAAGAATTTGGAGAGCAGACCCCATCCAGAGCGTTTTGATCGTCCTCAACGTGATGGCTTGGATGGAAGGAGGCGATGGACAACGATCCTTTCTTGCATCCGGAAGCGGCGATATCAAGCGCCGCGTCAAGATCGACATGGTCTGAAATGACCTGGCCGATAGCCTGGATGGACTCGGCGGCCCATTCATGCTCGTAGGTGGGAACAAGCCCCATGTGGCGCTCGGGAAATTTTTCATCGGAAAGCTTTGGAATGGCGCCTATGACCGGAACGTCGGTGTAGGTCTCAATATTCTTCCGAATATTTTTCTCATGCCGTTTTCCCGCGATGCGATTCAACACCACCCCTTTGATCTTGACCTCTGGGTCAAAATGGAGGCACCCCATCACAATGGCGGCCATGGTTCGCGTGACTTTGGAACAGTTCAGACAAAGTATAACCGGCAGACCCAGCATTTTGGCAAGCTCAGCCGTGCTTCCCCGACCATCGGCGTGGATGGAATCGTAAAGCCCCCGGTTTCCTTCGATAACGGATAGATCACATGGAGAGGCGTGTCGATGAAATGAGTCGACAACGTCTGGTCCGGGAATGAGAAATGTGTCCAGATTGTAGCAGGAGCAGCCGGCCGCAAGAGAGAGCCAACCGGCGTCTATATAGTCTGGACCTTTTTTAAAAGGAGCGACTTTCACCCCTTTTTTGTTTAATGCGGCTATTATGCCTGTCGCCAGAATCGTCTTGCCTGATCCGCCTCCAAGGGCTGAGATGATAAAGCCAGGTAAATCCTGGCCGCCCAGGGGCATACCCTCCTTGCGCATGTGGTGAGTCACAAAAAAGGATCCTTAATCTTCGTCTTCGGCGTGAGCCTGTTTGCCGGTCCCTTTGAGACCGATCAGGGTGGTGCTTCCGCTGGACCAGTATTCCAGAATCTCTTCTTTTACCATCTCATTGACAAGATTTTTCACGGTCCGTGGTTTTTCGTCAGGGATAAAAGAATAAAAATCTTTCAAATAGAATTTTGATTTTATTTTTGCTTTTTTTTCAAGCATTTCCACAATCGTTTTTTTTGCGGCGTCTTTGTCCATATTTTTGGCCTTTTTTATTTTTTTAAAAGCCGGGGCCAAAAAGCGCCCCGGCTGATGTTTGTCTTGATTAGAACTTGAATTGTGTGGATTGACGCCAGGTGTAGTACGCTGGATCACGGAAATCGTCGATCAAATGATGAGTAAAATCAAGCTCGCACAGATCAAAGAATCTTTCCCATCCAATTCTTTCCGCCCACTCGCCAAGACGCTCATACTTATTGGCGTTGTTGGAGTAGATATCCACCATCTTCTTGATGACGTCAGTGGTCTGGGGCCAACGCGGAGGCTCATTGGGGATAAACGCCACAACGACCTTGGAAAATTTTGGCATGCTGATTCTGTTGGACACCTTTCCGCCGACCATGATAACAATTCCATCGCCGACATCATCGGAAAGGGGCATGGAGGGACACATGGTGTAGCAGTTTCCACAAAACATGCATCGTTCGCCTTTGACCGCGACGCTTTTCACGGTGTTGCCATTGGCAAGCTCAACCTTTGCCGGTTTGATGGCCGCGGTGGGACAGGCGGCGATGGCCAGAGGAATTTCACACATTTTGTCAAGGTATTCGTGATCCAGGATTGGAGGTTTCCTGTGGTATCCAAGGATCGCGATGTCGGAGCAATGAACCGCGCCGCACATGTTCAGACAGCATGCAAGGGAGACGCGCAGATGCGCCGGAAGTCTCATAGTCTTGAAATCGTCAAACAGAACGTCCATGGTGGCCTTTACCGGGCCGGAGGCGTCTGTGGCCGGGGTGTGGCAATGCATCCAACCCTGGGTATGAACGATGTTGGTGATTCCGGCTCCTGTGCCGCCCACGGGAAATTTAAAACTTCCCCCTGGAAATTTTCGGCTCTCAAGATCCTCTTTCAGAGGTTTGACCTTGTCTTCGCTGTCCACCATAAATTCGATGTTGTTACGAGTGGTGAACCGCAAATGACCGTCGCAGTGTTTATCAGCGATTTCGGATATTTCCCGAATATGAGACACGGTCATCAGTCTGGCGCCGCCGACTCTTACTGTAAATACTTTTTCCCCGGTGTCAGACACATGCATCAAAATGCCGGGTTCCAGTATCTCATGATACTTCCATTTCCCCTTGTTGTTTTTAATCACTTCGGGGTAAAATTGATCATATTTTCTAGGACCGATGTCCGTGATCCTGTCTTCCATCGGTTTGCTTGGATTATAACCTGAAGAAATAAATGCCATGATAGTCACCCCCTATCTCTGATGGTGTTTTCTGAATTCATTGATGTCGCGATCCCATCCGCCCTCAACCTCATCTTCTTTCCAGAAAATATAGGGGTTGGTTCTGGGAGCCAGGACATGCTGAGGCATCGGTTTGATTCCGGTGGCCTGAAGCATTTTCTGGAAACCCTGGCGTTTGATCAATTCACCGATTCGTTCCCGGTTCTTTCCTTCTTCCATCCACCAGTCCCAGAGATTTTCTATGACCTCTTTAAGCTCGTCATAGGGCTCTTGGACTTTGACAAAAGGAACAAGCAACGATCCCATCTGGGCGCCGTCAAGAATGGGGGCCTTGGCTCCGACAAGTATGGAGCATCCCCGGTCGTTTCCGATTCTCAAAGCGCGGGGCATGGCGTTGATGCAATGCATGCATCGCGTGCATTCCCGATCGTCAATCTCAAGTTTGTCGCCATCCATTCTCATGCAACCGGTGGGACACAAACCAATGATTTCTTTTTCGATGTCAAACGGGCCCCAGTCGCGTCCCGAATGGGCGCCGCCGTTGGGGGCGATTTCGCCGCCGATGTAGGCTTTGACCGCTTCCTGGTCAATGCGGATGTCGTCTCTCCATGTTCCGATAAAAGACATGTCTGAACGAGCGATGGAGGCGACGCAACAGTTGGGGCATCCGTCAAATTTAAATTTGAATTTATACGGAAACGCCGGTCTGTGCAACTCATCCTGATATTCAACCGTCAGCGCATGGCAAACATCCTGAGTGTCATAACAGGCATATTCGCAACGGGCCTCTCCAATGCAGTCTGAAGGAGTTCTAAGGTTGGAGCCTGACCCGCCCAAATCCTGATTCATGTTATGGGTCAGTTCATAGAAAATTTCTTCCAACTGAGGCGTGGTGGTTCCAAGAAGAACAATATCGCCGGTGGAGCCATGCATATTGGTCAGTCCGCTTCCCCGGAAATCCCAGAGATCGCACAGCTCGTTTAAAAATTTTGTGGTGTAAAATTTACCGGCCGGCTGATTGACGCGGACGGTATGGAAATGAGCGACTCCCGGAAACATCTCGGGCTGATCGCAGTATCTTCCAATAACGCCTCCGCCATAACCGAAAACGCCGACGATTCCACCATGTTTCCAGTGGGTTCTTCCGTGTTTGAACGAAAGTTCCATAACTCCCAGTATATCTTCACAAACATCCTGTGGAATCTGGTATTCAACGTTTTTTTCGTTTTTTGCCCGAACTTCGGCTTCTCTCTTAATGTCGGATACAAAGCTCGGCCAGGGGCCTGATTCAAGCTGATCCAACATCGGAGTTTCATGTTTTGCCATTATGATCCCTCCATCTATTTGAATAATAATTTACCATCAGAACAAGTTTAATTTTTATTGTGTTTGGTTATGCCCGCGTTGTGAAAGTCACCTCCTCTCCATATTTATTCACCAGATGCCGTCTCTTTATTCACATTTATGGTTTATATTTAGGCTGCTTATGCTCTATTTATCCGCGCTGTTTTTATATTAACCATCTATTTACACTATATTATTTATATTGAGTCGCCTCAATTTGTCGTCATTTTTAACCGCGTTTTTCTTTAAATCCCGCAAAAAAAGCGTCCCGTTCGACCCAACCGACTGGCGTTTAGCAGAAACGATTTCAACGAAACCATATAAAAATTATGCTTATAGAATATAATATGATTTCTTGTCAATAAAATAAGGAAAAAGTTTTATGGCGCCGTTCCCCCCGTCGTTAAATACCCGTCATTAAAAAAAGTCACGCCCCATGTCGATCCAGATGGCGAGTCAATTCAAACAGCGCCGCGATATGGGCGTCGATATTTTTTTTGATCACCGGCATATCCGGAGCGTCCAAATGGAATGACTCGACGATGGACATCGTCATATCCGTGATCTCCGCAAAAGAGCGGGTCAAAATAAACTCCCGGAAACACCGGTCAAGGGACATGGAGATGGATGGGGGAGGTTTTTTTGCGGCCAGCGCGTTCATAAAGCCGCTCAACGCTCCAGCCACGGCCAAATCTCCGGCCCATGCGGTCTGGCCGACGCCGTCGATTCTGTCCAGACGCATTCTAATGGACATGTTCAACAAAAAAAACGCCGCCCCTTCCATCATGGAATCGGCGTCGGGATGTTCCACCCCAAACAGGGCGGCCCGTTGCCTGGCGGTGATCAGCTTCACATCCACCCCTAAATCGTCGCATTTGATGACAAAATCTCCCGCCGCATGATGCCATGGGAATATCTGTTCAAACGTCTCCAGGTCGTAAAAACAGGCGAGTATAAACGCCGCCCGCTCATAAAACGCCAACTCTTGGGCGTCGGAAAGAAAAAAAGGGGCGCCATCCTCGTCCCAGACCGCCAGTTTAAGGGCGCCGTCATCCGGGCGGCGCGAAAGATGCAATTCGCTGTAGCCGTCAAACCACTCCCCCAGAAAAAACAGAAACGAAACGCCTTCGGGGCCATTTTTTTCCATCCCCCCCAGGTCGTGTATTTCAGGCAAAAAACCAGGAAAGGGGCCGGCGTTCATTTCCGAAATCACGCGGCGCTCTCTTTTCGCGCACGCCTTTCCAGCATCGGAAAACGCGACGTTTAAAACAAAGGGCCAGACCCGGCCATGGGCATCGGCTTCGATTCTGGCGGGGTGATAGAATCCCCCGTGTTTTTTTAAAAAAATCCGAATTTCGCCGATATCCGAAACCGTTGTCTGAACCCCGCGCTTTTTTGAGACGACGCGGCGGATGACGCCGCATTGATCTTTTTCAAGATACAGACGCGCCGATGAGAAATAATCGCCATAGGCGACGTCATACCGTCCGCCTGGGGTCATGCGCCGGTCTTCGGGAAGGAAATCCGACCATCTTTGGTCTTTTTCATCCATGGGAATCCGTTCTTCCGACAAAAAAAACAAAAATGGGACTCTGGCGTTATTCGACATTTTACCTGTGCTTTTCAATCTCTTTTAAAATTTCAGGGGCCACCTCATAACCGAGTTCAACCGCTCTGTCGCAACTTTCAACAGCAAGATCGGGACAATCGTTTTCCAGATAGGCGATGGCCAAATTGTTGTGGGCGATGGCAAAATCAGGCGAGAGTTCCAGCGCTTTTTTGCTCGCTTCAATGCTTTCGTCCACCAGCCCCTTCATTAAATACGCATTGGCGAGAGTGGTGTAGGCCTGAATAAAATTTTTATTGCAGGAAATGGCCTTTTTCAATGAAAAAATGGCGTCGTCCACATTCCCTTTCTGAAGATGAATAAATCCGATGTTGCCATGCCCTTCGGCAAAAGCGGCCCGGCAACGGGTGGCTTGCAGATTGTAGGCCAGGCACCCGTCCATGTCGCCCCGGGACATGCAGATTCCGCCAAGCTGAACATACGCCTCGGCGAATGTGGGGCTGCACCCGACGGTTTCCTGAAGCTCCCGTTCCGCTTCGTCATATTGTTTCAGCCCGATCAACGCCACCGCCAGGTTGTAATGAGACGAGGCGCAGTCCGGGTTGCCCATGATGGCGTTCCGCTGCTTGGCGATATATTCTTCCACATTTTTTGCTTTTTCCATAATGATTTCCTTATGTCCGACGGATATATGAACCCTCGCAATCCGAAAAATTAAAAATAAAAAAATTAAAAATAAAATGATCATGAACTAATACGCGCTCGTTTTAAAGTCAAGGGAAATCACTATGAAACCGGGCGTCTCGCCAAGGCAAGCCCCTTATTTAAAAATATCCCCGGCATGATTTTTTCTTGACAACCGCTGTCAACTTATCTATTTCTTACTTTTTATTTTTCATAAAAATATAAACCATTTAAACATGGCGTTTTTATTTTTTAAATACAAGACCATTTCGGAGGCATTTATGAAACCAGGATGTTACACGGCTCTTATCACCCCATTTTCCGATTCCAGCGCCGAAGTCGATAACGCCGGACTTGAAAAGCTGGTCGATTTCCAGATCGAAAATGGAATCACCGGAATACTGGCCGTCGGAACCACAGGGGAAAGCCCGGTTCTATCATGGGACGAACACAACATTGTCGTGGAAAAAACAGCCCGGGCCATAAAATCCCGCGCCATAAAATCAAACTGCCTTTGCATTGCGGGAACCGGAAGCAACAACCACGACGAGGCCTTACTGGCGGCCAAAGAGGCCATTAAAAGCGGAGTGGACGCTATATTAATGGTGGACCCTTATTACAATGGCCCCAGCTCCCTTGAAATACGCCGGGAATACATCGCCCCCATCGCCCGGGCCTGCCCCGAGGTTTCAGTGATTCCCTACCTGGTTCCAGGCCGAACCGGAACCCAATTGTTGCCCCAGGACATCGCGATCCTGCATAAAACGTTTAAAAACATCAACTTTGTCAAAGACGCCACCTGCAGTCTGGAGAATATGAAACAGACGAAACGGTTTTGCGGGTCGGATTTCACCATCATTTCCGGAGACGACCCCATGACCTTTGAAATGATGTCTCACCCGGAGATAAAGGCCGGGGGAACCATCTCCGTGACATCCAATATCGCCCCGGGCCCCGTGTCTGAAATGGTGGCGCTTTTGGCCCAAGGGGAGATTGAAAAGGCCAAAGAGCTTAACGAAGCGCTTTCGCCGCTTTTCGACATTGTGACGGTGGTCACAACGGAAACCACCCCCTACGGCGACGCGGTCTGCAAGGCGAGAAACCCCCTGGCGGCAAAAACCGCCATGAAGTTGCTCGGCATGCCCGGCGGACCCTGCCGGAAACCCCTGGGCAAGATGACCCGAAAAGGTCTGGAGATCGTGGTGGCGGCCCTTCGGAAAACCCAGGAAAAAAATCCTGAAATACTAAAGCCGATTTCCGATTTTTTCAACGTGGACATCGACGCCAGGCTGAACGACGCCTCGCTCCTTGAAGGACTTTACTACGAAAAATATGAAGACCAATAAACCGGAAAGGGTTTTATTGGATATGCCCAGTGATGGCAAGGCATGTCGCAAAGGCGCGGCGCGCCGGGTCTTCACCGCGCGCATCACATTTAACCGACACCATTCTGGAATCGCCCATGCCTGACAAAAAAGCCCTCATCATCGGAGCCGGCCCCGCCGGACTCTCCGCGGCCATCGAGCTGGCAAAGCAGAATATCGACTCCATCCTCATCGAAAGATCCCCTTTTGCCGGGGGGCATGGAATTTATTTTGCATGCAAAGCGGCTGAATCATGCGTAAAATGCGGCGCATGCATGGTGGAGGAAAAAATAAGAGACGCCGAAAAAAATCCCCGGATAACCATCATCTCTGGCGCCAGGATCAAAACCATATCCCATTTGGCCCCCTTTGCCGTCACTCTTCAGACAGACGGAAAAAAGCGCTCTCTGTCCGGGGACGCCCTGATCCTGGCCACCGGTTTCAAACCGTTTGACCCGGAGAACAAACCGTACGGATACAAGCGGTTTAAAAACGTCGTCACCCACCTTGAACTTGAGCAAATCATCCGGGAAACAGGGATGGCGCGGCGCCCATCGGATGGAAAACCCCCGGATCGCGTGGCCTTTATCCAGTGCGTGGGAAGCCGGGACTCCAGCCTTGGCCATGCATGGTGCTCCAAAGTCTGTTGCGGCTCGGCGCTCAGGATGGCGGCCCTGATAAAATCAAAGCGCCCGGAAACCCAAATCACTTTTTTTTATATTGACGTTCAGAATTTTGGAAAAGATTTTGTCTCCTTTTACGAAAAAATCAAAAACGAAATCCGCATGATACGCTCCATCCCAGGGGATATTTTTGAAATTTCCGGGCAAGGGCTTTCAATGAGCTGGTTTGATAAAGAGACGGACGCCCCCGTGGAACAGATCGTGGACATGGCGGTTCTCTCCGTGGGAATGACCCCCCGGAGGCCGGAATTTTTAGCGGACCTGCTCGTATCGGACCCGACGGAAAAACAGAGCGGCAATGGCTTCATATCTGAATCTGAAACGGCTCGGCTGGCGGATCGGGGCATTTTTGTCGCGGGAGCGGCCCAGGGTCCCATGAGCATTGAGGACTCCATTTCCGATGGGGGATTTTCGGCGTTTAACGCGGCGGCCTATATAAAAAAACAGGCGCAAAAAAACGGGCCTAAAAAAACAGGATAAAAAACAGGAAATAACAAACGGAGCGTAAAAAATAGAGCGCGATGGGAAATAAGGCCGTGGAAAAACAGAACAACATCCTGAATCAATCGACCCGCAACTCAGATCCGGCCGAAGGAAAGGCGCTGATCATCGGGGGGGGCGAATACGCCGCGACGCTCGCCCAGGCGTTTTTAAAAGAAAACATCCGCCCCGTTATTTTGGCCCCCCCTGAACATCCGGCGCGCGCAGGCGCCCGAACCGCTTTTGATTTTGCGGAAACCATCTTTGGAGAAGCGCTCTTTTGCCATGGCGGAGCTGGGCGGTTTACCATTTCAATCGACTCCGCCGGAAAAAAAAAGAGCCTTTGCGCCAGCGTCGTCATTCTGGCCAAAGAGACGCGACGACTCCCCCTGTTTGAAAGCCATGGGATCAAAGAAAACCCGCGCGCCATCTCTTTATCCGCCGCCGTTTCCGATTCCGGACGGTTGGCCGACGCTGAAAACATCGTGTTTATGGTCGGTTTAAAACAGGAAAGCGACCCTGTGATCTTTGAAGAGATCGCCGATATCTGCCTGGATCTTTTGCCGCCTTCCGATGATTTGCCCCCGCCGAAAAAAAAAATATACATCTTTGCCGGCAACCTGAAAGTGGCGGAAAATCATCTGGAATCCCTTTACAGGCAGACCCGCCGGCAGGGCGCCGTCTATTTTAAATTCACGAAAAATCCGCCGAAAATATCCCAGGGCGCCGATGGAAGGGTCTTATTTCAAGGCGTCGATGAATCGACCCGACTCCCCTTTGTCATCTCCCCGGACATGACGGTGGTGGACGAAATGATCGTCCCGTCCCCTGATTTCAAAGCCCTTTCCCGGCGCATGGGCCTTGAAATGGATGAAAACGGTTTTATTCAGGGAGACAACGTCCACCGCTTCAGCGTCCGCACCAACCGGAAAGGGATATTCGCCGCCGGCCCGGCCAGAAAGATTCAGGGAGCGGACGGAGACGCCAGGGACGCGGCGCTGGCATTGTCGCATTCCCGGCGGGTGATCCAACGGATGGCGTCGGATTCAAAGAACCGGGAAAACGACGGGCCAACGGCTGAAATCAACCCTGGGTCATGCGTCTTTTGCCTGACATGCCTGCGATCCTGCCCCCACGGGGCCGTGGAACTGGCGCCGAATCCAACCATCATCAAAGAGGCCTGCGAAGGGTGCGGCGCATGCCGGTCCCTCTGCCCTGGAAACGCCATCTCCATGACCGGCCTTGACGAGGGGGCCGCCGACTCAAAAATAAAAGAGACGCGCCTGAATCCGCCGGATCATCTCCCGGTCATCGCTTCTTTTTGTTGCGCCCGCTCAGGGGCGGCCGCCTTGGAATCGGCTTTGGCCGCAGGGCAACCCCTCCCCCGGGGCCTGGCGTTGATCACGCTTCCATGCGCCGCCGCCATCTCTGTGGAATCCATTTATTCGGCCTTTAAAAATGGCGCCGACGGGGTTCTGATTCTGAGTTGCCACGATGGAAACTGCCATTCCGGGAAAGGGCATGCCCTGGCCCGTGAAAGGGCGGACTACGCGGCTGATTTTTTTAAAAAAATAAAGATGGATCCCAAACGGATAAAAACCGCCTCCCTGGCCTCGAACATGGCCGGAGCCGGACTGAAAATTCTAACCGATTTTGAACAATTTCTCATGACCGCCGGTCGGTTTTCCAATCAAAAAAAACAATGAAGGCATACTCTCATGACTGAAACAGAACAGGCGGCGGACCGACGACCGCCCAACCCTGTCCAGAACCTGGCAAAGATCAACGAGCGGGACCGAAATCGCTTTGATGACGATCTGTTTTTCCAGACACGCTGCATCTCATGCGGACTCTGCTCAAGTTCATGCCCCATATCTGGGCGGCGCGAATTCGATCCCCGAAAAATAGTCCGCATGGCCGACCTTGGACAGACCCGTGAACTCGTGGAATCGGAATGGCCGTGGATGTGCACCCTGTGCGACAAGTGCGGGCACGTCTGCCCATCGGGCGTGAATATTCCTGAAATCATTCGAAAAATCCGAGGCATGCGGGAAAAGGAAAAAATTCCCGGAGTTTTGGGCAAGGGCATAGACGCCGCGATAAAAACAGGGAACAACTTAAGCCTCCCCAGAGACGATTTCGAATTCATACTCGAAGATGTGGCGGATGAGATCGCCCAAGAAAAAGGCTTTGAAGACTTCGTTGTCCCCATTGAAAAAAAAAACGCGGCCATTTTGACCACCATTCACAACAAACTGGTCAACACCCACACCGAAGATTTGAAACCCTGGTGGAAAATATTCCACGCGGCAAAGGAAGACTGGACCATCCCCTCCGTCAACTGGGAGGGGACAAACTGGGGTCTGTTCACCGGGGACGACGAATCCATGGAAATCATGGCGGGCCGGATCGCAGATAACATGGAACGGCTCGGGGCCAAAAATCTATTGTGGCCCGAATGAGGGCACGCCTATCTTGCGACCAGGTATGGTCTGGAAAAATGGCGGCCCGAGGCGCTGAAAACATTCGGAACGTTGACGGTGTTCGACCTTCTGATTAAATACATCAAAGAGGGACGGATACAACTGGACAAAACCCAACTGAAGGTTCACGCCACATACCATGACCCGTGCAATTACGGACGGAAGGCCGAAACATTGTTTGGCCACGGCTATTATGAGGAGCCCCGGTGGATCATGGATCAATGCTTTGAAAGCTGGACGGATCTTTACCCCGCCAAAGACCATCAATTTTGTTGCGGCGGCGGAGGGGGAACCCTTCTCACCGGGCACGACAAAGAGCGCGTCCATTACGGCGAAAAAAAAATAAAACAGGCAAAGGCCGCCGGGGCCGAGATGATCGTGGTTCCATGCCACAGCTGTCACGGCCAGCTGAACAGCGTGAAAAAAGAACATGGCATGGAAGGGCTTGAGGTCAAATACCTGTGGGAAGTCGTGGCCGATATTCTGGTCGCCGGAGACTGACCGCCGTGGACATTCAGCTAACCATCAAGAAAAAATGCGTCGAAAAAAAGAGTAAAAACAGGTACGAGGCGCTGATCAAAGATTATTTCAAATAAAACGGCTCAGAATCCACCATTATTCAATGCGATTTACGTCCCATGAATGACGTCCGGCCTCTGGAAATATTTTTTATTTTCAACAATTGACTTGCTTTTATCCCAAACGTGACTTATGGTTTGTGTATTGAACACTGCCCCGATGTGAACAAATCATATCGGGCGAATTTTTCAGTGGGAGCCATTTTTATTTTACCGCCCCGTATCTGGAGGAATTATAAAATGGCTAAACGACCAAAAAGGTTTCGATTTTATCAAACAGTAAAAAACATCCACTCTGATTGTTCTTTCATTCAGGTTTAAAAACATAACGGCGGACGCCGTTGTGCGACCCACCCTGAAAAAAACAATTTTGTTGGCCCTTGACACAAACATGGCGACACACGTCTGTCTCCGTCATTTTCACTGTAAGCTAAACATCTATTTCTTTTTTCCAATATGTGGCGCGCCGCCTTTAAAGAACGGACGCCCCTGGAAGACCCCGCCGCGAAATTCCAAACGCATGCCCCGGATGTCTGATTAGCGTCTGTCCACAGGTCATTGACATGGTCTGTCGATTTGAAAAACATACGCGACGCCCACATTCCAAAATTTGTATGCGACATTCAACTGACAAAGAGCTCGCTCAAAACAAAAAAAGATTGGTCCCGGAATGGTCCGAGGGCTTCATCTATTTGGGTTCCCCCCAAAAAAACGCCGAAGAAAAAAAAATAGTCGCGGCGTTGTCGCGCGGGAACCATCCACGTGACGCGGACGCGTTCCCCCTGCGCGAGCAGGGAAACCCTTTATCCGCAAAAACTCAATCCGGGATCACTGACGTTGATCTTGCATAAGGATACCAACCACTTGAATTTTAAATCTTTCTCACTCCATCCCGCCGTCGCCGCAGGCGCCGAAAAAGCGGGGTATGTCGCGGCCACGCCCATTCAGGAAAAAGCCATTCCCGAAGTCATGAACGGCCGCGATGTCATGGGGCTGGCCCAGACCGGCACCGGTAAAACAGCCGCGTTTGCGTTGCCCATTTTAAACCGCCTGATGGATGGCCCCCATGGCAAAATAAGGGCGCTGATCATCGCGCCCACCCGAGAGCTGGCCGAACAGATCCACTGCGCCATTCAAACTCTGGGCTATAAAACCGGTCTGCGCAGCGCCGTGGTGTATGGCGGCGTGGGCATCCAACCCCAAATTCAGGCGCTGAAACGAGCGGACATTGTGGTCTGCTGCCCGGGCCGTCTGCTGGACCATATCGGCCGAAGAACCGTCGATCTGTCCCGGCTGGAAGTATTGGTGGCGGACGAAGGCGATCAGATGTTCGACATGGGATTCTTCCCGGACATTCGTCGCATTCTCAGCCATGTGCCATCAAAAGGACGCCAGACCCTTCTCTTTTCGGCCACCATGCCCCAGGAAATAAGACGCCTGGCCAACGATATTCTGAAAAATCCAATCACGGTTCAAATCGGAATCACAGCGCCGGCGGAAACCGTCAAGCACGCCCTCTTCCCGGTGGCCCAGCATCAGAAAACCGCCATGTTGACCAAACTTCTGGGCCAAACCAAAGACGGGTCGGTGTTGGTCTTTACGCGCACCAAATTTCGCGCCAAAAGTCTGGATAAAAAATTGCAAAAAGCGGGGTACCGATCGACCTCAATTCAGGGAAACCTTTCCCAGAATCGCCGTCAGGCGGCGCTAAGCCGCTTCCGATCCGGGGAATTTCAAATCCTGGTGGCCACGGATATCGCGGCCCGGGGCATTGATGTCTCCAAAATTTCCCATGTGATCAATTACGATATGCCCGCCACCCCGGAGGCCTACATTCACCGAATCGGACGCACCGGCCGGGCCGAATGCGAAGGCGAGGCGTTTACCCTGGTCACCGGCGAGGACGCCGCCATGGTGAAGGCCATCAACCGGGCCATCGGCGCTCGCGTGGAACAACGGATATTTGAGGACTTCAATTATGACGCCCCGCCGCCGCCCAAGGCAAAACAACGCCCCCATTCAAACCGGGTAAAACCGGCGGGCAAAAAACCGGCGAACCGGAAATACGCGAGCCGGGCAAAATCGACCGGTTCCAATGGCAATGGCTCCGGAGCCAAACGAAATGGAGCCAAAAACAGCGCCCATGAACCTAACGGATCCGGACGCGCCAAACGACACAGCGCCGGGCGTTCTTCCGCCTTTCTATCCAAAAACGTTGAGACCAAAAACTTTGAAAACAGAGCTGGCGATGGCAGAGCATAGCACATAGATGGCATCGCGGACGGCGGCGCTGAAATGCCCATTCTATTTTTTCATGGGCGCGCCATCGCCTCTTTATCCATAAAGCGGAAAAGGCCACCCCTTAACGGCCTCTCCGCTTTATGGCCTCTCCATTTTATGGCCTCTTTGGCGATTTTACCCCCTTCGGATGCGCCCCATCCATTTCCCCCCTTTTTATCAGGACTCGCTGAAAAATCGGATTCGCAAGCAGGCGCAACATGGCCATTTATGGTTGAACGGACCCTCATGCCCCGAATAATAAAATTTTATGCCCCGGATAATAAAATTTTGCTTTGAAATGCCATTCACTTTGTGATACGGATTCAACCATAATCAATTCAGATGGATGACATCAATGGCATAAAGGAAGCAAAAAAATGACGGCATCTCACATCCAGACCTTTCTGGCGGGCCCGGCCCTCTGGTTTTCTTTCATCGTTTTTTTTGGGGGGCTTGGGGTGAAAACAGCCCGGCTTCTTCTGCTGAGCCTCAAAAAAGACGCCATCGTTTACAATCACATGAGCATGACCTGGGGCCTCAAATCCATTATTCCCTGGCTTTTTCCCCTGGGCAGCGTCTCTTTGCGGAGCCAGCCCGTTTTTTCCATGGCGGTTTTTCTGTTTCACGCGGCCCTCATTGGGGTTCCTCTGTTTCTTGACGCCCACAATCTGCTGTGGGATGACGCCTTTGGATTCAGCCTGAAATCCATGCCCGACGCTCTGGCCGACATCCTGTCCATCTCTCTGATTGTTTGCGGCCTCTTTCTTTCGGCAAGACGGATCATCCGCCCTGAAACGCGCCTATTGACGAGCGCCAAGGACCACCTTCTGATTCTTTTGACATGCCTCCCTTTTTTAACCGGAGTCATGGCGTATCATCAATTTTTATCCTATGAAACCCTCATTATTCTGCATATTTTAAGCGGTGAAATTCTCTTGATCGCCATCCCGTTCACAAAACTGAACCACATGGTCTTTTTCTTTTTTTCACGGGCGTTCGCAGGTTTTGAAATGGGAAATCGAAGGGGGGCCCGGGTATGGTAGATCCTAAAAAAGAACGACCGGTGGACACCGCTCACATTCGCGGAATGCTGGATGATTTCAACTCGGCCCGAGTCGAAATCTGGCAAGACATCTGCACCGGGTGCGGACTGTGCGCGGAAAGCTGCTTTTACTATCTTTCCGGGAACCGCGATCCCAAATTAAGCCCGGCTTACAAGTTAAAATCGACCTTTGGCGAAATGAGGCGAAAAAAAGGAAATGTGACCCGCGACTTCCTGGACTCCTGTTATGAAACCCTCTGGTTCAAATGCACGACCTGCAAACGATGCTCGCAATTTTGTCCCTTTGGAATCGACATCGCCTCCATGATCTCCTTTGCCCGAAGCGTCTGCCACTCCCAGGGAATCCCCAAAAGCGGCCTGACGATCCTGGCTGAGAATCATCGCGACACCGGAAATCACTCCGGGATTTCAACGACGGAGTTCATTGAGACCTGCCAGTGGATTGAGGAAGAGGCGCAAGACGAGCTCCGGGGAACCACGCTCCCCGTGGACCAAAAAAACAAAAAATACATGTACACCCTCAATCCCAGGGAAATCGCTTTTTACCCCCAGGAAACCGCCCTTGCCGCAAAAATCCTGACCGTGGCCGAAGAGAGCTGGACCTTGCCGTCCAAAGGATGGGATTGCACCAATCTTCCCATGTTTACGGGAGACCGGAAACTGGCCGGGGATGTGGCAAACGCCGTGTATCAAAGCGCTTTGGAGCTGGGCGCCGAAAAAATTCTTTTGACCGAATGCGGGCACGCCTATCGTTCCCTTGTGTTTGAAGGCCCTTATCTGGCGGGATATCCCAATGGCGCCCCCCCTGTGGAGGTCGTTCATTCCGTGGAGCTTTTTTATAACTATCTGAAAGAGGGACGCATAAAAATAGACCCGGCCAAACGATTGACAACGCCGGTCACCTATCAAGACCCGTGCAATATTTCCAGAAATGGGGGCCTTTGGAAGGAGGCGAGAAAAATCATTCCCTACCTTGCGGACGATTTCAGGGAGATGTCTCCCAACCGGGACTACAATCATTGCTGCGGGGGCGGGGGCGGCCTGATACCCATGGGGCCAAAATACAAAAGCAGACGGATGTCCTCCGGGTCATTCAAGGCCAAACAGATCAGAGAAACCGGCGCCAAGGTGGTGATCACATCCTGCCACAACTGTTTTGACCAGATCAAAGATTTGAGCGAGAAATACGATTTGGGGGTTGAGACATTTCTCTTTAAAGAGCTGATCAATGATATGATGATCCTGCCGGAAAAATTCAAACCGTGACAGGCGTTTGGGCCGGAGTTGGAATCACGCCTCCCCCGGAACACCCAAAAAATCAGGAATAACCAAAAAAAACGGAACACCCAAAAAAAAAGGGCGTCCTTTTGGCATATGCTTGATATGCAAAAAAACGCCCTGTTTTATTCCGAAAAAAAAAGCTTAGACCACTGTAACGTTCACAGCGGAAGGTCCTTTGGGACCCTGCTCTATATCAAAAGTGACTCTGTCACCATCGTTAAGAGACCTGAAGCCAGTCGCATTTACTGATGAATGATGAACAAACACATCCGGTCCATCTTCTTGCTCAATAAATCCAAAACCTTTTCTGTCATTAAACCATTTTACAATTCCATCGGCCATAATAATATCCTCCTTTCATTAATAAAATTCTCAACCTCTTTACTTTTTACTGAAGGGGATCCATGTTGGCGCAATGGGCTTTCCTGCAGAGTGTGACGACCCTCATATTGAGAGCCAAACAATAATAGTGAGTATTGAGTCCGTCATATATATATCCCCTTTAAAAACAAAGCAAGTGTTTTTTTTATTTTTTTAAAACCGGCTGAAAAATAGGTCTTAAAAAACAGACGCCCCCCTGAAAATTATCCGTGAATTCAGGATTAAACTACTGTAATTAAAGCAATAAAAAAAATCAACCGCCTCTCCCGCTTGATTGGCGCATTTATTTTTTTTAACGCCGGCCTTGTGAAAATACGACCGCTTTCAATGATAGCAAGGCCCGAAGTCGTTTTTGCCATGTCCCGGCCCCAAAAAGATCGCGCCATTTTATGCTTTTCTTTGGGGATGTCATGTGATACCTAAAACGGACATCCGGCGCCGCGCGCCATGAAATCTGAATGGATCAGACATCGACAGTCACACATATGGGGAACGCCTAATGAACAAAGTGGGAAGAAACGACTCGTGCCCTTGCGGCAGCGGATTGAAATATAAAAAATGCTGCGTAAACAACGCCGCGACCAAAATAAAAAAAGGCCCTGAAAGTATGTTTCAATCTTTAAAAGCCAAATATAAAAAAAGACACAACATAAAAATCAAAGACGACGGCCAGATTGCGGGAATCCGAAAATCAGGCCGACTGGTGACAGAGGCCCTGGATCAAGCTGAAAAAATAATCAGACCCGGTCTTGAAACCGAAGAGATCAACGCTCTGGTTCACGACATGGCCATGAAAAACAACGCCATTCCCGCCACCCTGAATTATCGGGGGTTCCCAAAAAGCGTGTGCGTCTCCGTCAATGAGGTCATATGCCACGGCATCCCCGGCAAACGGACTCTGGCCGAAGGGGACATCGTGAATGTCGATATCACATACATCTTAGACGGGTATTTCGCCGACGCCAGCAAAACGTTTCTTGTGGGGGATGGCGGACCGGACGCCAAAAAAATCACAAACGTCGCCAGGGAATGCCTGAGGCGAGGCATTCTGGCGGCCCAGCCCGGCGCTTTTACCGGCGACATCGGCCATGCCATTCAGAGCCACGCCGAATCCAACGGCTGCTCGGTGGTCCGGGAATATGTGGGCCACGGGGTCGGCGTCGCTTTTCACGAAGCGCCTCAGATTCCCCATTACGGAAAAAAAAGAGACGGGGTGCGCCTGGTCCCTGGAATGACCTTCACCATCGAGCCGATGATCAATCTGGGGGACAAAAAACTCCATATTTTAGATGACGACTGGACGGCGGTCACCTCCGACGGCTCCCTTTCCGCTCAGTTTGAGCAGACCATTGTCATCACCCCGGATGGCAATGAGAGCCTGACGCCCTTTGATCTGGGATGATTTTTTTCAAGGGCGTTGTAAACACTCGGCGTATCCAGCCAGCGTATCCAGCCAGCGTATCCAGCCAGCGTATCCAGCCAGCGTATCCAGCCAGCGTATCCAGATAGGCCTTGCGGTTTTATGCACACGCCTGTCGAATGGGCCAGACTTAACGCCTTAACCCCCAAAATTGGCCGTTTATTGTTCAACGAACCCTTAATATGATTCCGGTAATATGATCTTTGGGGCCAATCCCCTTCCCTTCGATATAAAAAAAAAGACGATAAAATTTTCTCCCAGGCGCCGCCTCTGTTTTACCCTCCAGTCTATTTTCCTCCAGTCTATTTTCCTCCGGTCTATTTTCCTCCGGTCTATTTTCCTCAGGGCGGGGCCCCTTTGTTCATTGAACCGTCAAACCATCAAAACCGTCAAAAGCGTCATGGCCGCGCTTCGGCTCCGGAGGCCGCGCTTTTTTCAGGGGACGCCGTTTTTTCAATAGTCAGGTCAAGAAGACGGGCGCCGCTTTGATTTCGGCCTCCATCGGCGATTCCGCCGCCGTCTTTGATTCTCGCGGCTATATTCACCAAGCCCGCGGCCCCAGGTTTGACGGAAAACGTCAGCATCCCGTTTCTGTCTATGGCGGGCGGGCGCGAAAACAGAGACATCTTGTTGGTTTGAACCGCAAAACCAAAGGACTGGTCCTTTTCATTGGCCGGGCCCACGCTGATTCTTTGGACCCATTTCCCCTGGTAATCCGCGCCGGAGTCCACGGTCAAACGCCGACTCCCGGAAACAAAAGAGGGCGGATCGTTCACCGGTCTCACCGTGATGTCAAAGGTCGATTCGGCGCTGTTCACGCCGCCTCGTTCGGTTTCTCCGCCGTCGGCGACAGAGACTTTCACACGGGCCGTTCCAAACTGATCTTTGGCCGGAGCAAAGGTCAAGACCCCGGCCTCGGATATGCCGGGGCCCTGTGAGAACAGCCCGGCCGGATCAACGGAAACAATGGAAAATCGCGCGGTCTGATCGGTCTCATTGTCGGCTCCGAAGTCAACGCGGCCCGCCCATTTGGCCAACGCCAAACTTTGGGCGCCAGAATCCTCGTTGACGACCTGATCCGCCGGGGCGAATGACGGCGCGTCGTTCACCGGATTCACCGTGATGTCAAGGGTAAATTCAGCCCGGTCCACGCCTCCCCGCTGAACGCCGCCGTCGTCAATGATCTTCACGACGACCTGGGCCTCTCCAAACTGATCCGGGGCCGGCGCAAAGCTCAGGGTCTTGTCGGCGGACAGCGCCGGAGCCTCTGAAAACAACGATGGGTTTTCAGAGACCACCGAGACCATGGCAAATGTCAGGGTCTGGCCGCTCTCATCGTCCGGGCCGGGGCAAACGTCATGGGCCCAGTCTTCAAAAAGAACCCGCTGAGTCCCGGAATCCTCATCCACGACCTGGGCCACGGGGACAAAAGAGGGCGCGTCGTTTATCAAATAAATGGCAATGGAAAATTCAGCGGCCGGATCGTTTTGGTCCTGATCAAGGCCTCCATTTTCGATTCCCCCGTCATCTTTTAAACGGACGACGATATTAGCGTTGCCATGGGCGTCGCCGTTGAAATGGGGAGACACCTGAAATGTCAGGGTTCCGGTGTTTGGATCAATGGCTGGCGCGCTATGGAAATAACTCAACTCCGGTCGATTCGCCGGATCCGGCGAGACCGGCCGGTCGTGAGTGAGCGTAAACTCCAGGCGCTGGCCCGATTCGTTGTCCGGGCCTTTTCTGATGCCTTCGGCCCAATTCGGGATGGTTTGAAAACCGGCGCCTTCATTGATCTCCAGAGGCGCCGCCCCCAGCGTAAACGAGGGCGCGTCGTTCACCGGTTTCACGGCGATGACCGCCTCAACGGACCGGTCGCTGAAGGCATGATAATCTCCTTTTTCTCTCGCGTCCCCCCGGTGGCCCGAAGCGCCGCTGCTTTTGTCCCATGCCTGAAAAACGAATCTCGCCTCGCCATGCCAGTCGTCACGGGGGACAAACCGCATCCGGCACGATGAATCCAGCAGCAGAGCGTTTCTGTTGGACAAACCCACCCATTCCACCCATCTGTTTTGCGACTCGCACACCGACTCCCATCTTCCGTTGGCATGGTCGGCGGACGTGACGGCGATCCCGGCTTCCAAGACCCCGTCCAGGTCCTCCACCCGGTTTTCAACCAGCGCGGCCACTGAATCGCCGCTGCCGTCCCGTTGATCCTCATGGATGGAGATCAACGGCGTCGGCGATGAGGCCGCGGAAAAAACCGGGGCGCTGTTGACCACGAGTCGCTCTGAAAACCAAACAGACTCATTCACATTTCCCACGTCGTCCACGCCCGCCACCGCGTACCGATACCCTTGACCCGGCGTCACGCTCTGATCCATGTATGAATGCCGCGATGAATCGCTGAAAACGGCTACGGGAGTCATGCCACTTGCCGAGCCCAAGCCGGGCGCTCCGTTTTGATCCGCCTCCACGCGATAGACGTTCCATTGATCCAGATCGTCCCCGTAATCTGCGGTGGCATCCCACGACAGACGGATGGAGTTGTAAAAAACGGAGTCTTTTTTCACCGGAACCCCTTCCAGACCCACGACCAGATTCGGAGGAATGGTGTCTTTTATCACGGTTCCCAAACTCACAAATTTGCTTTGATTCCCCTGCATATCCAGCCCCTGAACCTCGGCATGGATGGGTCCGTCGTTAAAATAACTCATGGGTAGGGACAGGGATGTGTTTTCCGTGAAGGTGTAAGGAAGATTCCCCACGCGGACGCGATAAAACATCGTCTTTTTATCCTGGGCCGCCGGTTTCCACGACATCATCGGGTCCGGGGAAATCAAAGAGGCTTTGCCCGAAAGGGACTGAACCGGAATCACCGGAGGCAACGCCGCGTGGGTCCGCCAGTCGGAACCGAACAACGCGTCGAGTCCGTGATCGTCCCCGGCTCTGTGCAATTCAAAAACATGATTCCGAAGGGTCTCGGCCCACAAATTTTTTGTCTCAGACCAGATCGCTTCGTTGACGGGAAACAGAGAAGGGCTCCGGTCATGGCCGATGATGGCCAGTCTTTTTCCGTCATCGGAAAAATCAAAATCATACAACCCGGTATCAGGCGCAAGGACAAACAGCCACGCCGGAATGATCTCCCCGCCGGAAAAAGAGGCAAAGTAAAGCGCGCCCGAAGTGTCTGCGACCGCCGCGTATATGTCGTCGTCCGGGCCATAAAACAGATCAAAGGCCACAGGAACAAAGGGTTGAAGACCCTGTTTTCCAAAGGCCAGATAATTCAGCGATATCTTTTGCCAGCCCATATCCGCAGATTCAGAATAATACATCTGATTCTCCTCGGTGACCATCACCATCCGCGCGCCGTCAATGGGAAATATCTCTTTGATGGGCGAGCCTTCGGCCTGGCTGGCTCTGGGGTCTTTGAAAGTGTTCCATCTCCACACATACCCCTCGTCTTGCCTCCGCTCATTCTTCCCGTCGGGGCTCCGGTATTGAAGAATACGGCTTTCCCCGTCCAGAATCCAGATCTTTCCATCTTTTCCAGACACGATGTCTTTGATGTCGCGTTTCCCGGACTCCGCCTCATACCGCCGCCAGGTTCCGTCATCCTCCCCAACGATGGCCTTTTTATAGTAAATAAAATCGTCGATCCCCCATCCAAACCACAGGGGTCCGTTTCCCGCCCCAATTTTCATATACTGATTGTCCTGACAACGACCGGGAACCAGGGACCCCTGGTCCACTTCAAGATTCAGTGTGTGCTGGGGAGAATCTGCCGGCACATAATCATCAACGCCATATACCCGGCATTCATTCCCTCCATCCGGGCAGATTTCATGCGTGCCCGTCAGATGATAGTGGTCTTTTCCCTTGTATTTAAAAACGCCTCCGCCAAACTTTACGCTGGACAGCCGCATGTTGTCCTGGGGAATTTTAATCACCACGGAGCAGGGTTTATCGTCGAACAGACCACCGAAAAAATTTACGATATCGCCCCCTAAATCAGAGCCCAAACTCAACACCTTCATCGGAGTGTTTACGGAGAAATCGACGATGCCGGCCCAAGCCCCTTCAAAATCGCCATTTATCAGACTGGATCCCACGCCGATGGCTCCCGCTCCTATTTTAAGCGCTCTGATCCCATATTTTTCCCCCAGATTAATGGCCGCTCCGGCCCCGGCGCCCAAGGTGTCGATCAACAGCCCGGCGGCGTCCAGCGTCGCCCTGAGTGTAGGATCCTTTTTGGCAAGCTCGTCCAAGCCATATCGTCCGATATCGGACGCCCTTTCCATGGCGTCAAACCCAACTCCCACAGCCGAGTCCATCAACTCTTGCGGTTTATTGGCGATGCCATTGGCATCAAACCCAAACATCTGGCCCGCTTTGCCAAGCGCATACTTCGCCGCCATCATGCTCGGGTTAAAGGCATTGGCGGTGGATGATACTGATTTAGAAATGCCATACGCCTCTTTCATCGCGCCCACCGGATCATCCAGTCTCCCCAGCATCTTTCTCATGGACCCGGAGACCGATTTGATGGCGAACGTGCCCACGCCCATCGTCACTTCTCCCAAATCCGCCTGACCGTTTATAAAATCGTACAAAAACCGGGCCAGTCTGTTCCCGCCGCTGTTTTCGCCATCCAAATAGCCCAGAGAATACAATACCTGGTCGGTGAGCATGATCAGAGACCGGATCAGCTCAAAGATGTCCCGAATCTTTTCGGGAATCATACCAATGATATCCATCTTTTCGGGGTCTTGGGTCAAGAAACCGCCCACGAAATTCCTGGCGAAGACCTCTGGAATCATCATCAACAGCTCTTCCACTTCGCCGCTGTCGAACAACTTCGTCACATCGCCTAAAAACAGCTTTGACAGGTCAACGGCTTTGGCCACTCCCGGATACATGGCTTTGAGTTCATCAATGATCACTTCTTTGTAAACGTCAAAAAGAGTCCCTTGAATTTCAAACAACTCCATAATAATGGAGGCAATGTCCGCCCCAAAGCCAAAATAGGCCTGGTCCACGGCGCTCAGGGTTTCAAGAATGCCCGACTCCTCGATCCGCTTTATGACTTGCTCCATTAACAAATTGAAATCGGCGTTGTTTGGATCCCCTGAAAACATGGGGACAATGATATCATTCACGACATCGCAAATGAAGTCGTCCAGCCACAAATCGTTCCCTTCACCGGCAAAGGCGTTGTCCGGAGACATTTTGGCCATCAGGCTTTTTACGATTCCCGGAAAAAGATGGACGAACATGTTGGCCGGGTTCGCATTTTTTCTGGCGGCCGCAATCGCTGGATTGTTCGCGATCTCAGCCGCTTTTTCAAGGGCCTTCGTCATATCTATGGATTTAAGCTTTGGCATGCCCACATCCGAAATCATTTTTTCCATGGTGTCCAGGAGTCTCACCGCCGGGTGCGCCGTGACCAGCCGGGCGATGGCAAAGGCGTCGGCCAAATCTCCCGCCATCTCCTCCAATATGAATTCCCCGATATTTATAGCGAATTTATTGTATTCCCCGGAAATTCGCGCTGCTTTTTGAATTTCCCCCTCAACGCTTTGAATTTCCGCGGCAAAGGCCGTTCCCACAAACGCATTGGAAAGGGCCTTTTGGGCGGCGGCCAGCATTTGGGCGAGGGGGTTTTTCATGGTTTCCACGGGATGGATGGAGGATCGCGGAATAAACGCGGGGGCGTCCTTCGAAAGGGGCTTTGCGGGTCGGGAGACGCCCGACGTTTTTACTTCCTGGGCTGGCCAGACGGGTTGCTGATGCACCGGAGGGGTGGAGGATTGCGGAATAAACGCGGGGGCGTCCGGTGAAAGGGGTTTTGCGGGGGCGGGGGCGCCTCTCTGGGCTGGCTGGGTGGGTTGCTGAAAAGAGGGCGGCCTTCGCGCCTGTTTCAAAGCTTTAGTAGAAAAAAAATGATCAACAATCTTGCATCTAAGCTCATATCTCGATGTCAAATCTTTCATTCCCTCCTGAATTTCTCTTGGCTCCATATTTGGGTAAAGCTTATTCACAAGAACACTCAGATTTTCATAGCTATTTGCCTCTGAATTTCTTTTTATTACTAACTCTAAAGCGTTTTCTATGCGCGCTCTCTGGCTCTGACAGGTATATACACCCGTACTAGCTATACTTTCTATTAAGGTAGAATCTTGAGACTTAAAACCCAAAAAAATAGTTTGATTTCCTCTCCGTTGAAGCTGAGCTTGTTGGTGAGGAGCAAAAAAATTTTCCCTCGTTAAATGAACAGCGGGGGGGCCAAGCGCCGTGCCAGACGCGCGCCCATTACGAGACGTAGGAATATCCGGCCTTGGTATCGAAGCTTGCGATTCAATCTTTAATGCAGTTTCATCATCAACCTTCTTAATAAAACTCCGCAATTTATGCATCTCATGCTGCTGACGCTGACGCAGCTCTTCCAGATGCTCCTTTTCCAGACGCACCTTATCCAGACGCTTCTGTTGCTGCTGAACCTTCGATCTCAGAAGCGCCTGTTTCTGACGCGCCTTTTCCGGACGCTCCGGTTGCTGCTGAACCTTCAATCTCAGAGACACCTGTTTCTGAGGCGGCGATTCCAGACTCTTCTGTTTCCGATGCGCCTGTTGCCACCGAGCCTGCAATTCCAGATGCTCCTTTTCCAGACGCGGCTGTTCCGCCCAAAGCTGCCCTTCCAGCATCTTCCACTCTTCCAGAATCACCTGCGTTTGATCCCTTTGACCCCTTCCCCCCAATTCCGGCATTTCTGTAAAAGCCTTATGATATTTTTCATACTCACCATAAACTGTAGTGTCTTCTCTCATCCAATCTAACAAACGTTTCTCCTTGTCTGGGTCATAAAAACGCTGCACTCTATACCAGGTCGTCAAGTCGCTTCCAGCCTTTCCATTGTTACAGGGATCACAGGCGAGCGCCTCGTTGTGGAGTCTATCCGCGTTATCCCTCCCATCCCACCTCCATTGCGGTACGAGGTGCTCCCGATTTAGCTCTCCGCCCTTGCCGCAGTAGACGCATTCATAACCCAATTTTTTCAGTAATTCCGCTTTTTCTTCAGGCTTAAAATTTCTATCAAGCGTAGTTGTCCCGTTCCGATCCCTCAAGTCCGGCTGAGCCCTTCTCTCCATTTTCGAAGACCTTCGCCAATTATGATAATCCTGGATTAGCTGATCTGCTTTTCCAGGATTAAGAGCTTTAACCAGCGCGCCAAAAAAGGGTTCGTTTACTGACTTCCCAAATCTCAATCCACTCTTTACATGTAAAAAAGCACGATTATTACCCATACCAATTCTTTGTAAAATTTCAGTTCTTGTGTGTTCATCAACCTTCGCCATTTCTCCAACAAGCCCCCTCACCTTGGTTACGTCTTCAGTTGTGTTGACACCATCTCTAAGAAGATCATCTGCCGCAGTTCTCCAGTCCCAAGCCCCCCGAGGAACCGGAGGCGGAGCAGGTATCCCGGATTCAGAAGAGACACTTATAGGAGATGTTTGAAAATGGCCGGGTTCCGCTTCTCCTGCCGATAATGCCTGTGACGAAGGAGAGTGACTTACGGCCGCAGAATGCTGCGCCGCATGGAGATTCGACGCTCCGTCAAGCGTTGTAGACCACTCGTTCCGCGATCCAGGCGTTGGGGCAAGTTGACTGGGACCCCATGCGGGCATTACAGAATCACCCAATGCGTCCGGTTCAGGAGAACTCCCAGCTCCAGAAAAATCAGATGCCTGGACAAGGCCAGACGTTCTATATTCAGGCGCATCAATAACCCTCTCTGGAGAAACAGATTTTGACCCAGAAAGACCCGCTAAAGGAGAAGGGCTTGCTTCGTCTGAGCTTAAAGTTTCTGATAGCCACTGATTAATCCTTTCATGACCTTGTTTGGTAAGAGCGGGATCAGCGGGAGGCGCATTTAAAGGAACAGAACCCTTCACAACGGCAGGCCCTGTGGATTTAGAGGAGGCGCTTTCTGAAGATGTTTGAGCATGGTATAATAGCCCCTTGTTACCTGGAGAACCCTCAGCCAAACCGGCAAGTAGCCGCTCGGGAGAAGCTGAAGAAGGGGCGGCCCGCGCCGGAGCAGACGCGGCAGAATCGCTGAAAAGAAGGGGCGGGGGCGTATCTTGGCTATAAGGATCAGGATGGACATACCCCCCATCCTCGTAATGCCTATCCCGCAAGTCCGGAAAAACCTCATTATCGTCAACGCTGCTTCCCAGAAGCGGCGCCTGATCAGAATCGCTCGTTTGACGCCTCCCCATGGGAGCCTCCATTGCAGGGCTTCTCTGGTGGTCAGTTGTTATTCTACGTCTATGCCTCGGCACGGTTGCTCTGGAACTACTTTTAGTCATCTCTTGAGCGGCGCTGGAAGCAGAGCTCCCCACCGCCTTTTTCTTACCGCCATCGGGTTTATAAACCTTGACTGCGACGCCGATGATGATCAGAGCGACGGCAACACCGACCCCAGCCCCAATCAAAACCTTCTTCCCCGTCGACATCTCGTTTTTTTCCCCACCCTTCGTGTCCGTCGATGCGTCCCCCGCATGAGCGTCGGGCGCCGAAAAAGAAGACGGATGGTTCAACCCTGAAAAAGGCCCTGTCACAAGGGACGCCACAATGAGGATACAGATGCTTTTTTTTATTCGATCAAACAATATTGAAACTTTAAATTTAAATTTCATAGTTAAATACCTAAATTATCAATAAAGATAAACTCGTAAAAAATAAAGCTATGTTGGGTTGCTTCGCTTAACCCAACCTACAAGTGACCGTAATTAATCAGCATCTGAATTATGCAATGTTGCGTCTGCTTGCAAATCCAATTTTTTACGAACTTATCAATAAAAATATGACGGATACCGCCTTAATTAAAAAAATAGGCTAAAAATATGGAGACAAAAATCTAAAAACTAAATACATTAAAAAAAAGAGAAAAAAAAGGAAAAAAAGGAAAAAAAGGAAAAAAGAAAAGATAGGGGTCTAAAAATTAAGAGGCTGAGCACGACATTGGAACTTTAAATTTTAATTTCACAGTTAAATACCTAAAATATCAATAAAAATATAATTAATTGCAGGCTTGGATAAAAAAAGACTACGAATATACAAATGAAAAGCTAAAACCCAAATACAATAAAAAAAAGGAAAACAAGATGGGTCTGGAATCTGGAAATCACCAGGGCCGACACAAGACATGCCCTGCCTTCTTCTGGTGTGTCTCTACGTTGATTCATTCAGAGGGGGGGCAATGTCAAAAAAAGATGGTGGCGCCAGCCCTGAATATGGGGGAAGCCTCCAAAAACAGAGAGAGAGGGGGGGGCATTCTTTTCAATAAAATGGAAATGGCTCCCAATAATAAAATGAGAGCCTTACGCCCTTTGATCTGGAGCGCTTTTTCCCAAGGGCGTTTTTTTTCTTGGCCTCATCCATTTTAAAGCGGCAAAACAGGTTTAAAACCAAAAAACAGGGCCATTCATGCGGCCCTGTTTCAAGACGCGACGCACGGCTGTCAATGGATGCGGCGTTCAGACGCGACATCTTGCGTCTGGCGGTTTACGACAGCCGATAATAGATTTTCTTGCCTCTGGTCTCCGGCTGAATCCGCTTTTTTTCCAAAAGAGGCGCGATGTATTTCAAGATTTCCAGACGATTGGCGCTTAGACCGTTGGCCATGTCGCCCTGGGTGCAGGGGCGTCTGCCCAACATATTTAAAATATCGGCGGTCAAATCCCTTTCGGCGTCCTTTTGATCGGCCCCTTTGAAGGGAACGATGATCTCAGCCGTTTCTCCCAGAATATCCCGAAACCCTTCCAGCGCCTCTTGGGAGGCCCGTTTGGCGAAACTTTCAGCCGTGGGCCTCGCCGCCGTGTTGATATGAATTTTGTCCGGCTGAATTCGGTCGATGTGACGCAAAAAATTCGCCGCGTCCCGACCAGTATCATTGATCCCTTCCATGACAAAAATTTCCAGCCATATCTTCCCGCTAAACACCTTCCTGAAATCGGCCAGGCCCCGGACCATCGTTTCAAAATCCAGGCCTTTGTGGGGCCGGTTGATCTTTTCAAACATCCCCGCGTCCCAGGCGTCCAGGGAGGGCGCGGCCACATCGGCGGCCATGAGGGACTCCCGGACATCCGGGTTCCACAGCATGGAGCCGTTGGTCAAAACCACCAGGGGAATCTCCGTTATTTTTTTTATCCCCTCCAGCAAAACAGGCAGATCGCTGTTGAGCGTCGGCTCCCCGGAGCCAGCGATGGTGATGACATCCGCGCAGACCCCCTCGTTGAATGCGTCGGAAAGCTGAGACAAAATCTCATGGGCGTTGATGTAGGGTTTTCTTTCAATGATCGGCTTGCCCCGGCTTCCCAACTGACAATAGACGCAGTCGTAGGAGCAGACCTTAAAGGGGACGATGTCCACGCCCAAAGAACGCCCCAGGCGACGCGACGGAACCGGCCCGTAAATATGTTTTTTCATCTGTTTGTCAGTCATGACAAGGTCATCCCTTTCCCGTGGATCGCTCACAAATAACCGGGTTATTTATGATTGAGCGACCCCTTGGCTTTTTATCCCATTATCGGTTTTCAAAACGTTTGGTTTGTCTGTGATCGATTGGCCACGCCGGTCATTTGTCTGTGGTCTATTTTTTCATTCGGAGCCTGTCGGGCCGCCGGCCGATCCGTCTGTCGGACCCTGGCCGGCAAAGACAGGCCCAAGGCCCTTGGCAACGCTTTTCACGGATCTAACTCCCATGTCGCCGTCAAAATAAAAATCGAATGTCGCCTCGTCGGCCATCAATTTTTTTAAAATCGCTTTCGGGGGCACATACCCCGTCGCCCCCAGCGCCCACGCCGCCAGCCCCCGTTTGACCGGATCCCTGGATGTCAAAAATTCCGCCGTCAATTCCGCGCCGTCGTCCGCCAGATGGGGACGGGCCCAAAAAAGCCTCCCAATGCCCCAGAGCAGACCCCGTTGCAACAGCTCATGCTCAAGGTACGAACCATTTTTTCGCGCAAATGAAATCAGAAGACCGGAATATTCCCCGGCCAATCTCTCGCTGCGCGCGGCGATCTCTCCCAGCGCCTCGGGGGAGCCCCATCCGATTCCTCCGGATTCATCATTCAAGTTCCACAAAAGACGCCGCATAACCACCCGAGCCGACTCCATATCTGTTTCAGCCATAGCGGCGGTCACCACTCCCATGGCCGTCACCGCGCGCCATTTGATCCGTTCATCCGCATTGTAAAAAAAAGAAAACAGCGGATTGACGATCTGTTTTGCCGGAAAACGGGACAGTTCAGCCAGACCCCGTTGAAAGTCCGCCCCCTTAAGAAGTTCCAGCGCCTGACGCTTTAATTTTCGATGGCCTATTTTTTCTGTTTTCATTTTCAAAGACTCCGGGTTCCAGCTATCTTTTTTTTATTTTGTTGATTTTTTTGATGAATGCAATACAATGCAAGCGATTTGACCCGTTTGATAATTTAATTGAAAAAAAATATTAAATCAAGACGTTCATCCACATTCCCACAGCAAAAAGGAGACCCAAATGACCTCGCCCGCGCAGTCAAAAAAAAATGGCGGTAAAAAGAGCGGGTGGCTCGGAGTCGCTGTCGGCGCTGTTTTAACCCTGATCACCGTTCTGGCGTCCGGTTTCATGATTGAAACCACCAACACCGACACATTCTGCGTCACATGCCACGTCATGACGCCGTTTCAGACGGCTTGGAAAAATTCCGTCCACGGGGGCAAAAATCCCCAGGGATTGGCCGCCCAATGTGTGGACTGCCACCTGCCCCACGGCAATTTTTTTGAATTTCTCACCGTCAAAGCCGCCACCGGCGCCAGCGACATCGCGCATAATTTTTTCATCGACGGCAAAACATACGACTGGGCCGGGGCCGCGGAGAAAAACCGCTTGAAATTCACCTTCGACAGCGCCTGCCGACGTTGCCACCAAGTCTTGACCCCCCCGGGAATGAAACGGGGAGGGTTCATCGCTCACAGAACATATCTCCTGGGGGAAACAAAGAAAAAATGCGCGGAGTGTCATCCCCATGTGGGACACAAAAACATGTTGGAAGAGATCGACCGTTACTTCAATAAAAACGCAGGGTAATTAAAAGGAGGATCGCATGAAAACGCCACACTGGCTGATGGTCATATGCCTGCCCATCATTCTCATCATCGGAGGATGGTCAACGGGATTCGCGCAGGAAAAATATCCCAATTTTGCGCCAAAGAAACTTTTAATCAAACGGGGTTACAGCGAGGACGCTCTGAAATGTATAGAGTGTCATTCCGAAAAAATGAGCGGCATTGTGGAGGGATGGAAAGCCGGACGAATGAGCCATGCCGGAATTTCATGCTATGACTGCCATGTGGTGGACAAATCATCCCCCATGGCCGGAAAATGCGAAGGGGTCGAGGGAACGGATATCTTTATCTCCCCCATGGTCTCATCCAAAACATGCTCCAGATGCCATCCCCAGGAAGTGGAGCAATTTTTAAAGAGCGGGCACGCGGCCCTGTCCAGCAATGCGATCATGGACCCGGAAAAAAATGGCGGAGCGCAAATCAAGCTTCAGTTTTATTATGAGGGCGCCGCGTTCATGGATGATCTGGATCTGAAATGGAACAAAGGAACCCCTGAAAACACAAAGCCGTATCATCGGGCGCCCCGGACATCCGGATGCCAGATGTGCCATGGAACCACGGTGGAGCTGGGGCCGGGGAACAAGCCCATCAACGAGACATGGCCGGGGGGCGTGGGAACCGTGTATCCAGACGGCTCCATCGGCACATGCACCGTCTGCCACACGCGGCACAAATTTTCCATCTCCGACGCCCGAAAGCCCGAAGCGTGCGGCGCCTGTCATCTGGGCCCGGACCATCCCAATATTGAAATCTATATGGAGAGCAAGCACGGCCAGAATTATCTGGTGCAAGGGGATGAATGGAATTACGATTCCCCGCCGGACGCATGGGAGCCCGGAGATTACACCGCTCCCACCTGCGCGGTCTGCCACATGAGCGGCATCGGAGAGTTGGCCACCACGCATAATGTTCAAGAGCGCCTCAAATGGGATCTCGCCCATAAAAAAAGCGTGGTGAGAAGCGGAGAGCGGGGCAACGGAGAAGAGGGAGAAAAACGGATGGTCAAAGTCTGCGCCAATTGCCACGGCCCGACTCATGTGAAAACCCAGAGAGAAACCCTCAGACAATCCGTGGAGCTTTACAACAAATACTGGGCCGGGGCCGTGAAAATGAAAAAAGAACTGGCCGCCAAAAACCTTCTGGGCCCCGACCCCTGGAAAGACGGGTTTCAGGAGTTGATGTACTATTTGTGGCACCATACCGGAAGACGAGCCAGACAGGGGGCCGCCATGAACGCCCCGGATTACGCCCATTGGCACGGTTTCTTCCAGATGTTCCAGGTTTATCAGGACATGGAAGGCATTTATCAAACCCGTTTGAAAAACAACAAGATTGAAGAGGTCAGCACGGTGGTCAGCGGCGGCCCATATTAAAAAACCGCCAGTGATTGTTGACCCGAGCTAAAAAAAAACCCCGCTCTTCTTAAGAGCGGGGGTTTTTTTTTAAAGAAAAATAGTTGTTGAAAAGCATCAATATCGCCCGCGTGTTGAACCCATTTCCATCATTTCAAAACGCGCATAGACTTGTCTTAGAGCGTTAGTCCCATGGGTAATTGAGTCGACAAATCCACCATCACTTAACCGGTGGATCATCATTTTTCTAAATTTTTCCACGTTATTTAAAGCAATCAACGGATCTATTTTGGAAAATGTCACTGAGCAGACATCAAACAACGCTATGTTTATAACAGTCCTTGCTGACATATTATTTTTTTTAGCTAATGATTTCCGGAACGCATGATCTCTAAACAATTCATAATTGGATTTCATTGACTGATGAAACGCATGCGCCAGAGAATCAAGCTCTTTTTCGCCCATTTCATTCATTTTTTTCAGACATTTAGCCAAGAAATCATCCATATCGCCTTTGTACTGTTTATATCCAAGAAGACTGAACGCGCAAAACCGGTTAATGGCCTCTCGGTCCCGCATCGTCTTTTTGCTAAGGCCTCCTCCCGTTGCCTTCAAAAAAAACTTGTTCTCAACGGCTTTTTTCAGCCACTGGGTGGCGGGGCCATTAAAAAGGCAATTCCGCATTTGTTGACGCGCAAGGGGCTCCCCGCTGTTCACTCTCTGAAAAATATCAAGTTTGGCTCGCTGGGGAGCCTTGGAATCAAGAATATATAAAGTAAGTTGCGTGTCTTCCAGACGTTCTTGTAACTTCAACGGCAACTCCTTAAACTTTTTCCCGAGAAGCGGATTGCCTGAAGAGGCGTCCTGTTTGCCGTCCCCCAATTTATTGAGTCCAAACTCATCCTTCAAATATCGAACAAACGTTGTCAGCCTTTGCAAACCATCGACAACTATGATTCGTCCATCAGGAGCTTCGGCCACATACAAAACAGGCAGTGGAACGCGCATTAAACATGACTCAATCAGCCGGGACTGTTTTCTGATTGACCAGACAAACTCCCGTTGAAAATCAGGATCAAGAATAAAACGCTTTGCCTCAATCCGTTTGGCAACTTCACTAACCGTTCGTTGTTCCTTTCGAAAAAAAACAGCGTCAATAGGGTAATCCCCCCAGCCAATGGACTCAGAAGTGTCGAGACCTTCAATATCTTCGCTGTTTTTATTGTTTTTGCGCATTCCATTATAGCCCTTGAATGATTTTGAAATTGATAAAAAAAATGATACTTGCGCTACCTAACGGGCATTCCATTTTCGTTTAAGCTCTATAAATTTTTTATCCGAATTCAAATGGTGGTCAGCCTCGCCTATTCGTTGAATTATCTCTGACATGTCATACGGCCAGGCTGTGACACGGTCTGGCAGAACTGCATGCAATAGTTTCAAAGTTTTGTCAGGATGGATATCTATTGTGCTATCTCTGGATTCTCTAAAATTTGGGAGCATCAAGTTTTCGCCATCAATAACAGTCAAAAGAGGCAAACTATTTTCAACCATTTCAGAAAAGCCCCGGACGTTTAAAAAAACAAAATCACACAATCGGGTCGACATCTTCGAAGTCTTGATTGATCTTTGACGCGGCCAGACATCCCGAATTAATTTTTGCGCCATTCCCGACCATTTTTCAGCGACTCCGTTTTCATCAGATTTTAACCAGCCCCTAAACTGCCACAAAATATGGCAACGGAAATCTTCACCTGCGCACAAAAGGACATCGCGCATTTCATCGTTTGAAATAAGGGACTGTTGAGTCTTCTTATCTATACTTCCCCATCCTGACAAAATTATTCTTGCAAGCGCCCCGCAGTTTCTTCGTTTGGGTGGGCTTGCACCCCTTGCAAGTGATAGTAAATCCGATTTTATTCTTGCATATAATTTTTGACAGGGAATTTCTTCGAACCAGAGGCACCCGGACCAGAAAGCATCTTTATCATCCGCCTTGTCTCCTTCCAAAACAGACAATAGAAAGGTTTCAGTCCAATTCAAATCAACACCGTAAAACCAATTAAGATATCGGGCAAAAGGCAGAATAGCATGTCGGCGCAGATCACCGCCTAATGACAACAAATTTTCCGCATATTCACGCCATTCATCGGGGAGTCCATCATCCGTCTTTAACTGATCCATTTCAGGGTAATTTAAAAGAGCCTTCGCGATTTTTCCGACGGGAAAGCTGAACTCTTCCATAGCCCAATCAGATTTTTCAACAATTGTAGAATCGTTGCCAGGCGACTGAAAGCGAATTGCATCCATAAATTTAGATATCAGTTTTTTAAAAGACCGGGGATAGTCCGCCGCCAGTTTTCTGCTTGTCCGCTCCAGCCAATCTGTGGACGGGTCGACAAAAATAGCAACCCCTTCATCTGGATAGCGGGATATCCGCTCCGCGATAAGCGCCAAAAATTTTGGTTTGTCATTTTTACGAGCCTTGAGGCTCAAAAATGTTCGCCATGCCCATTCGGGGTACTCATTTTGTTTTGCCGCGTCAGTAAGAGCTGAAAAAGCGCGAAGCGGTCGTTCAAGGGACAAACCGGCAAACGGATCTCTTTTAAGAAAAAAGTTTCCCCGTCTTTGATTCAATTCATGGGCTTTTAAGAGGATAGTCCTGATTGGAATATCCAATAACAATGAATATTCAGTTTCCGTTCTAACCGAACCGACATGACCCTCCATTGAATCAGCGGCCTTTTTCGCATATTCTGGTTTCCATTCCGGCGCGTGAAGACGAAGCTTTTTAATTTCAACTTTAAAATCAAATATAAAGTCGCACCCCTCGTTCTCCATCCAGACAATACGATCCAAAGATTTCCAAGCCCTCCTATTTTTATATTTTTTTTTGTCTTCACCAGGCCATTTTCTTGGGCCATCAAGAAGTCTCTGCTCCATTCTTTCTCGAAAATCATTCTGTAGTTCCTTCCACCGTTTGGCTAAAACCAACAAAAAATCTCTTTGATGGCCCCCGCTCCAGAAAGCATCGTCGCTCAAATCTGCGATAATTTCCCCAAAAGCTTGCCCGGAAATTAACTCAGCCTTCCCACTGGCCCAAATTCTTAATCGGCTAAAAATAGTGTCATCATCCACAGGCCAGGCCGCGAATTCCTGGCGAGCTTTATCCACACTTATACTCATCAGGCGATCAAAAAAAGATGAAAATAGTATAACATTTCCTGACAGTCCGCGTGTGCGGCCATGATAATCATAATTTGCCCCATCATCAAAAACAAGAGGACTTATCCTTCTGAGTCCATAGCCATCGCATTCAATTTCCAGTTGCAAAGCATGTTCAAGATTTTTGCGAAGCCCTGAAAGGACAATTTCAAGGCATTTATCGGGGATTTTCATTCCCCTCTGAAAAATCGGAGGAGATGGGTATTCAACATCCAACAGAAACAGATCTCTCATTTTAAGCTCTTCTTTTTTCTCAGGCGGTTTCGGCCCTCCAAAAGAGCTTTCTGTTACTTTTAAACACGGTTGATTGATGGCGATATATTTTCTAATTGTGGTCCTGTCCCAACCATCTTTATTGCTCACCGCTTTCATTCTATCCCAACGACTATCAAGGTCTCCAATCTTTCCATCCCATGATTCAAAGAGATACAACCATGCCTTTCGGATAACAGAGGAAACATCCTTTTGCGCCCTTTCTATATTCGATTTTATGCGCCATTGTATATCGGGATGCAACCCGACTTGCTTGGCCGCCCACCATATCGAAGCCGGTTGGTCAGCTACTCTGCCGATCCAAAAAGCAATTTCCTGCAAACGAGGCGGCAAACCCGGCATATGTATTGCCCGTCGTCCGCGAATAGCGGGGAAACTTCCCTCCCGGAAATTCTGACGATCTATCCTGTTTGGGACAAATGCGTCCCATGCAGTACCAGGAATATCGCGCTTAGAACTATAGTCATCTGAATGAATTCTTCCAGGTGGAATATCAGAATCAAGTCCGTACAAATCAAACGGATCGACAAATGGCCCTGGTTCAAGGGAAAAATAGATATGCCCAGGTTTCGCATACCGCCGCTGGGGGTCAAAAACACAGAGCCATTCAGCGGGAGGGGGCGGTTCGGCTTCTGAAAAAAGCCGCGCCCCTTCAAGGGTTGAAACAATATGCGCAATCTGACCACGTTCATGGGGCTGAAGATTTTCCGGACCTTTTCTGGCAAGCTCAACAATGGATTGACTCCATTCTTCCGGCCCCTTTGCTCTTTCCGCCCAAGCCTTAAGGGTTTCCCACAAGTCCTTATGCTCATCTTCTTCTGAATAAGAAATGGCTTTAACGCCTTTGTGACGCCACATTTCATCGGCGTCCTCTGAAGTCCCGGGTTGAAACGCATAAACTTCGTTTAGTCTGCCGCCTTTGTTGTTCAGACCTTCCAATAAGTATTGCACAGGGGGATCATCCGCTGAATAACCAACGAATACGACTATGTATCGGCTGATAATCTCCTTGAAAAATCGTGTGGCCCAGCCGTCTGACAAATACGCGCGCCCAAATTGGGAAATAGAGAGAATGAATCCCTCGTCCTCTGAATTGGTATAATCGTTATTTGCCCGGCCATGCAGATAGATAATTCCATCCATCTCGTCGAAATGAGACGGATCATACAAGCGCTGCGGTTTCCACGCTTTAAGTTTCTTACCGCAATCATGGAACAAGCGATCAAAATTTGTCGTGACCAGTCGAACATTTCCTTCCGGGGTTGTGGCTAAATTAAGAAGAGTGCGATGCGCCTGCGGAACTTCCTCCGCCGCTGGAGGCCTTAAGGCTTTGGCGACTTCCGATTCAATATCGCGAACAGAGAACTCGCGCTCCAGAAATCCAAAAATACGGTCCGCCGAAATTAGACCCGACACCTTCGTTCGTGTTTCGATCTCGCGGGACTCTTCAAAAATTTTAAGAGCCGGGCTATCTTTACCAACATGAAGTCCTTGAATGACCTTTTTAGCCAGGTCAAAAAAACCCGGCAATCCGGCATCTGCTTGGGAGACTCCTGCGCCGCAAAAAAAAACCACGCGGCCTTCATCACGAGCTGTAAGCAACTCATCGGGTATTGAGGGGCCATTTTGTTTAAAACGCATAAATTAGATCATCCGGTCCTGAAAAATCATTTTTGGGATTGGCCTGTTTTTAGAATCAACTTTGCAAACTCAATGCCTTGACAGATAAATGCGAAAAACTCCTTAAACACAAAAGTTTTTCCCGCCCCCCATAAGAAAAAACAAAAAAACCTTTATTCAGATTGTCATTATAAAAACGACTCCAAATTGCAATAACACAAACTAAAGAGAGGATCAAGCAAAGGGGACAAATAGAAGGTAGTGATGTTTGAAACAGCGTTTGATTCATGCGACAGCTATCCTAACACAGGAGGCATCCCTTCCCCCAAAAAAAGAGAGGAAACTGGTTTAAACATACAGAGTAAAAAAAAGGTAAACGAGAAATAAACAGCCGACAAAACTTTCTTTTATTTTCTTGCCCGTTTTGTTTTGAAATCACGGCAGTGATCGCGCGGCCCGATCATTTTTCAGATGCCGTCAATTCTGTTTAAGGCAATTATATCCGATTCGGAAAATGAATATTCAGATCATTGGCAGGCTTTGCCAAGACCCGCCTTGCAAATTCGCCAGGATTTCGGGTTTATCCTTTTCTATTTCACATATTGACTGAATGAACAGGCCAACCATAACGATGGCCATGCATTACCCATCGCTTTCATTTTTCCGTCTATCACAGGCATCCGTCAATAAAGCGGCCATTCCTTTTCCCACTGTTTTTTCAATGCTTTCAGACTGCAAGCGCAAATCCAGGCATGCCCGGCGCCATAGACGCAGTCTTTTAAAAATAAAAGATTCTTGCACGATCAAAAAATCCATTGACAGCCCTGCGATTACACCTGAGAGAAGGCCTATCGTAAGTGGTGATATCATGAACACTGGGTGAAAAAAAACATCATAATCCCAAATATAAAACAATGACAAGAGTACGCCTGCGCCTGCGACTAAACCTGCGAATGCGCCTGCGAATGAGCCTGCGCCTGAGAATGCGTCTGCATCTGCGTCTGCGAATGCGACTGCGCCTGCGACTAAGAATGCAAATGCAACTGCGGATATGCCTGCGAATGGGCCTCCGAATACGAATACGCCTGCGACTGCGACTGCGAGTACGAATGCGCCTGCGGCGCCTGCGACTGCGACTGCGAATGCGAATGCGGATGCGAATACGCCTGCGGCTACGAATGCGAATGAATAAGAAAGTGGATCGACCCATTCGAACATTAACACCAAACAAAAAATCAAGAGCGGGGATAGTAACAATAAAGGAAAAATAAACCGAGCAATTTTTCTATTTTTAAACCCAAACGCCCCAACCCATAAATTTGTCAACGCCTTTGAGGGCGATGTCCAAAGACGGGTTAAAAGGCTGACGAGTGTATGTCGACCAGACAATTTTCCGATGACCAAAATATCAAACAGGCCCTGCGCAACCGCGTCGTCCTCCTCCACCCCCTTCTTGTTCAAGACTTTTTCCAGAAGTTCCGCCAAAAAAGCGATGGCTTCATCCGAATTTTGCAAATCGTAAATTTTCAGTTTCACGGCTTTGGAGATGGAGCGGCCAGCGACAATTTCCGTTTTGTCTTCGACAAACTGCGGGCTGATGGCCTGGGCCTGCAAAAATTCCATATACGATTTATGAGCAAACTTAAACGTTCCATCTTTGCTTAAATCCGTGACCAACAGTCCGCAAGACCGGACGTCGGCATTAATTCTATCCATGACCTCATTGCGTTTATTTTTCCATTCAAAGCGTTCCTCGCTCCGCAACGGACGAGACTCTTCATTTCCCACTGAAGTCACGCGTTGGGACACCGCGTCGGGAATCGCCTCCACCAACAATTTCACGGCCTCCATCAGTTGTTGGTTGTCAATCTGATTGGGCCATCCTTTCACCGCCATGCAAGCGGCGACGCCCGTCATAAAATATCGACGCTCGGCGCTGTTCAGTACCATAAAAGGACGCTCGTCATGTTTGTCCTGCTGGCGCCGCAGGGTGTGCTGAACAAACAGATCAATCACCATCGCGGAATTGATGCGCTCGCGTTTCGACAAAAGTTCGCTCTCCCACAGAACAGACACGATATAAAGCGCCAACGGCCTTGCCACGACTTCGCGAAATTTGCTGTCCCGCCTGGCCAGATCAAGGATTCCCGCTCTGATTTGGGCATCCGCCCCACGCAAACTGTTTTCGATTTGCTCAACGCTGAATGGCTCGATATTAAGAATTCGGGTTTGCTCATCATTGCCCAGGGCGCGTTTGAGTTCTTTGCTGTCCAGAAAAAAATTGGGGCGGCCGGTGATGATGATTTTGGAATTTTCAAAATTAAACCGCCACAAAGATTTGAAATGGCCGATGCGGGACTCTGTGTCTCCGCTCAAATCAATCTCGTCAAATCCTTCAAAAATCAGCAAAAGCCGCCCGGCCATGTGCAGGTGCCACAACGCCTGGGCGTCCATGCGGTACCGGTAGGCCCAGGTCGCCAGCAATTCCTCTGGAGGCAAGGTGCGCAGAGTTTTGCCTCTCAGCTCAATCAGAATGGGAATGCGGGTGTCGGAATCGATTTTGAAACGCTGAATCAGATGGTGGCTGATCAAAAGCGAGGCGGCGCTTTTGCCTTGCCCATACTCCCCCAACACCGACAATTGGCGGCGGGTATTTTTCCGCAACCAGTCAAAGACAAACTCCTCTAGATTATTTTTTGGAGGTTCTTTGTCTTCTTCAAAGCGAAAGGAAGATGGGGTGTACATGTCCCGCAAGGTTAAATCGCTGTCCATCAGTTTATCGCGCTCGACGCGATTGCGAATGTCGTCGAAATAATCGGAAAAATCGACCAAATCCTCGAGCAACTCGGATTCGCTGATGTATCTGATGGCATCGCCATGGGACGGCTTCCCACGCCTGGCCCCGTCATTTTTTGTGGCTATAATCAGCTCGACCTCTTTTTGATTTTTAGCGTCCGCCACTTTCCGGGCATACTGAGCCAATTCACGAATTTCCCTGTCTGACGGCGCGTCGCCATAGCACGCCAGAAACGCCAGAGCGCCGGTCTTTTTTTCCTTGCCCATCCAACACTTGCGCGCCGGGTCGTACCCGTCCTCATCGTTAAACAGATACCATCGATTTTTCAACAGCCACAACTGGCGGGCGCGCTCATGCCAGGGCAGGGATTTCGGAGCTTTCAATGTGCCGCGAGCCTGATCGTCCCCCTCATGATGCGCCAAAAGCGTTTTGTCGCGACGCATCACCAACAGGATGTCTTTAAGAACACTGGCGGCTTCACCATTTTGTTTTTGCTCATACTGGGCGCGGCTCCATCTGCCCTTCCAGTGTTTGAACACCTGGAGATACGCATACACCAATGAGGCAAAAACACCCGCAAAAATCAAAGTTTCCAAATTCGACAGTGGTTTGGATGGAATATCCACGCCAAATGGCTTTAGACCTATTTTTATCAAACCGCCGATTATTGAGGCATTGGCGCCGAGACGGGCAAGATAATAGACGCCGAAGCCTGAGAGCGCAAAAAAACCGGCGAACGCAAATCTTTCGCGGGTATGGCGATCCTTTTTCCACCAAACGTAAAACGCCCACAGGGACATTCCCATTATTGCGATCAGAAAAAAAAATAAAAGCAGCGATAGAATGGACGGCATAAGTAAACCTTTTAAGGAAGTATGATTCATTCAAACAGATTCAGGCGTGGCGCATGCATGAGCGCAACGGTTAAAAAAGGAGGCGGGCGAACAATAAACAGGCGACCGATGCGTTTCTCATAAAAAAAAAGCCTCTGAAAAAGAGGCTTTTTCTCTATCGATAATTAACGATCATTGGCTATAATTGACGATAATTAGCAATCATTGTAGATCACTTTATTTTCCATTTTACTTTCCGTCGCCAAATTCTAAAAAAATCTATATTCTTTGAAATGCCGTGCGATGTTTCGCCCCATCATCCTCAAATTTTATAAAAAATAAACAGACAGACAATCAAAAAAACAGAGCAAGCGGCAAAAGCGCCCACCGGAACCGTGTTGGTCTGAAAGGCCCATTCGATTTTTTCTTTTTTATCCGCTCTGTCTTTTAGAATAAATGGAAGCAAAAGAGCGGATGTGGTTTTGCCCATGGCGTTTCGCGCAAACCGATTGACCCGTCCGGTGAAACCCTGGACCAGCATCCGGTCGGACAACGAGTTGATTCCGTTTAAGACAGTGGAGAGCGCCCGAAGAAAAAACGGCAGTGGTTTTCGAATAAACCAGTCAAAATCCACATTGATGGATCTGATTTCCGCCGGGTATATTCCCGCAAGCAACAACAGCGTAAAGGCCAAGGCCGAATAAAAAAGCAACTGGGTCTGAGTCACCACATGAGACAGGGTGTACGGCTCGTAAAGCGCGGGATACGGAAGAATGCTGTAAAGGGGTTTGTAAAAAGTACCGTTGAATATGCATAAAAAGGCCGCGATGCCCATGGCCACCAGCATATGTTTCGGCGCTTCCTCCACCCGGTGGCCCGCGTCATGCCCGAAAAAGGCAAAAAACGGAATCTTGATCCCGGCATGGTGAAACACACCGGCCGAGGCAAAAAGGAGAACCAGCCAAACAAAGGCCATGTGTTTGTCCCCGGCCGCCGACATGACCATGGATTTGCTCACAAATCCGCTGAACAAAGGAAAGGCGGAAATGGACGCGGCGCCCACAATGCAAAACGCCGCCGTCCAGGGCATGGACTTGTAAAGCCCACCAAGATCCGTGGCTCTGATTTTCCCGGTGCGATACATCACCGCGCCCATGGACATAAAGAGCAACCCCTTAAAAAGAATGTCGTTGAAGGCATGGGCCACGGCGCCATTGATGGCCAGCTCCGATCCGATGCCGATGCCCACCACCATAAATCCCACCTGATTGATCAGGCTGTAGGCCAGCACCCGTCTGAGATCATTTTCAATCACCGCGTAAAAAATCGGAAACGCCGCCATGGCGACCCCGATCCAGATCAGAAGCTCGGTTCCGGGAAAGGCCCGGGCCAGAGCATAGACCGCCACTTTGGTGGTGAACGCGCTTAAAAAGACGGTTCCGCCGATGGTGGCCTCGGGATAGGCGTCGGTGAGCCAGGTGTGAAGAAACGGCCACGCGCAGTTGACCCCGATTCCCATGAATATCAACCAGGAACCCAGATCGCTCAAGCCAATGTAGCCAAATTCGATGGAGCCTGTTTTCACCGTGGTGATGACAATGCCAGCCATCAGGCAAAGCCCCCCGGCCACATGGTAGAGCATGTATCGGAATCCGGCGGCGGCGGCGAGTTTGGTTTTTCTCATCCATATCAGAATCACAGAGGCGACGGTCAATGTTTCCCAAAACACAAAAAAAGTAAAGAGATCCCCGGCGAAAATGGCGCCCAGCGCCGCGCCCGAATAGATAAAACCGGCGAAGTATTCCAGACTTTTTTTAACGTGCATCACATAAATAATGGTGATAAACGAAATGATATGGAAGATATAGCCAAAGGCCAGGCTGAGGCGGTCGATTCTCATCAAACAGAGATCGTACCCCATGAAATGGACGGTCCACTCCGTTCCCATGGGTATGGCGATCAGATTCAAAAAGCCCGCCACCGGAAGAAGAAGCATGTACACAAACCGTGTGTGGCCCTTCAAAAAAGGGATTAAAAGCGCTCCCACGATAAAAATAAAGGCCGGGGGAATGTGAGGGATGGCGTTAATCATAATAATCTTCCTTCCGTTTGACCAGCGGGCGCAGAATAAATCGCGAGACAAGCACCAGAATCACACAGGCCACGAACCCAAAGATAGCGTAAAACCCGGGCCAACTCTCCCAGGCGAAATGAGCGTGTTTGTGTGTGAACAGATCCAAAATAAAAATCAAAATCACGGAAGAAAAAAATATGATCAGCAGACGTTTGACATTTTCAGGCTTGTCAAACAGATGTTGTTTTTCTTTTTTATTCATGGCCACCTTAATAAAACCAAAGACAATTAAATTCAAGCCGATCCACGCATTACAGGCCGGGGCGCGCGGACTCCATCTCATGCGGGGCAAATGTTTAAATTCACATGGTTGTAAAAAAAACAACGCCGAGATAAATCAGACTCAACGCAAAGACCACGAAAAAAACCGGTTTGTAGCCCGGAACCGGGTCATGGGAAAGCTCCTGCAATTCTTTTTTTTCCATTTTTTTTATCAGCTCCCTAAAATAGCGCTCACGGCAAGTTGGGCCAGATTTAAAAAAGGCTGGGGGAAAAAGAACAATATCACCGAAATCCCAGCCGTCAGCGTCAGAGGAACCACACACCAAATCGGCGCCTCGTCCACCTTGTCTTCAAACAGCGATTCGTCGTCCGAGCAGAAAAAGGCCTTGTAAAACACGGGGAAAAAGTAGGCCGCGTTCAACATCGAACTGGTCAACAAAACCATGAGCATGGATATCTGGCCCGCCTGCATGGTCCCGATGACCAGCTGCCACTTGCTGATGAACCCCCCGCAGGGGGGAAGGCCCACAACGCTCAAAGAACCGATGAAAAAGGCGGCCATGGTCACCGGCATTCTCTTTCCAATCCCGGTCATTTCACTGATTTTTTTAATTCCCGTGGCGCAAAAAATAGCGCCCGCGCAAAAAAACAGGGTGATTTTTCCAAAGGCATGCATGGCGATGTGCAAAATGCCGCCGGTCATCCCCGCCTCGGACAACAGGCATACCCCAAGGAGAATATAAGACAGCTGCCCAATGGTGGAAAAAGCCAACCGACGTTTCAGCTCGTCCTGGGACAATGCGATCAACGACGCCACAATAATGGTGACCGAAGCAATGACCGCGACAACGAAATGGATGCCAAAATCGGCCAGAAAGCCGGTTCCGACGATTCCGGTCAATACCCTGACCACGCTGAACGCGCCGACCTTGACCACGGCCACGGCGTGAAGCAGAGCGCTCACAGGGGTCGGAGCCACCATGGCCGCCGGGAGCCATGAGTGCATGGGCATGATCCCCACTTTTGCGAACCCGAATAAAAACATCAGGGTCAATGCCAGGCCCAGACCTGAATTGATTTTTCCCGCCATCACTCCATGAGCCGCAAAATCAAGGGTTCCGGTAAAATGATACGTGATCAACATGGCCGGGAGCGCCAAGGCGATGGAGCCTCCCAAAATATAAAAAAGATATTTTCGGCCCGAGGTTCTGGCCTCTTTGTCTTGGTGATGAGTGACCAGCGGGTAGGTGGCCAAAGAGAGCGCCTCATAAAACAGATACATGGTCAGCAGATTCGCGGAAAACGCCACCCCGATGGTCGCCGACAGCGCCACGGCAAAAAATGTGAAATACCGGGTCTGGCTGTGTTCATCCAGATGCCTCATGTATCCAATGGAATATATGGATGTCACAATCCAGAGGGAAGAGGCCACAAGGGCAAAGAGCATTCCAAACGCGTCCACCCGAAAGCTGATTCCAAGATTGGGCCATATCTCAATGAGCGTGTAGTGGAACTCCCCCCCTTTTAAGACAAAGGGAAGCATGGACACAATGATGGCCAGCTTGGCGATGGCCGCGATAAACGTCCATGACTCCCTGACATTCGGTTTTTTGCTTAACACAATGCCGGGAATAGCCAAAAGGGAGACCAGGACAGCTAAGGCCGGTTTGATAGAAAACAGGGTTTCCATTGGCATATTACATAATCTCCGCCGGTATGGCAAATTGAATGATTTGGGTCACAATCTCTCCTGAATACAATCCAAGGGCAATCAAAATGGCTCCCGCGACCAGAAACGGCGCCAACATGTGAATCGGCGCCTCCTCAATGGCGACGGCCCCATGAGCCGGGGCGTGATGATGATCTGCAAACGGCTGAAAATACGCGATTTCAAATAGCCTGAAAAACAGGACGGCGTTGATCAGAGAACTGAAAATCAAGGCGGCCACAAACAGATACTGGCCCCCTGCGATCCCTCCTGAGATCAGATACCATTTGCTGAAAAATCCGCAGGTTGGGGGAACCCCGATCACGGAAAAGGCGGCCAGAGCAAATCCGGTCATGGTCAACGGCATTTTCACAAACAGTCCCTTGAGATCTTCCCGTTCTCCCGAGCCTGTTTTCCAGAAAAATATTCCGGCTCCAAGAAAAAGGGCCAGGGTCATGGCCACATCATTGACAATGTGCAAAATCGCCCCGGATATCCCAAGTCGGTTGCCCAGAAAAAAACCCCCCACCATATACCCCACTTCGGCGATGAGGATGTATGTCAGCATTTTTTTATAATTTTTTTGCGCCAGCGCCGACAATGACCCAAAAACAATGGTGGCGGAGGCGAGCCAGACGATGAAATCGGTCTGTTTTAAAAAGTCGAAGACATATTCGGCCGTAAAGACGGACAGGCAGATTCGGATCAGGATATAGACGCTGACCTTGGTGGTCAACGGCGCGATCAATGCGGCGGCGGCCGACGGCGCCTTTGAATAGGCTCCCGGCAACCACCCGTGAACAGGAAACATGGCCATTTTGACAAAAAGGCCCGCCACGCACAGGATAAACGCAAAAAAAACAATTCGGGAATGGATGACGCCGGGAATAAGGGAAGCGACATCCGCCATATTCAACGACCCGGTGGCCATATACAGATAGCCCACGCCAATCAGATAGAAAGAGGCGCCGATGGTTCCCATGACCAAATATTTAAACACCGCCATATACGATCCATCCTCCCCAACGGCCAGAAGGGCGTATCCGGTAATGGATGTGATCTCTAAAAAGACGTACAGATTAAACATGTCGCCGGTGATGACCATGCCGGTCAAACCCGTCATTTGAAGAAGAAAAAGGGTGTAAAAATAAATCTCTTTTCCCTCAAGCTCCTTTTCCACAACCGCTTTGGACGATATGGCGGCCAAAAGCGCCGAGACCGATATGGCCAAAAGAACCAACGCGTTCAACGGGTCGATGACGAGTTCAATTCCCCAGGGGGGACGCCAGTCTCCAATATAATAGTGTATGGGTCCGAAATGGATGGTCTGAAAAAGAATGGCCCCGGAAAGCGCGGTGGTGACCATCATGATCATAATAACCAGCGGATAACATAATTTTTCTCTGAACAAGCCCGCCAAAGGCATTAAAATGGCGGTCAGCAACGGTATGGCAAGGACTAAAATGGGCGCCTGATCTGTCATTTCCCGACCTCGTATTTCATGTTCTCAGATTTTATGACGCAGGCGATCTCATCTTCCTCAACCGAGCCGTAGCGTTTGTAAATTTTTATCAATATGCCGAGAGCCACCCCCAAAGTGGCCACCATCACCACGATGGCGGTGAGCATGAGAACATGGGGCAACGGATTCATATAAGAGGCGACTTCAATAATGGCCGCATGGTCGCCATGCCCCCCATGATGCTCCAGAATGGGAAGGGTGGCCCCTTTTTTGGAGGCGATGGAGACATAAAAAAGGATAATGGCCGTTTGAAAAATATTTAAACCAATGATTTTTTTCACCAGGTTTCGTTTTCCGATAATGGCGTAGAAACCGACCATCATGAGAATAATATAAAACCAGTAGTTGTATTTCCCAATGATAAAATCGAGCATGCTTAATCCTTTGCTTGGGTTCGCTCAACAATAAATTTACAATTTTGGGGGTTAAATCGCCGGCCTGACCCATTCCATGTGCGTGGCCATAACAACGCCAGGCATATCTAAATCCCCCGAGTTTTTATACCCCATCCATATATGATGAGCCTGGCCGGATGAATCCGCCCTTGAAAATGCAACGTTATTTTTCTATCGATCCCTTTCTTTATTCTTTTCTTTTTCGTCTTCTTTTCAAAAGGAAAATGCAGGCGATGCCCGCTGAAAAAATAACCGCCGTCTCTCCCATGGTGTCATATCCCCTGTAATCGCCTAAAACCGCCGTCACAATATTGGGCGTGGCGGCGTCGTCAAGGGCGTTTGTGATATAGCGGGAAGAGACATGTCGGCTGGCGGGTGAATGGGGGTCGCCCCATTCAGGCATATCCAACGTCCCATAGATCAACAGGACTCCTGTGGCCAGAGACGCGATAAACGCTATAATCTTCAATCTTTGGATCTCCTTGTGGTTTTGCTTAACGCCGCGATCATTAATATGGTTCCGATTCCCGCGCTCACGGACGCCTCGGTGAAGGCCACGTCCACGGCGCCCATCTGGGCCCATATCAGACACATGAAAAAACTATAAGCGCCCAGTATGATCACAGCGCTCAAAAGGTCTTTCACCGTGATGGCCGCCAGCGCGCAAATCAACGCCAGGATCAAAAGCGCCACGTCAAATGCTGGAATCATTTTTTTTCTCCTCTTTTTTCTCCTCATGGAGCAGAATCGTTTCCCCGCACCTCATGCCCGCCCTGGACAGGGCGTGGGTCGCGGTGGGTTGCGCCAGAACCATGAACACCGCGATGAACAGTATTTTCAGACTGGTCAGGGTAAAACCTTCATACAGGCTAAATCCGATGAGAAAAAGAAACACCGCCAGGGTGTCCCCTTTGCCCGTGGCATGAAGGCGCGTAAAAAAATCCGGGAATCGGAGTATCCCTATGGTGGCCGTCAAAAAGAAAAAAAGGCCCCCGAGCATAAAAATCACAGCCAGAATCTTTGTCACAATCATAATTTTCTCTGTTCCATTTCAAGATATTTCGCCACCGCCAGGGTTCCGATGAAATTAAGCAGGGCATACACTATGCTGATATCGACGAACATTTCAACCCGGTGGTACAGAAAACCGATCACCAGAAGGATAATCAGGGTTTTGTTGCCCAGAGCGGAGACCGCCGCGGCCCGGTTGAAAATCCCCGGCCCGAATACCACGCGATACAAGACCAGGAAAACCAGAAGGAACAAACACATTCCCAAAATCTGAAAAAATAGAGTCATTGGAACCTCAAAAAATAAATTTAAGCGCCATCGTCGTCATGAATGTTATGCTCATCGCCGCTCATGTCGTTTCCAGCGGTGGCGATGGTGTAAAAAATAGAATACATCACCGCCATCACGGCGATGGCCACGCCGATCTCCACTCCCAGAATGCCCAGAGATCTGGCTTCGGCCGGGGGAACATTCAGCAACGATCCAAGCATATGGTAATCCAGAAAATATCCTCCCATCATCAGGCACAACACT